>ERZ773099.3326-NODE-3326-length-10421-cov-14.323075_pt1 | contig 10421 bp, 5 predicted proteins | sample MGYA00511120_ERZ773099 | MGnify/ENA primary metagenome ERZ773099 (study PRJEB29015, sample SAMEA2738012) | human oral metagenome | biome: human oral; feature: human-associated habitat; material: dental | place: China | collected 2104 ... | reverse complement strand
ACAAATATATAACCTATTAAGTATAGTAGATTAATACTGCCATTAGCATATAAATTTGCACCGACAATAACTACTACAGCTAAAGTTCCTTGCGTAACAACCCATGATAAGAATAAAGGGATAAACAGCGTGATTTCCATCTTAAACATCATCTTTTCACTTTCATCCATATCTTTATTTAATTTTTCTCGTATTTTATTTCCTAATCCAAAACTCTTAATATCTTGCTGTAGTTCAATTGCTTCTTGAAAACTATCCGAGTTTTGGCGTAATTTATCATAATGTTTTTTATGATTTTTTAATTGCAATTTTTTTGATACAAGTATCAAAGAATAACTTAATACAACCGGAATAATTATAGATAGACCTAGGTATATATTACCTACTAGCATTAGCACCGACATAATAGGAAAGAATAATACAAAACCTATTATTTTTGCCATTGCATGACTCATCGCATGTTCTATAGCTTCTACATCTTTCATAACTGTCTGACTAATATCTGATAAGTCATGTTTAGAAAAATATGCAAGTGGCAAATTACTCAGTGTTGTTGCTATATCTGTTCTTAGATTTGCACTTTCTCTATAAGTTGAACTATATAAAGCATCATATTCTTTCGCCAAAAGAATATACATAATTACTAATATAAATATTGAAATACCAATATACAAAATATCACTCTTCACATTCCCTAATAATAGCTCATCAACAAGAATCATCAGCAAAATTGCAGGAAACATATTACAAAAAAATACTAAGAACGAAAGCATACTTGCCTTCAAAAGATCACTTGCACCTTGATTGGTTAATGCAAACCATTCTTTAATTTTATTTTTCATAATTAACCCTCCATTCATTTGCTACACTATATAAGTTTTGGAATTTTCTATATTTACTATCTACACTCATAAGCTGACTATCTGTTCCACGCTCGATAATCTTTCCATCTTCCATCACTAATATTTCATCAACATTTCTTATACTTGGTAACCTATGTGCAATCATAATAACAGTCTTATCTTTTATTAAATTTGAAAAGGCTTGTTGCAACTCATATTCATTATCTGGATCTACCGCTGCACTAGCTTCGTCCATAATAATTATTTTTGCATCTTTTAATATCGCTCTTGCTATTGCAATTCTTTGTTTTTCTCCTCCTGACAGATAGACCCCTTCTGTACCTATAAGAGTCTGTTCTCTCAAATCAAACTTTTCAAGAATACTATCACATCCTGCTAACTGTAAAGCATTCATAACTTCTTCATAAGTTGCATCTTCCTTACCAATTTTTACATTCTCATAAATAGTAGCTTTAAATAACTTAACATTTTGAAAAACAAAAGCAATATTATTTATTAAGGCCTCTTCTGTATATGACTCAATATTTTTACCCCCTATTTTTATAACTCCATCATTTATTTTATAAAACCCTGAGATTAATTTTGTTACAGTAGATTTTCCGCTTCCTGAAGCCCCAACAAGTGCATAGCATTTATTCTCTTCTAAGCTAAAACTTAAATTTTCGATAACATTCTTATCTGTATATCCAAAGCTTACGTTATCAAATTCTATATTGAAATTATCAAATTTGTTATCATTCCCAAATTTTAAGTTGTTATTGTTCATTTCTTCAAATAATTTTTCTAACTTTTCAACTACAGACTGTCCCATAAAAGCATACATTGAAACATACATAATAGCCATTAATGATACAAACAGAGTTCCACTTAAAAATAACAACATAATCAGTTCGACAGTTAGCATCTTCGGATCATCTTTACCTATAAATAGGACTATTATCGGAATAAGTATCGCAATAAAGCTGAAAAAGAACCATTGAAATCCTACAAATCCTCTTTTACATGTCATCGCATACTCCAATGAATATTTTGAATAATTATTAATAGCATTGTTCAAAGCCTTAAATGACTCTACATTTATGCCAAATATCTTAATCACCTGTATACCTCTAACATATTCAACAGTTTCGCTACTTAATGTCTCAAGAGATTCTTGATAAATCTTCATAAATTCTTTTTCACCAGCCATCATTGAAAGTGAAATTCCCCCTACCACACAGAGACATATAAGAACTATCCCTACTTTTAAACTAACACAAAATCCTAGTATTAGTAGTAAAATAGGCATTAATATCGCTCCTGCATTATCAGGAATTAAATGTGCTACTATCATATGTGTTTGTGAGGCATTGTCATCTATAATCTTCCTTGTTTTTCCTGAAGGATGAGTATCAAAAAAACTAAAACTTGCCTTTGATAAACCTCTTATACCATATTTTCTAAGATTAGTTTCCAATCTAAATCCTAATATATGCGTTACCAATCCTGCAACTCCATATAAAGTAATACCACCTACTAATAACCCAACAATTATTAAAGCGTATGACTTAGCATCACTAATATTATTAAATATTATTAGCTCAACTAAGAATCGACTTAAATAATAGTAGGCAAAAACTTTTAATACTACTGAAGCCATTGACAAGATAATCCCTATATATGCCAAATATTTTTCTTTTGGTACGTAAGACAATATTTTTTTATAAACTTCTAACATAATTTTCTCCTTATATTTATAGATTTTTATTAACATAAAGTCATAGACAAATAAACCTAATCAATCTCTTACCTTAATTTTATCACTTCAGTTATTAATTGTAAATAATAATTATTATCAATTAAATTTTCTTTTACAATTATTCAAAGAAATAATTATAGAGATATTAATTATTCTGTAACTGAAATAGCTAAAAAAATGGACGTATATATTCCTACAATATAAAAAACTCGACTTTTTACATCTAATCAAGAAAAATTTTTTCAGATAGAAAAGATTAAGATGGAATTTTGTCTCACTAATCTCCATTTATCTTAGCAACAATTCTAATGAAAATAGTAATGGTCTTTTTAGGGGGATTACCCTAAAAAGACCGATTTAAGTAATATTTATTTAGTTAAGTTAGTTGAAAATCTAATTCAATAAACAAATAGAAATAGAAAATGCCTGAATTTTAAAACACCATTTGAAGCATATATACATAAACTTAATTTGTTATGATATGTATTTCTTTTTTATTTGTAATTTATCAATTTCCTATTCTCTTAACTTGATTTATAATTAATTTAATCTTCATTTTTAGACACTAACATCTTTCCTGAAGCAACTTCTTTTCCTTCTTCGTCTAGAATCACAGCATCAATTCCTAAAAGTCTACCTAAGTTAGTCTGCAATTCACAAATTATCCTTAATTGATCGCCTGGCATTACTAATTTTTTAAACTTAAAATTTTTAACACTAGCCAGATAGCCAACTTTATTAGTAATAGCTTCATAATCTACTATTTTATCTATTTCTTCTAATCCAATATAGTCCAAAATACATAACAATCCTGCTGATTGAGCTGCCATTTCAATCATTAAAACACCAGGTACAACCGGCTGTTTTGGGAAATGACCTTGAAAGTACGGCTCATTTATTGTTATATTTTTACGGCACTCAATTACTCCCTTTTTGTAACTAACTACTTTATCCACTAACAAAAATGGATAACTATGTGGTAACAACTTCATTATAGTTTCTATATTAATCATTATTAATTACCTCTCTATTTATATTAATAAAGCTTCATCTGAAAAATTCAATAAATAATATTACACAAATATCATTTCCGTAATAACTCAGATATGAAAAGTTATTTTACTGCAAGGATTTTTGCTTATCTTTTCCTCCTTTCCTTTTCTAACAACTATTTTAATATCTATTGAGTAAATCTTAAAACTTTAAATATCTTTACTATATATAATAAAATTTTATTCTTCAATTGTCAAATCAAGAGAGGAAATTGTCTATTAAATTAAGCTATAATTTCTTAGACTATTAACCCTATATAAAATATTTTTCTATGAAAATTAAACAATAATCAATTATAGTTGTACAATAACTAGGTTTTATAATAAATACTATCCATAAAGTACTTCTAACAGGTAATGCCTCTGTTATATCTTTTCTTTGTTTTATTATTCTTTATATAACTTACTAACACTACTTTATCTTAAGATAAAAAAGAAGTTGGTTTCTACCAACTTCATACTCTACTCCTTATCCCTAGAAAAATCTGAAGTAAGGTATGCCATTATAGTTATATATAGCTATAGTGACTATTATTGAATAAATTACCTTCATAGTAATAACCTCTCCATTAGTACTATTTGCTCACTTTCATTATACATCTACTACTATTTCTCTACAAACGTTTTTTTATTTAATATGTTGCGTATAAAACTTTACATTTTTTATTTTAATCCCTCCAAATAAAATATTAAATACCCCTCTGTTCCACTATATTTTTATTGTATTTGCTTAAAATTCTTCATTTTAAATTAAATTTCTACAGATTTATTTATAAAATCAATATTCCTTTCTAAATAACATCCGTATTTTTTTACATCTTTTCTAAACTTATAATTTGTTGAAAAATAAATTAAAAAATGCTAAACATTATAAGTAAGAAGGGATTATATAACATAATAAAAGGGGGCTTTTACATGAAAAGAAAAATATTATTAAGTTTTTTATTGGTTAGTGTTGTTATCTTAAATGGTTGTTCTAGTAAAAAAGAAGAAACTAAAACGAATTCTTCTACTACTGAACAAACTAAACAAGAAACACCTAAAGAAAAAATTTATGGTTTAAATGATGAATGGGTTGTGGAGGGTCAGTGGAAACTGAAAATAACTAGTGTTACTCCTACTGCTGAACGAAATCAATTTTCAGAAGATAAACCTGCACAAGTAGTCGTTATTAACTATACATATGAAAACCTAGGATATACTAGTGATGTACAAGATTTATTCTTAACTCCTTCTAACGTAATAGATGAAGGGAAAAAAGTTTCTAAAACTTATCCAGCAGGGGTTAAAACTTATCCGAAACCAACACCGGTTGGTGCAATTATGGATGGTGCTCAAGCTGCCTATGGATTACAAACTGAAAGCAAGACTATAAAAATCATATTTGAACACTATGACGGAAATAAGAAAAAACAAAAAGCTACATTTGAGATACCTGTAAAATAATACATTTTTACTAACAGTAACTAAATAATAAAACAACCATCTTTGAAAATTAGAGATGGTTATTTTATTCCTTAACTAACAAAAAAGCAAGGTGAAAATTCACCTTACTTTTTTTACTAAATCAATTAAATTATTTAACGATAAGATTGTATTAAAATAACGTCTCTATGTAATATTTACAGAATATGATAATATGATTTTTAATTACAAAAATTTTAAATTACACATAAAACCATTTAATATATATATGGATTGCTAATTCTTAGTATATAAACACAGTAATAACAGAACTATCTAGTCTCCGGCTAACTTTTTATCTTTTGAAGCTGAGACATTTCCTTTTTTCCAACATCAATTAACCAGTAATCTTATATAACAATTAAGTGATTACCTTTACTAACAATGACCATATTATTTAAACCGCATATATAGTAATAATCCATCTATTTTTCAACTGTAAAAAATATGTTATAATAGGGATAACATAGGAAATTGACTAAAGAAGGGAAATAATTAAAATAAATTAGCTTCAATATAAGTAGTTAGTTTAAAGGTTATTAAAAAATAAGCGATGAATAGAATAAGAAAAAAGTATAATAGAATATTTAAAGAAAGTTTTATTGAATATAAGTTAGAAAGTTTTGAAATTAGTAAAGAGGAACTATCGGAGAAAAAAGCGAAGATACAAGATTTTATTAATTTTATTAAATCAGGAAAAATAAAAGACTATAATGAAGAGCAACTACAAGCTAGATTTGCTACTGAGGTTTTCGAGAAAACTCTAGGATATAAAAACAGTTTTAACGAAACTTGGGAATATGAATTAGAAAGAAAAACCGATGTAGATGGACAGAAGCCTGACATAGTTTTAGGAGAATTTACCTCTGATGAATCAAAAGTTATTGCTGTAGTTGAGTTGAAAGATTTTAAATACTATGATTTAGATAAAAAACAAAACCGCGTAGGGGATAAAAGAACACCAGTTGAACAAGGATTTGGATATGCTCCTAAATTTGGAGGAAATTGCCGTTGGGTTTTAGTTAGTAATTTGAATGAGATTCGTCTGTATAACAAAGATAATGAACAAGAATATGAGAGATTTTATATTGAGGATTTTGAAGATGAGTTTGAGTTTAAAAGATTCTTATACTTATTATCAAAAGAAAATATTCTTGATAGAAAATTAGATAATTTAATAGATTTAAAAATTAAAGAAGAAGAAAAAATAGAACGTGAATTTTATACAAAGTATAAATCAATACGAAGTAAAATAGTTTCACAGGTTATTGAAGATAATAAAACATATAATGCTGATGTTCTTATTGAAAAATCACAAAAACTTTTAGATAGATTTTTATTTATTGCTTTTTGTGAGGACAAAAATATAATACCAGCAAATAGTTATAAAACTATGGTTCTTAGTTCGAATGAGAATGTTACTAAACATGAATTATTTACTATGCTGTGTAGAAATATTGATAAAGGAAATAAGCAAAAAGGAATTAATAAGTTTAATGGTGGATTATTTAAATATGATGAAATATTAGATGATTTAGTGTTAAATGATGTTATATTTTCAGAATTAATAACACTTGCTGATTATGATTTTAATACTGATGTCGATGAAAATATTTTGGGGCGTATTTTTGAACAGAGTATCAGCGATTTAGAAGAGTTGAAAAATGACACTCTAGGTATTGAGACAGATAAGAAAAAAGGTAAGAGAAAAAAAGATGGTGTATTTTACACGCCGAGTCGTATAACTAGAGGAATAGTTGAAAAATCTATAGGAGAATATCTTAATGATAAAAAACTTGAATTAGGTTATGAAAAATTACCGGAGTTAACTGATGAAAATATTGAAACACAACGTGGTTTGAGTGCTAAAGCTGAAAAACATTTAGCTTTTTGGCGTGAATATCGTAGCAAGGTATTAAGTATTAAAGTTATTGATCCAGCGTGTGGTTCTGGAGCATTTTTAATCGCAGCATATGATTACTTAAAAAAAGAACTTGATGAAATTAATGATCGTATTGCAGATCTTAAAGGACGTACTCAAGAACTTTTTGATGGTGATGAAATGTACGATGCCAGTCGCGAAAATGAATATTTAATAAAATGTTTATACGGTGTCGATTTAAATCCAGAAAGTGTTGAGATAAGTAAATTATCATTATGGCTTAGAACACTAACTAAAGATAAACCTTTAACTAATCTAGATGAGAATATTAAAAGCGGGAACTCTATTACAGAGTTTGATTTTTGTGAAGAATTTTCTGAAGTTTTCGCAAAAGGTGGTTTTGATGTAATAATAGGGAATCCTCCGTATGTAAGACAAGAAAGCCTTAAAGATATAAAAACAATTTTGGAAGAAAAATATACTACATATATGGGAACGGCGGATTTATATTGCTATTTTTATGAACTGGGAATGAAACTTTTAAAAACAGGTGGTGTTCTAGGATATATTACTTCTAATAAGTGGCTTAGAATAAATTATGGTAAAAATATTCGAAAAATGTTAAATGAATATTATATTATAGAAATAGAGGACCATGGGAAAGTTAAGATGTTTGTAGATGCGGGAGTAGAAACGAATATTATAATAGTTAAAAAGATAACTCGTCAGAATCCACAAGTTAAAATTGTTCTGACTGAAGAAAACAATAAAACATTTGAAACTAATCAGAGTAATTTTAGTGAAGATGGTTATTTATTCTTGGATAATCGACTATTAAAAGTAAAGGATAAGGTAGGTACTATTGGGAAACCATTAGGAGAGTGGAATGTAGAAATAAATCGTGGTGTATTAACAGGACTAAATGATGCATTTATAATCGACAGAGAGAAATATAATGAGTTAGTGAAAAAAGATCGTAAAAATAAAGAAATTTTAGTTCCAGTTTTGCGAGGAAGAGATATATCAAGATATGATATATCCTATTCTGATTTATATTTAATTAATACGCATAATGGGTATAAGAATAGGCATAATGAAAGTATACGAGCGATAGATATCGAAGATTATCCAATACTTAAGGAATATTTAAATGAATTTGAGCCCAATTTATCTAAGAGATTAGACAAAGGTTTGACACCATATAATTTAAGGAATTGTGCATATTTAGAAGAATTTGAAAAGGAAAAAATAGTATATGGTAAAATTAGTAAAAATGTCAATTTTTCATATGATAATTTTGGATACTCTATGTTAGATACTTCTTTCTTTATAACAGGAGAAAAACTTAAGTATCTTATAGCGATATTAAATTCAAAATTAATAGATTTTTCTTATTTAAATTTTTATGCAGGAAAAATGCTGGCAGGTGGAACAGAGTTCAGAAAAATATATATGTTATTAATTCCTATAATTGCCCCAACTCAAGAACAAGAAGAATATCTTACTAATCTAGCTGATAAGATGTTAGAGAGTAAGGAGAAATTATCTAAGCTAAATAAATTGTTAGAATTAACAGTAATTGATAAAAACTATGAAATGCAATTAGAATTAAAAGAAAAGATAGAAGAGTTAAATGAAGAAATCCTAGATATAGATTATGCTATTGATAGTTATGTCTACGATATGTATGGCATAACTGCAGAAGAACGAGCGTTAATTGAAGGATAGAATTTTTAATAAGGTAAGGAGTATTTATGCCGAAAAATAATAGTTCACAGATCTCTATTTTTATAGACAAATATGTTAAATTTAAAATATTAAATGAGGATTTTAGTATAGATTACAAGGGAGAAGAGATAACATTTTCTGAATTTGAAAGTATAATTGAATCTAATCTAGAGTATTGGGAAGAAAAAACTTTAGAATCAGAAATGTGTGAAGAAATTCAAAGTAGTTGGAACGAATTAAATGATAAGATTAAAGTACTTATGAAATATTTAGAGGAAGAAGACGAATTAACTAAAGATAGACTCTATGATTTTATGTATTATAATTTTTCAAATAATTATAATGTCGTACAGAATGATATGAGAGTATATAATTTTTTGATGTCTAGTCCAATAGATAAAGACAATGGAATATCTATGATACGTATATTTATTGATTATTATCTAAATAGTTGGGCTAAAGATAATTTATCTACTGCTATAAAGAATTATGTTTATATTGAAAAAAATAAGAGTTATATTGGGCAATATCTAAATAGTACAAATGCTTATAGTTTTTTACCAGCGTTTTTTGTTTTTAATAAAGAGATAAGAAAAGAAGAAATGCCTTTTAATAATTTTCAAGAAGAGGTTGTGAAACCGGTAAGTGAAAAAGTAGAGAAAATAGATTCTCAAATTAATGACAAATTTAAAGAAACAACTAATCTTATTGAAGAAAAAGATAAAGATATTATTAACTTATTTGATGAACACAAAAATAAAATAGATGAATTTAAGACAAAAATTAATGAGTGGAAAGATGATAAAGAAAAACAAATAAATATATTAGAGGAAACTTACAAAAATAAATTACAATTAGAAGCACCTGAGACATTATGGGAGAGTAGAGCAGCACAATATAGACTAAAGTCAAGATGCCGGATGATTGGTTTGTTTATTTTTATAGTAGGATTGTTAGTATCGGGTGGTTATTTTGCTGACAAAATTCATGATTATATACAAGAAATGGCAAAGGGAATACCATTTATTTCAAAATCTTTTATCTATGTTGCATTAATATCTTTTCTAATATACATTATAAGAATTATTATTAAAATTATAATTTCAAGTCAACATATGTCTATGGAATATGAACAAAAGGCAGCTTTAACAAGATTTTATCAAGCATTAATTCAAGATGGAAAAGAAGTAGATAAGGAAGAAAAATTAATAATTTTTAATGCTTTATTTAGAAAAACAGATACAGGATTAATTAAAAGTGATAACTCTAATGATGCTGATGCATTATTAAGCCTGTTTTCTAAAATAACGAAGTAAAGTTTAAAATTTAAAGTCGTTAGGATTAAAGATAGATGATTTTAGAATTTAGCTGTATAATAAGTTTGAAACATGAAAAAAACATGCTATAGATTTATTATACTGCACACAAAAAAGCAAGGTTAAATTCACCTTGCTTTTTTTACTAAATCAATTAAATTATTTAACGATTGAAGTTACAACACCTGAACCTACAGTACGTCCACCTTCACGAATTGAGAAACGAGTTCCTTCTTCGATAGCGATTGGAGAAATAAGTTCTACGTTGATTGATACGTTGTCCCCAGGCATTACCATTTCAGTACCTTCTGGTAAAGTAACTACACCAGTTACGTCAGTAGTACGGAAGTAGAATTGTGGACGGTAGTTTGTGAAGAA
>ERZ773099.3325-NODE-3325-length-10421-cov-70.337256_pt1 | contig 10421 bp, 7 predicted proteins | sample MGYA00511120_ERZ773099 | MGnify/ENA primary metagenome ERZ773099 (study PRJEB29015, sample SAMEA2738012) | human oral metagenome | biome: human oral; feature: human-associated habitat; material: dental | place: China | collected 2104 ... | reverse complement strand
TGCACGTGGTAGTTTATACGGTGCCAAGCCTGAGGAGACCACCTGTACTACTCGTACAAACTCAAGTTATACGTTGGAGGGAAATCGCATATGTATCAATGTCTTAGCCAGAGCAGCACACGAGCCAGCCAGGCGGCAACAAGGGAAATGATAATAGAGTGAAGAACGAAGGTGCACCTCCTACATCTTGACTGCTCGCTATACAACCTTGTATACTTTAGTCAAGTAAAACAAGGAGATTTAACTATGGCAAAGGACCAGATTACCGGTAAACACGCCATGAGTGGCAATAATGTCAGCTTCTCAATGCGTCATACTAAGCGTAAGTTTAAGCCGAATTTACAGCGTAAGACTTTCTATGTGAACGGTCAGAAGGTGCGTCTGCTGGTGGCGACCAGTACTATCAAGACACTGAAGAAGAAGGGCTTCGCCACTCAGCCGGAAGAAACCGACAAGAAATAGCCGGCAGCCCGACAAGATCAGAGAAATAGCCTCTCCTAGTGAGAGGCTATTATTGTCATACTAACCACACTCTACAGTAGTAGAGTGGGCTTATTGCCATAGCACCCGCTACTTAGTCCGACTGAGCTCGTAGGTGGTCATATTAGCAGGCAGACTTGCCCCCGTCTTTAGCTTGTAGACAGTTTGCTTCTCGATATTGCTATTGCCCATTTCTTTCTCCAGAGCAGCCAGGCTCTCTTGTGGCACTTCATACTTAGTCTGACCGTCATCGTAGTGGGTCGGGATGACTACGCTGGGGCTGATCTGGCGAACGATCGTAGCAGCATCTTGAGCGTCAAGGGTATAGCCACCGCCTCCGACCGGGACAATGGCGATGTCTATCTGACCGAGCATCTCCAGATCGTCATCCGTCAGAGGGGCGACAGTATGGCCAATGATGGCGATCGCCACACCCATGGTCTCGATCCAGTACATTACCGCATCTTGGGCGTGCTCATCTTCGGCTAAGTGTGCCGGCACGGCGATACCTCGCACGCTGACGTCACGGTGCTCATACTCACCTGGCATATCAATAACGAAGCCTTTGGTTTCTCCCCCGGCGGGAGCAAAAGCGGGCTGAGTCGCCAGTATTACCGCTTCAGGATTCTGAGCTTCTTTAGCCTGAGCATTAGCCGTCGGGTCAACTACGATCAAGGCATTCTTATCCTTGATCACCACACAGTTAGCGCCCCTATAATCAATCTCCATGTTTACTCCTCCTCGCCTCAGCCTGATCATTGACACCGGGATAATCCACCAGTATGCCGGCGTCGTCCAGCACCGTAATATGCTTTGATTCTAGCACATTTAGGACGAACTTGTCACGGATGCTCAGTCGGTAGTCCAGGTCATCCAGACTCATGATGGTGTAATTAAGCGACGAACCCGTCTCTCGCTCCAGCACCTTGATCAAGCTCTTGACCTTAGTTTCGTCTAGCTGATTACCCGCTACCACCAGGTCAATCTTACTATCTGACTCGTAGACCATCACGCCCGAGAAGACCACCTCGCTCACCCCTTTGATCGCTCGGAAGCGGGTCGCCCAGTCGCCGGTCGAGACCCTGGCGCCGCTAACCACAGCCCGGTCGTTGGCAAACATGTCTTTAAGCGAAGCGAAGTAGCGAAACTTGGTGTCTGCCTGATAATACAGTCTGTTGTCGACCGACCGATCAGTGATGATGCCAATCCGCACCAGGTTAGCCAGCTCTCGACGCACACTATTGATCTGCTCGTTAATATTGCGAGTAATCTCTCTGACGTAAAACGAGCGATGCGGGTTATTCATAAACAAACCGAGAAGCTTCACCCGAGTCTTTGAGCCAAATAGTGCATCTATCATCAAGGCTATTTTAACACCTCGACTAGCTAAGACAAAAACTTTTGTACTCAGACATTAGCTCGCCGGCAATCTGACTGGCAGGCGCACCGCTCGGGTTGTTCAGCTGATTAGTCAGCTCCGGTAAAGTGCGCCACATGATATCGCTCGCCCAGCGAGGGTTGCGCCACCAAGTCAGCTGTTTTTTAACCAGCTGGCGGTCTTTGACGCTGATCTGTTCTATCAGCCCAGCCTCGTAGATTTGCCCTGTCAGATATTTAGCCACCACACCATAGGCATTGCGTCGCAGTGGCTCGACCATACCATAGCGGGCTATCAGCTGCTCCGTCTCACCAATCAAGCCTCGCTCCAGCATCTGCTCGGCTCGCTCGCTGATGCGCTGAGACAATTTTTCTTTATCCACCGCTATACCGATCACTATTGTCTGCCTACTTAGATGCCCACAATTATTGCTCACCCCGCCCGTCTCCAGACTGCGGACTAGTCGTCGCTTGTTATCAAGGTCTCGGGGTAGCTTAGCGCCTCGCTTGATCGCTAACTGACGTAGCTCATCGGGCGGTAGCTTCTCTAGCTCAGCCCTCGTAGTCGGATCATAGTCGCCACCGGCTAGCCGATAATCGTAGATAACGCTATTGATGTATAGCCCCGAGCCACCCACCAGTAGTGGCACATGCTGACGCTGACGAATCTCAGCGATCTTAGCCATAGCATACCGCTGGAAGTCGTATAGGCTGTAGCGCTGGTCCGGCTCAATCAGGTCCAGACCCCAATGCGGCACACCCGCCCGCTCCGGCTCAGTCGGCTTCGCCGTACCGACATCCATCCCTCGGTAGACCGTCCGACTATCAGCACAGACTACCTCGCCACCTATCAGCCGAGCTAGCCGAATAGCATAGGCAGTCTTGCCGCTAGCGGTCGGTCCTAAGATAACGATCAGTGGTAGCTCCATGTCTTATATAGTAACAAATGGGTAACCTTATTTATGAGATAAGAGCAGGAATATTACCCGCCAACACATTGCATCCCGCCTAATAGCCTGATATATTATTAGCATAAGGTTATTGGCTAAACTAAAAATAAAAATAGGCGGGGGTAAATGATGAAAATCAGTCAGATCAACCGAATCAAGCTCCGAAAACTATGGTGCAACTCGGAACGAATCCTTAGTGTTGTCGTCTCGACCATCCTTAGTGCATTACTAATAGCCGGTCCGGCAATAGCCACTTGCATCACCAAAGCTCCGTCATCTCGAGAAACCGGGTCAGCCATAAACGATGCCTCGCAATCAAATAGGATTGTCCAGATAGTCCATTTGACGGTTGACCTACCATACAATAATAACCACTCGTCAGACGAAGACTATGTCAGCACTATGATTGCTCTACTCCATGATGGCAGGGTTTATACTTGGGGTAACAATATATACGGGGGCGTCGGGAACGACACTGCTTGTACTACTACCAACGGTGCTTATCTCAAGCAACCACCTTGCCATTATAGTCAACCCCAGGAGATCACTAAATACTTTGGTGAAGACAAAGTAGTTAAGCTTGCCAGTAACGATAATCTGGCTATGGCCATTACCAAGTCAGGCAAAGTTTACCGCTGGGGAAGAGTTAACTCCTACGGTAAAGTCATCAATCATCCCACTCAATATCAGAAATTGTCTCCTCATAAAATTACCGGCTATAACGAAGAAAATGCCGGACCGGATATGGTCAGTGGCGGAAAATATGTGTATAACGAGGATACAATCTTCAAGGTAGCCAACTCGGGCGATCTGGACGATCTGGCGCCCTATCAGACAGTTAAGCCGCAGCTGGACGGGAGCACCATTAGACAAGTAGATCATGTCTGGTATCTGAAAAATCCCGGAAGCACAATGGACGACAGCAGGGGTGGCTTCTATGTACTTACCTCAAAAAATAAGCTCCTACACGTCAAGAAGGACTACGCCACCACAGTTGAAGTTACCAATCCTACTATAGCTAGTCGGGGTGGCATCAAGCAGATCTATCGCCATTACGCCATTGACAACCAAGGCGGGCTTTGGCATTACGGCTACGGTCATCTCAATACCGTCAATGGCACTATAGTCCCCTCCAACCATGAGCCTATACTGGATATGTCTACCAAGCTGCCCCAGCCTATACCAAAGTTTAGGGATATTATCGGTTCGTCGTTGCAGGATAGTTCTTTTAGCCTCATTATCCGTGATATCAACAATCGCATCTATGCTTTGACATCTGACGTCAATGGCTATCAAAAGATTACCGATGTCACCGACACTCTTAGTAGCAAAGAGATCAAGTTGTTTTCCGGCAATATAAGTCAGCCCTTCTTCACTCCCCCGTCAGGTAGCAGTACCTATTACGATTATTCTTTCGTCACCACTGACGAAGACGAGCTTGATGCTGTCTGTAGCACAGTCAAGAATGCCTATATTTACTATCGACCCATTCCAGCCATTTCTAGTCCACTGCGAGACCATAAGCCTCGACCATCGCCAACAGGTGGAGATGCTAACACCGCTACCTGCGTTAAAATACCCTCAAATAACCCCGACCCGGTCAAACCGCCCACCCCCACTAACCCGACACCTACGCCCGGCGTACCCAGTATACCCAAGCTACCCGGTGTGCCTAATACCGGGCTCAGAGACGACAAGGTCGTCCAGCTGGTTCATTCGCCCGCCACATTTGATTACTATGGTGAGTGGAAGAAGGGTTATATGGACACCTGGAGAGACCAAGACTACGCCGGCACGACCGTCGTACTAACCGAAAGCGGTAAAGTTTACGCCTGGGGCAACAATATCCACGGCGAAGTCGGCAACAATACTCAATGCCGCTCAACGCTCGATAAAAAGCCACCTTGCTATTACAGTGACCCCCAAGATATCACCAGATATTTTGAAGGCAACAAGATAGTTAAGCTAACCAATTACGACTCTATACTAGTAGCCATCACTGACTCCGGCAAGATGTACCATTGGGGACACGATGGAACCATCTTGCATCCGGTCATACTGAAAGAACTATCACCCTATCACATCATCGGTTTCGGCAGAGGAGAGGGTATATTCCTCAATGGTCCGTATAAGTATTTGGACAAGCTTTCAGACAACAAGAGCGGTTATCTCGCCTTTAGTAAAGACACCATCTTCGCTCTGGATTATGATGTGTATGATTCTAATCGTGTAGATTGGCTCCGCTATCATGATGAAGAAAAGAATCGGATCAAACCGAAGCTTAATGGCGCCACTATCCTGGATGTCGACCATATCAAGCATCGTACCCCCACGGCTGACAAGCCGGAACCGGACAAGGGAGGCTATTATGTCTTGACCTCCAATCACAAGCTCCTGAAGGTACTGGAAGACGGCACCACCAATGAGATCACTAATACGGAAATCAAAAAACGAGGTGGCTTCAAACAACTGTCCTACACCGGACATTACGCCATTGATATGCAAGGTGGGCTGTGGTCATACGGACACGGAGACGGCAACGACCCGATTCACGACATGGCAAAAATAACAGCCGGTGGCAAGTTGCCCCACCTAGACAGTTTCTTTAGTACTATCGGACCGGTTACTCGTGGTGCCGACGGAGTAATCTACGCCATAACCGACACACACATTGACACCAGCCCTAGTGGCTACTTCCTGGGCAGAACTGTTGAACCGGTTAAGATTGGTAGCTTTCTTAGTAAGCAGAAGATTAAACTCCTCAGTGGCGAGATCGAAACGAGACACATGGAAGACACAGGCTATCAAGCCCCCGATCCGACTAAAGACATCCCCATGTATGATTACGCTTTCGTCCCCCAGGACAAGCCCGACACCATTTGTGTCGGACTGAGTGGCGCCGCCTACAACCGAATCCATGGCGAGAATAGAGGTCCTCTATTTGAGACCATCCAGCCGGTCGATGGCACACTACCATCCACCTGCGTCAAACTGCCACCGTGGAATGACGGCAAGTCAAACCCGTCACCCGTGCCCGGTGCACCCACTACACCCAAAGCACCCGGCGTACCCAATACCGGTAGCCAGCCCGACCCGATCATTCAGCTAGTCCATATTCCGGCTGTTATTAACGGAGCAATTAATGGAAACTCTGAAAATCTCACAGCTAAGGATACCGACTACGCCGGCACGGTCATGGTGCTGACTCAGAGTGGCAGAGTATTTGCTTGGGGCAATAACTACGCCGGCAGTGTCGGCGTTGGTACTGCCGGGTTTAAAGTTCCCTACCCCGAATCCGTTAAGAGCCGGCGAGAGGGTCATCCCGAATATTACGATACACCTCAGGAGATCACTAAATACTTTGGCGACGATAAAGTGGTCAGGATCGGACGCTACGGTCGTACTAGCGTCGCCGTTACCCAGTCGGGCAAACTCTATCAGTGGGGCTGGAGCTACAACCCGCCCTGGGATTGGTACGACGAACTCAAGAATATAACTTGGACGGAGCCCACTCTCGATCCCACCTCATCCTCTGATAAGGTCACTGGTATAGGTGGCAGCTATGGTGATATTTATTCCGGTGGAGGCTGGCTGGCTCATGGTGACGACACCATCTTCACTAAGACTAGCACTAGCCAGCTAAAGGACTTTGAGAACAAACTAAAACTATCGCTTAATGGCGCCACCATTAGGTCAGTCGACTACGTCGATTTCAACGGCAGGGTAGCACAGGTGGCACAGCAACGTCCTCAAGATCTCGACCAGTCCTTTAGGACGGGAGTCTATATCCTCACCTCGACCAATAAATTGCTCCGAGTTAAAAATGATGGTACTACCACCGAAGTGACCAACGATAAGATTAAGAGTCGAGGTGGCATCAGGCAGATCGTTAATCAGTATGCAATCGACAACCAGGGTGGACTGTGGTACTACGGCGTCGGCATGAGTAAAGACCAAATTTACGATATGTCGCTCAAGACGCTGGGTGGCATCACACCTCTACCTCGGCTAAGAGACATCGTCGGTATCGATCTAATTGAGGATTTACACATGCTTAAAGATGGCTGGCAAAGACCCTGGTCATCTAGTGTACTAGTCCGCAGCATCGACGGACATATCTACGATATATCACCGGTTCAAACCAAGTTTTCCACCGAAGACGGTGGCTACCCCGAGCGACGCTTCGCCCTAACCGATGTGACCAAACTACTCGGTCGCGATAAGATCAAACTCTTCGACGGCAAGATCCACAACACAGGAGACACTAAGCCGGTAGATAATGAGGCGCCCGGATTATACGACTACTCTTACGTACCGGAGTCGAAGCTAGATACTGTCTGCACTGTTATCAGTGGTGTAGCTAGCGCCAACGCCAGTCAAGCTCAATCACTCTATGGTCATGGTCATCCGCTGAATGTTAGCGTCACCACTACCAAGCTAGTTAACGACGCCTTCGCACCAACCTGTGTCAAGTTGCCACCCTTACTCACGCCGGACCCCAAACCCGGCCCAACACCGAATCCGAAGCCGACGAAACCGACTAGCGGTATCAAGGCGCCTTTTGACCGGCCCAAAGCACCCGGCGTACCTAATACCGGTAGTGAGCCACTTTTTATGAGCGTACACCGAGCACCGGTCTTCGCTCGGCGCTGACAATATCAAGCAGAAGAAAAGAAAAAGGGGCTACCTCGTAAGGTAGCCCCCTGGAAGGAGATATGTGTCAGAAGGATAACGACGACTAGCCGTCGTTATCCCTTAGAATCGCTCTAACGTCAAGCCTGTTACCAGGCTTGACCAGATAATTCCTTTTTTCACCTCCCTTTCCTTTTAGTCTCGAGACGCCACCCTTAAAGGTGGCTTTCGCCACCTTACTTCCGATAATTTTACGGTCGTGCTCCGAGAACTCCATGTCGCCCTCCTCAGGCTCGTAGGTTACCGATGACCGATTCATCGGTACAACCTATACGCACTATCATGACAAGCTTCCGACCATTCGTCAAGCACGACATCATGCCTGTCGGTCATCAGCACCGGCTACAGTGTCGACAGCTTAGCTCGCTGATCATGCTCTCGCTCGATCGCTCCCGCCAGCTCACCAGGTGCGAACTGCTTCGCCTCGTCAGTCGCTTCGCCAACCAGATCCTTGCGAATACGGACACCGATTCGCCCTGATTCCGCCTCTCGGTCACCAATTACCACCGTATAGGGCACCTTATATAGCTCTGCCGAGCGAATCTTCTTGCCGATCGAGCCGTTGCTATCATCCACTGTGTAGCGAATCTGATGAAGCCGAGCCTGCTTGACCAGCCGGTCAACCATATCGTCCACCGTCGGTGCATCCTTGACCTTGATAATCCGTAACTGCTCCGGCGCCACCCAGACGGGAAACTTACCGGCGGTATGCTCAATATAGACCGACAGAAACCGCTCCAGCGAACCGAGCAAGGCGCAGTGAATCATCACCGGTCGCTGAGGCTGACCGGCCTGATCGATATACTCCAGCTCAAAGCGCTCCGGCTGGACGAAGTCCAGCTGAGCGGTCGCCAGCTGATGTTCCCGCCCCAAAGCATCGGTCGCCATGAAATCAATCTTCGGACCGTAGAAGGCGGCCTCGCCATCTTGCTCGTAATATTCGACATCACCCAGGCGCAAGACAGCTTGCTTGAGCTGCTTTTGCGCCGAGTCCCAGAGCTCACGGTCACCCAGATAGGCATCCGAGTCGTCCCGATAGCTCAGGCGCACCCGGAGCTTCATATCGAATAGTTCATAGATCACCTTGACCGCCGATAGTAAGTTGGCAATCTCGCCCTCTATCTGGTCGGGGCGGACAAAGTCGTGCGAGTCATCCTGAGTCAGGGCTCGCACCCGGGCCAGCCCGCCCAGCTCGCCTGATTTTTCATCTCGGTAATCAGTGGTGACCTCCATATAACGCTGAGGTAGATCCCGATAACTCCGCACCCTGGAAGCATAGATTTGTCCGTGATGAGGGCAATTCATCGGCTTGAGAACGAATTGGTCGCTGGTCTCTTGCGACTTGACCAGGAACAGCTCGCCGCCAAACTTCGCCCAGTGACCTGATTTGACGTAGAGATCTTTTTTAGTCATGTGAGGAGTCCAGACCTTCTCAAAGCCAATGCCCGCTCTGATCTCGGTCGATAGTCGGGCAATCTCATCTCTCAGCACTGTACCTCGGGGGGTAAACATCGGTAACCCCGCTCCGACTAGGTCGCTGGTGACGTAGAGATCCAGCTCTCGCCCCAGTTTACGGTGATCTCGGGACTTCGCTTCGGCTTGACGAGCCAGATAGTCGTCAAGCTCCGCCTTAGTGGCGAAAGCGACGCCGTAGACTCGCTGCATCATCGGCTTGGTTTCATCGCCTCGGAAGTATGCTCCGGCAATCTTAGTCAGATGAAAGCCATCAGCCGGGATATCACCTGTATTTGCCACGTGTCCGCCCATGCATAAGTCAGTAAAGTCGCCATTGGTATAGAAAGACATCTCGCTGCTAACCGGTTGCTCCTTACCCTTGGCGCCCGCCTTGGTAGTACCGTGATGCTGAAAATCCCGGATCAGCTCTAGCTTATAGGGTTGGTCGTTCTCCCGCACCCATTTCTCCGCCTCGGCAATAGTCTTGGTGCTACGCTCGAAGGGTTGCTTCTCTGCTATGATCCGGCGCATCTCCGCCTCAATCTTAGGCAGGTCATCATCAGTCAGATGGGTCTCACCCAGGTCCATGTCGTAGTAGAAGCCGTTTTCGATGGCCGGACCAACACCAAGCTTGACGCTGTCGCCATAGAGGCGACGGGTGGCGGCCGCCAAGACGTGCGCCAGGCTGTGCCTGACACTAGTAATATCTATCTCACTCATGCTATGTATTATAGCACCCACTCTCCGCTCTATGCTTTTTGCATATAGCCGGCTGATTTGCTAGTATGAATGCCATAGATGGGTCGGTAGCTCAGTTGGCTAGAGCGCATCCTTGACGTGGATGAGGTCAGGAGTTCGAGCCTCTTTCGACCCACCAGCATTATTGCCACTACCTCAGGTAGTGGCTTTTTTACGCCTATTTACCCCAGACTTTTCCACAGAAAATTGCAGCTTCCCTTCAGCAACCTCATCATCTCTCACTACTGATACTGCCCGCTATTCCCGCCTTTTCCACAGATTATTATGACTTATCCAGTCGTCATTATGCACCCTATGATATATTCACCACCATCGGCCACCATTGACATACAGTGACGGCTAGGGTATAGTAACAATGCTTATGAACAAGAGTTCAAAGACGAAGAGCCAACGCTCATCTCGTCTAGCACAGTTCCACATTTACTTTGAAAGTATCTAGGTTAGTCGCTTGAGCGATGATCACCACACTTTCCTAGCTCCCAGCGCAGAGCTGCGAGGCTGCACCGGGGGCTAGATAGTATCTCAGGAACGACCAAAAACTAGTACATTAGTTGCCCGCCCCACCATGGAGAAATCCAAAAGTGGCGGGTCTTTTTGTTGTTCGACACCTTTAGTACATCTGTAATTTCCCTCCACATATAGCTTGAGTTAGCACGAGTAGTACAGGTGGTCTCCTCAGGCTTGGCACCGTATAAACTACCACGTGCA
>ERZ773099.3322-NODE-3322-length-10426-cov-5.991900_pt1 | contig 10426 bp, 9 predicted proteins | sample MGYA00511120_ERZ773099 | MGnify/ENA primary metagenome ERZ773099 (study PRJEB29015, sample SAMEA2738012) | human oral metagenome | biome: human oral; feature: human-associated habitat; material: dental | place: China | collected 2104 ... | reverse complement strand
GCTGCGGGAACTCTGCGAGCTGCTCGATGGTCTTTTCGTACGTCTCCATCGTCATATGCTCGGGCGTGAAGTCGTACTGCTTCTTCATCTCGGCGAAGCCGAGCGAGTGCCCGCAATAGGCGCATTTGAAATTGCAGAACGTCGTCGGAAAGACGAACGCGCTGTACGGGGTCGCAAGCGGCAGTACGGATGCGAGCTGAACGCGCTCCGTGCCATAGATCGGCTTTATCTCTGATGCCATACGTCCCCCTTAGTCTGCAAAGAGCGGCAGGAGTCGCTCCGCGTCGTCGTCCAGCTGCTCCATCGGATTGTTGATTGCGTTGAAACAGGTGCAGGTCGCGCAGTCCGGAATCTGATCCTTTTCCTTCTTCAACATTTTCCGCAGGAATCCCCGACGGCGGCTACCGTTCCAGATCTCCGTGAGCGTGTGCTCCTTGGCATTGCCCATCGAGAGATTCTTGCCAAGCCCCGGCACGGGACAGGGGAAAATGTCGCCCTCACAGCCGATCTGCATGAAGTAGAAGGACTGCGCGCATACCTTGCGGTTCACGTCGAGTTCTTCGCCGTAGAAATTCTTTGTCCCATCCACGATTTCACGCAGTCCGTCCATCTGCTGCTGCATGACGACAAGATGCTCGATGTAGATGCGGTCAGCGAAGGGGCTGAAAATCTCGAAGAACTTCTCCTCGTTCTCCTTCGTCTTCAGTGTCGCGTCGATTGCCTTGATGTAGATCTGCACCTTGCCCCTATGCTCATAGAGATACTTCAGATTTTCGAGATAGCGTGCAAAGTCGATGCGGATTCCGCAGGTCTCCTCATAGCCCGCCGCATCGAGGCCCTGCACGGAGATGTTGATGTTCGTGATGCCCGCCTCGACGAGTGCCCTGCTCTTTTCGGGCGACAGCAGCAGACCGTTCGTGATGACCTCGACGCGCCCTGCAATCTGCGCATCCACCGCCATGCGCACGTACTCGGGCAAACGTGGATTCATCAGAGGCTCGCCGAGTCCCGAGAACACGATGCGCTTGACGCCGTCCTGCGGAAATTCTTTTAGTTCGCGGATGATTTTCTCATAGAAGCCCTCGTCCATATGCTGCATACGGTGTCCGAGGGCACGGAACTCGCCGTCCGCCTCGTCACGGGTGGAGTGAATGCAGTAAAAGCATTTGAAATTGCAGTATTTCGTCTGCTCGATGTAGACGGTGAAGGGGCTTGCCAGCGGGATGATCTCCGCGAGCTTCTTTCTCTTGGTATCGTAGTTTGGCTTGATCTCTGCCATTGCTCTTTGCTCTCCTAACGGCGTTCCTTCGCCGGATGGTCAGGGAACGGCATACACGACCGTTTCCAGACCCATGAATTGATAGTTGCGGATGTAGAGGCGGTAGCCCTCATAGAGTTCCCTGATCTGCAGGGGAATCTCCCACAGATGTGAAATGTCGTGATAGACGCAGATCGCAAGCTGCGGGTGATACGTCTGAATCAGCTCCCGCGCCCCGCTGAGAGCGCGCGGCTCCATGCCCTCGATGTCCATCTTGATCATCGTCGGCGCAAAACCGTGCAGCACGCCGTCGAGTGGTGCGCATTGGAGGACTGCCGTGCCTGTCGGATCTGCCTTTGCCGCAGAGCGGCCGTCCGAGACCGCCGTAAAATGCAGCTGCTCATAGCGATCCGATACACCGAGCGGCAGGGTATGCGCCTCGCGAATCCCCTTCTGCTCCCGTATGTATGCCTGAATTCCCGCACAGAGATCTCTCTGCGGCTCGAACGCCGCATACGCCTCGATCTCTCTCGCGCTCCCAAGGATGCTGCGCAGGGTATCGCCGTCATATGCGCCACAGTCGATCAGGCGGCGGTAGTCCATGCGCTCCGGCACGTCCGCTGCGAGATACTGTCCCTCAAGAGGCAGCGGCTGCGGGAAGCGCGTGACATCGTGCGCGTGATAGGCGGACAGTGCGGTGAGGAAGAAATCGTGCTCCTCCTCGCTCGAAAAGAGTTCATACGCCGCACATATCTTCTCTGCGTCGCGCGGCAGATTGGACGGATCATACGAGCCGATAAACATATGCGAGAGGAAGTCGCGGCTCTCGATGCTCTGCCAGTCGACCTCATGCAGGGCATAGATCTGCCGAAAACCGATTTCCGTGAGAGAGCGGCGTATCGCCCTGTCCTGCGTGCGCCCAAAGAGTCCCGCAAGGATCACGACGCTGTCATTGTAGTGCGGTGCCAGCTCCGGCGCATCGGGCACATAGACCGACGCGGGTGCAGTGCAGCTCTCCGCATTCCTGTCGATAAAGCCATGCGGCTCGATCCCATTCTCTACGAGGCACGCGTAGAGCTTCTTGCCCAGATTCCCCGCCCCGTAGAGGAGCAGCGGCTGCGCGCGCAATGCAGAGAAGCCCTGCGGAGCAGGTGTCTCATGGAGGAATGTAAAAAACTGTTCGAGTTTATGCAGATCCGCAGACGATTTCATACTCTCTTCCTCAATACGACGGCATACTGGGTCATCAGCGCGTCAAAGCGCTCCTCAGAGAATACCTCACGCACATGGGTATTGTTCTGATATTCCTCCATCGTTCTCAACTGTGCAAAGAATGACTCTCTGACCTCGTATGCGTCCTCCATATAGGGATAGATGTTGATATGGTACGGTAGATTCCGAAGCTCTGCTTCGAGCCGCTGCATTCCCTGTGCCAAGGGTGCGGGTGGAGTTTGCAGAGCATTGGCGACTGCTTCCAGCTCGTAGGGAAGATCATAGTTCCGCAGCTTGCAGACGAGCGCTCCCCCTGCGCGCAGATGCGATGCAGCAGATCGAATGACGGCAAGCGCGTCCTCGTAGAGATCGCCATATTCCCCAATGATGATATAGTCAAACATGGCATCGCCAAGTTTATGAGACAGCCTGTCAACATCTCCGCAGAACACCCTACCCTCACAGAAACATGACAGATCCTGCCAATATTTCGGATCGGTCGTATACGCCGCGAGCACAGTCCCATTCATACCATTTTCTCTGAGCGTATTCCGAATCTCCATGATCGGCGTGCCGCAGCGCACATCAATGCCAAGGACAGACGCATTCTCCCGCATCTCCGCATGCTCAAAGAGCGCCCTGCGCAAATATACCTCGAAGTTGACAACATCGCTCCACGCGTCGATTCCGTTGTATTTGCACCGAAAGAGGGCGCGCCCCTTCTCGATGTTCTCAGCGCGCTGTTCGGGGACTGCAGCGCTGATGGTGCTTCCCTCATGATGGACAAACACATCTCCGCAGAGAACGTTACGATAGCCGAGCCGCCGATAGGCAAACGATATATCATCATCCGAAAATTCGTAGATAAACGCATAATCAGCTTCGTAGAACTCACGGAGAGCGGTGCGAATCATACAAACCGTCGGAATCAGGCGTACGCGGTCATGCCATTTGCGCGGGTCGGACACATTGAACGCTGCCGCCTTTTCCTGCATGTCCTCGAAATCAGAATATCCGAGATCAACCTCCTGCAGATTTGACACATTGTCCGACATCGGTACAACGAATCCGATGCGTTCATCGGATTCCATGCAGATGAGCATATTCCTCAGCCAGTTCTTCGTCACGAGAATGTCATTCGGAAGCCCAAGGTAATACTTGCCGCGCAAAAATCGTCCACACGTTGCATATTTCGCTGCTCTGTAGGCGTAAAATGCCCCGATGTTCTTCGTGATCCGATATATGCGCTTGCGCGGATGCTCCACCGTCTTGAAGAACTCAAATGTCCCATCCGTAGATCCGTTATCCACGAGGATCAGCTCATAGTCAATCTCCGCCGTATACCGCAGAAGTGCTGCAATCGCGGGCTTTGTATAGTCCTCCAGATGGTTGTACGCCTGAAAGTAGATGCTGACGAGAGGGTCATCCGGCTCCGAAATGCTCGCAGCACTCTTTTCGCGATTCACGTAGAGATCCAATATATCTCCATAAACGACAGGATCTTTCCCATCGGGATCAACAATCGTTATTTCTGAGTGCTCGGATCGTAGAACCACCCTATTCCCCTACTTTCTCAAGTCCGAAATTCACCGAATAACTCGTGGTGCTGAATTTATCAGTGCTTCTCTTATACTATCGTCATAATCGCACGAACACTAAAGAAAAGGCACTGCCGCATTCACTCTCATGCAGCAGCGCCTCCGTCGTTGTTTCTATTTGTTCCACTGGGTTACGTTGAACTTCGGCTCCGTCGTCGGAACGGGCGCAGGGCGCTCCTCGGCGGCGCGCTCCGCCTCCTCGCTCGTCTGCGTGGAGTCGTCGATCACGACATCAACAGGGATCGGCAGGGGCTTGCCCGTGTCGTCCCGATCATCGTCATCCTTGCTCTTGTCGCTGATCTCGCCCTTCGTCATCAGCTCTTCGAGCTCGCTTGCATTGAGCGTCTCACGCTCGAGCAATGCGTTTGCAATGAGGTCGAGCTTCTCGCGGTTCTCCGTGATGATGACGCGGCACGCCTCGTACGCCTCTTCGATGTAGCGGCGCACCTCGCGGTCGATCTCACCCGCGACCTCCTCTGAATAGTTGCGGTCGCGGTTGAAGTCACGCCCGAGGAAGACCTGATGGTTCTCCTCACCGTAGGCGATGGGGCCGATGGTGTCGCTCATGCCGTACTGCATAATCATGCTGCGGATGATCTGCGTCGCCTGTTGGATGTCGCTTGAGGCACCTGTACTGATCTCGCCGAGTACGACCTCCTCTGCCACGCGCCCGCCGAGTGCGACCTTGATGCGGTCGAACAGCTCGGAACGCGTGCGGTAGGAGCGATCCTCCTTCGGCAGGGAGAGCATATAGCCGCCCGCACGCCCGCGCGGGATGATTGTGACCTTGTGCACGGGATCGGCGTGCTCGAGCAGCAGACCGACGAGCGTATGTCCCCCCTCATGGTATGCCGTGAGGCGCTTCTCCTCCTCCGTCATGACGTGGGACTTGCGCTCGGGGCCTGCCAGCACGCGCTCGATCGCCTCCTCCATCTCCGCCATGTAGATTTTCTTCTTGTCGCGGCGCGCCGCAAGGAGCGCCGCCTCGTTCACGAGGTTGCTGAGGTCTGCGCCCGTAAAGCCGGGCGTACGGCGTGCGAGCACGTCCAGATTCACATCATCGGCGATCGGCTTGCCCTTCGTATGCACCTTGAGAATCGCCTCGCGCCCGCGCACGTCGGGCTTGTCCACGACAATCTGACGGTCGAAGCGGCCGGGACGCAGGAGCGCGGGGTCAAGCACGTCGGGGCGGTTCGTCGCCGCGATGATGATGATGCCCTCGTTCGAGGCAAAACCGTCCATCTCGACGAGCAGCTGGTTCAGCGTCTGCTCGCGCTCGTCGTGTCCGCCGCCGAGGCCTGCGCCGCGCTGACGACCGACGGCGTCGATCTCATCGATGAAGACAATGCACGGTGCAGCTTTCTTCGCCTGCTCAAAGAGATCGCGCACGCGCGAGGCACCGACACCGACGAACATCTCGACGAAGTCGGAGCCGCTGATCGTGAAGAACTGCACACCCGCCTCGCCGGCAACCGCCTTTGCGAGGAGGGTCTTACCCGTGCCCGGAGGGCCGAAGAGCAGAACCCCCTTCGGAATACGTGCACCGAGGTCATTGAATTTTTCGGGGGTCTTGAGGAACTCGACAACCTCCTCCAGCTCCTGCTTTGCCTCGTCCGCGCCCGCAACATCGGCGAACGTCACCTTTTTCTTGTCGCTCACCATGAGGCGCACGCGCGACTTGCCGAAGTTCATCATGCGGCCGCCGCCCATCTGTGACTGCTGCATGATGAAGAACCAGAAGCCGATGAGAATTGCAATGGGGATGAGCGAGGTGAGCAGTGTCTGCCACCACGGTGGCTCAGGCGGATTCTCCGCCGAGATGTTGATCCCCTTGTCCGCAAGGCGCTTGTAGAGATCCTGATCGCTGTTCGGCGCATCGGGTGCAATCGTCGTGAACTCCGTCCCATCCGTCAGCGTGCCGCGGATGTTGTTCTGTACGATGACAACCTTTTCGACCTCGCCCGACTGCACCTTTGCGTTGAAGTCGCTGTATCCGAGCGCCGTTGCCTGCGGTGCCTGATGGCTGCCCGACATATAGTCGGCAACCGTCCAGACAACGAAGAACATGAGCGCATAAAAAGCAAGATTTCGCAATATCGACTGATTCAATTTCTACCTCCTCCGGTTTATTCGTAGACGGAACGCTTGAGTACCCCGATGTAGGGCAGATTCCGATATTTCTCCGCATAGTCCAGCCCATAGCCGACGAGGAATTCATCCGGCACCTCATGCCCGAGATAGTCGATCTCCACGGGCGCGACACGGCGTGAGGGCTTCGAGAGAAACGCACAGATCTTGATGCTCTTTGGATGACGCCCCTGAAGCATCTGTTTCAGATAGTGCATCGTCGTGCCCGAGTCGATGATATCCTCGACGATGATGACGTGCTTGCCCTCGATGGAGAAATCGAGATCCTTCAGGATCTTAACCTGCCCGCTCGAAACCGTCGCATCCCCGTAGCTGGAAACAATCATAAAGTCAAAGGAAACGGGATGCTCGATGGCGCGTACAAGATCGGTGAAGAAGACCGCAGCCCCCTTGAGGATACCAACACAGTAGACGGTCTCGGAGGCATCCTTATAATCTCGTGCGATCTCCGCGCCGAGTTCCTGCACACGCGTGCGAATCTCGTCCGCCGAAAAGGAAATGCGCTCAATATCCTCGCTCATCATTTGGCTCTCTCTCCTTCGTATATGAAATACGCAAAATATCATGGGTGGATTCCGTCACGGGCGCAAGTATACTGCGCCGTCCGCCCGCAATCCAGAAAATCTCGTGTGTATCCGCAAGCGCAATGAGCGGCATCGCATCCCTCTCCTCACGCGGAATCTTGTCATCAATCAGGATCTCCTTGAGCTTCTTTCGCCCGACGGGAAGCTGCATATGGTCGCCCTCCCGCCGCGTCCTGAGAACGAGCGGAGGAAGTGCCATGCGATCTGCATAGACCGCTTCGCGCGCCTCCATCCTGCGCCAATCGTCCGCCGTCATGCGGTTCAGACGCCTGATGTGAAACTCCGTGCCCTGAAAATTCATTATAGCATATTCGCGGGTGAAAGGAAGCAAAATTTCACGATTTTCTAAAGCATCTTTGTTCACGGGCAGACGGCAGAGCGCAAGCACGCCATAGCGGCTGTATGCGTGCCACCTCCCCCGCATCTCGGCATGTGCCGTCCCCTCGGCAGTGAGGAGCGCGCGCAGACGCTCCTCATGAAGATAGGAGAAGTCCTGCGCCGTTCCCGTCTCCTCTGCCCAGAAAATGCGCAGCACACGCCGCTGCAAGGCGGGATGAAGTGCGCGCAGCACCTCGAGAGAAAGCCCGACTTCGCAGCGTGCCCGACTGTATTCCGCGCGCGCAAGCGATGAGAGAAAATCGTCTTCCTCCGCCGCAAGGGCAGAGAGTCGCGTGAGCGCATCCCCCACCGCAGGATTGTACTGCGCGCGAAGCGCGGGCAGGAGTTCATGACGCACGCGGTTACGCCGTGCATCCAAAACATCATTCGTCGCATCGTGACGCGGCGACAGCCCACGCTCTTCCACATACGCCTCGATTGCGGTGCGCGTGAGGGAGAGAAGCGGGCGCAGATGCCCCCCGTCAAAGACGCGCATCGCCACGAGGCCCGCAGGCCCCGTCCCGCGCAAGATGCGCAGGAGCACCGTCTCCACGAGATCGTCCGCATGATGCGCGAGTACGATTGCATCTGCACGCGCCTCATCAGCTGCGCGATGGAGGAAGTCATAGCGGCAGATGCGCGCCGCCGTCTCGAGCGACATCTTGTGCGCACGCGCATAGGCGGACACATCTCCCGACCCACATACGAACGGAAGCGCGCGCGCACGGCAGAACTCCTCGACAAAGCGCGCATCCGCACGCGACGCCGCACCGCGAATGCCATGCTCATAGTGCGCGGTAATGACGCGCGCACCGCCCGCAGCGCGCAGGACATCCAAAATATCCAGCAAGGCAAGTGAATCCGTGCCGCCCGAGCAGGCGACAAGCAGCGTACGCGCAGGATTGAAAAAACCATGTGCACGCAGAATGCGTTCGACGTGTTTTTGCAAGATATACTCCCGATACAAAAAGGGCACTCCAAACGGAGTGCCCTTTTCTCTCTTCTATGACGGTATGCTGTTGCAGAGCAGCGCACACATTCCATCCAATATCAGCACATCCCTGTCTCAGCCGCGTCGCGATCCTCGTCCGCCCCGCTTGGAATCCGTCTTGCGGCGCAGATCGGTGAGCCGTTCATCGCTGTCCTTCAGGAAGCGCGACAGCTTGTCCTCGAAGGAAGGGGAGCCGATCTGCCGCGAGGCAGCCGTGCGCCGCATATCACGTGGGGGGCGCGGCGGACGTGCAGAAGCCGCAGCCGGCTGCGCAGAAGCTGCCGTTTTGTCCTGAAGCGCCTTGATCGAAAGTCCGATTTTCCCACGGTCATCGACGGTGAGCACCTTGACCTTGACCGTATCCCGCTCCCTGAGGAAATCGTGCACATCATTCACATAGACATCGGCAACCTCCGAGATGTGGATGAGTCCTGTCTTTCCCTCGGGGAGCTCGACAAAAGCGCCAAAATTCGTGATGCCCGTCACGACGCCCTCTACTACACTGCCAACTTCGATGGCCAATACAACTCTTCCCTTCAACTACAAACCGTCGGGGTCGTCCCCCATATTCATTTGACCCGCTTATTATACAAGGGGAAACTATATTATGTCAAGAAATACAATACGCAGAGAAGGGTTTTCACGAGAGCGAAGTCAGTTGCCGTTCGAACGCTTGCCGGGCGCATAGGGCAGCTCTCCCGCGCCCGTCATGCCCAGCTCCTCGCGTGCCAGTTTTTCGATGTAGGGAAGCTCTCCCAGTCGCTCCTTCTCCGCGCGCAGACGATCATTCTCCGCCTGCGCCGCCGTAAGGCGCTCCGAGGCAAGCCGCTGATCCTCATACACATGTGAGAGGTAGAATCCCTGCGAGACGATCATCGAACCGAAATAGCCCAGAATGACAAGGAGCGTTATCACGAACCAACGCGGTCTTCTAGGGGTTCTTTGCCGTATCATACGCATGCCCTCTCTTCCTTGTCAGCATATCCGCCAGAATCTCCGCCACATCGGCCGCTGCATTTTCACGCGCACAGATACGCGCAGCCCTGCGCATCTCCGGAATCCGATGCGCAAGGATCTCCTCCACCGCAGACGCCATGCACTCGCCCGGATGCAGCCACACGGCAGCTCCATGTCGCGTCGCATAGACGGCGTTCTCCGTCTCAGGTCCCGGAATCGGATCGTGCAGGAGGAGCGGCAGCCCCGCTGCAAACGCCTCGCTGAGCGTCAGTCCTCCCGGCTTCGTGATGAGGAGATCTGCCGCCCGCATGAGCACAGGCACCTCATTGATATAGGCAAAGACGCGGATCACATGCCGCGAGGTCTCTGCCACGCGCCGCGCGTGCACCTCAAGTACGTCATTGCGCCCCGCAACAACGAGAATGGCAAGCCGCCGATCGAGCGTCTCAAGCGCGGCGAGTGTACGATCCATACCGCCGATCCCGAGTCCGCCGCCCATGAGGAGAACCGTCGGCAGATCCCCATCCAGCCCCGCCTGCTCCTGCGCCTCGCGTCTTGAAAGCGAATAGTCTGCCCGTGCAATCGGTATGCCTGTCGCCCGCACCGAATGCGGGTCGAAGCCGCGCGCTGCCATCTCCGCAGCCATGGTCTCCGTTGCGACAAAGTATTGATCCACGCCGCGCACAAGCCAGATTGCATGCAGGGCATAGTCTGTCAGCAGTGCCGCAAGCGCATAGGAAGCGCCGTGCCGCGTGCGCCAGAGCGCCGCCGCCCCCTCGGGAAAGGGATGGGTCGCAACGATGAGATCTGGTTTATAACTTCGTACGATGCGCCCCACTGTCCGCACCATCACCTGTGCAAATGCGCCGCGCACGATGCCGCCGCCCGCCTTCTTGCCGGCAAAGCGAAAGAATACATCGTAGAGGTCGGGGACGAAACGCAGCATCGTGAGATAGATGCGCTTCATGAGATAGTGAATCAGCGAGACCTCGCGCGCCATAAAGTCGACCACGTCCACCTGCATCTCATGCGCGCGCGGATGCGCCGCGAGCGCCGCACGAATCGCCTCCGCCGCCCGCGTGTGGCCGGAGCCGATGGACGCAGTCAGAATGAGAATACGCGCACGTTCCATGCTCCACCACCTCGCACAATTATATCTATTCTATCACAATTTGCAGCGGTGGACAAAAGTTTTTTGGAATCACTGATAAAATGAAGTCTGTCAGATTGGTGCAGATTTTTTGCCCTGTCAAGGAGACAAACCGGACGCATAGCAAGGGCTATGTGGAGGATTTGTCGA
>ERZ773099.3321-NODE-3321-length-10428-cov-9.232334_pt1 | contig 10428 bp, 8 predicted proteins | sample MGYA00511120_ERZ773099 | MGnify/ENA primary metagenome ERZ773099 (study PRJEB29015, sample SAMEA2738012) | human oral metagenome | biome: human oral; feature: human-associated habitat; material: dental | place: China | collected 2104 ... | reverse complement strand
AGAGAGAACTCTGACTGATGTTTCGTGAGTCGCTTGCTGAAAACCAGGGGATGCTTTTTGTTTTTGATAGATCAGATTTTTGGAGCTTTTGGATGAGAAATACCTTGATTCCACTAGATATTGTCCGATTAGATACGGGGAATAGGGTTGTGGATTTCGTTTCTGCAGCTCCGTGTGAGAAGATGCCGTGTCAGAATTATTTTCCGAGGTCTGAAGCGATCCAAGCGATCGAACTTAACAGTGGCACGTTGGAGAAACTAGGGATTCAAATTGGTGAGGAGCTTAAGATTATAAAATAGGAAAGAAACAGGGAAATTTGCTTTGTTATTTATAGTCTTCTGAGTAAAAAGTTATAGCTTTGTTCCAAATGTTTTGTGGTAAATGTCAAGAGAGGATGGATTTTGGGGAGAATTGAGGATTGCTCTTGATTTTCAGGGAAAAATGCCCATACTTTAGTCAGATTTTTTATCTTTTATTTATTAGATCATGACTCACGGATACTTTATGGAGAAGGCGGTAGAGTTGTCCCTAGAAAATATGAGAGCGGGGAAAGGTGGACCCTTTGGTGCGATCATTGTGAGGCAAGGGAAGATTGTTGGAACGGGGGCTAATCATGTCACTTCTGATAATGATCCTACGGCGCATGCTGAGGTGGTAGCGATCAGAGATGCTTGCAAGAATTTGGGCACGTTTCAGCTAGATGATTGTGAGATTTACACAAGCTGTGAACCTTGTCCGATGTGTCTTGCAGCGATTTATTGGGCGAGGCCAAAGGCGATTTACTATGCCAATACGAGGAAGGATGCTGCGGATATCGGGTTTGATGATGACTTCCTTTATGAAGAGCTCAAAAAGAATCTCGAAGAAAGAAGTCTTCCTATCCATCAGCTTGATAAAAGCAATGCACTCAAGGTTTTTGATGAACGAAAGAGGAAAACTGACAAGATTGAGTACTAAAATGTTGCGTTATTTCTTTTTTCTGTAGATTCAAGGTCAGATTTCTTGGATTTGCTTATCTATTTCTAAGAAGGTTAGCTCTTGGAGGAGTTCTCCGTAGCTGAGATGTGTATATGCAAGCAGACTTTCTAAGCTGGAATCCCCCTGTTTTTCGAGATGTTGTAGGAGCTCGATTTGACGGTCGGTTAGTGATGTTTTTTCTATTTGCAATACAGTTCCTTTTTGAGGAAAGTGCTTTTGTAAGCAGGCGTCAAAGTCTGTGATGAGTTGGATTTTTTGTTCGTTCATTTTGGCAAAGACCCCGGCACTTTGAGGTGAAAAGATAGGAGCTGGGACTGAAAATACGGGTTTTCCCATAGTGTAGGCGAACTCTGCAGTAATCAGACTTCAAGATTTTTCTCTTGCTTCGGGTAAAAAGAGGATTTCGCTGAGTTTTGCAATGAGTTTGTTTCTCTGGGGAAAGCTTCGTTTGGTTGGCTGGAATCAGAGTTTAAATTCTGAGAGAATGAGTCCTCATTGATTTATGATTTCTCCGAGAAATCAGCGATCGGAACTTCTGAGATAGTGTTGGAATCCTCATCCGAGCACTGCAATGGTTGGAATGTTGTGCAGTAGTGAGAGTTGATGCGTTTTTTGATCGACTCCTTTTGCAAATCCTGAGAGCGAAACAAGCTGAAAGTTGCTTGCTTTTTCAAAGAAAAGTTCCAAAACCTGAATTCCATATTCACTGGGCTGTCTTGGTCCTACTATTCCGAGAATTTTTTCCTCGAGGAGAGAAAGATTCCCTTGGTAGTAGAGCAAAAAAGGAGCTTGGGAGTCGTTCATCAGTCTCTGAGGATATGCATTATCTCATTGCACAATGCATCAAATTTGGTATTTTTCGCAATAAGCTTGGATTTTTGAGGTTTCAATGTCAGAGTTGAAGTTTTTTTTCTTGAGATTTCAGAGAGTTAGTGCTTCTTGGGCAGAGTAGTGGAGACCTAGTGGATTGAAATACATTAAATGCTGATATGGTTAAAAGAATGACACTGAGTATAAAAAATGTTTTTTGTTTTTCAAGTGATTGTTTGGCTTTTTTCTTTTGTCAAAAAAAGTTTTGATGACTTTTTGTCTTGATTTTTGGTTATGAAACTGCTTCTGTGATTGCTCGTAATAGTCGCATAAAACAGCCTTCTTGAGTAGATAAAGCTCTCTGTAGAACGTGAGAAAGAGCCCTTAGAAGTAACCCTTAGAAGTAGCGAAGTTGCGTATTAAGTTTTTATGAGGCTTGAGTCTTAGCTTTTGTGATTTGAAAAATTCAACATTTTGTAAATTCTGACCTGAGTTTTTGATAGAGATTGGAGAAATTGTCCAAGTTCACTGATGAAGCTAGCACGTAAAAATTACTTTGTGTATTCGCAGAGAGGTTTTTTAAAATAAACCTCCTTGGATAATCCCTTGTTTTTCATCTTTTAGCTTTATGGGGATTGTGAGATGGAATTCTTTTAGTATGATTTCTCGATTCTCATAGATTAATATTCAGAATTTTCTTGCTTTTTCTGCTTTGGATCATGGTTTTTCTCAGATAAGCATAACGGTTGTCCTTGAAGTCGGATTTTCTTCGTAGCGATAGCCTAGTTTTTGCATTTGCTGAATGAGGTCGTTTCTTGCAATAGGGAAAGTTCCTGTGAGCGAAAAGGTTCACTGTGATGAGGATTCAGTATTTGTTTTTTCATTTATTGCGGAGAATTGTACGCCTTCTTGCTCTAAGGTACGCAGAAGCTTTATGGTTTCGGGATTCGTCATAAAAAGCTGAATCGCTTGTAGGGATTTTTCTCCAATACCTGCGATGTCTGCTAAGCCATCACTAGAACATACATTGATCATCTGATCTAGTCACGTTACTTTGTGTAAGGCAAGGTATTCAGCGACATCTTGGGCTGTTTTTTTTCAGATATGAGGGATTCAAAGGGCATTGAGAAGTCTCCAGAGTGGTTGTTTTTTTGAAAGTTCAATTTGATTGACAAGCTCAGTGATTTTTTTCTCCCCAAAGCTGGGGAACTTACGGAGGAGAATCTGATTCTGAAGCGAGGTCAGGTGGTAGATATCTGCGACTGAATTTAGCATTTTTTGTTTGACTAAGACCTCAATCATCGCTTCACCAATTCCACTAATATCCATCGCATCTCTGGAAACAAAATGCGTAATCTTTTCTCTTATTTGTGCTGGACAAGAGGGATTGGTGCAATAGTAGTGAATATCTATATTGGTAATCGGATCTCCACATTCGGGGCAGAATAATGGCGGAATAATCGGTTCTTCACTCCCATTTCTGCGTTCTTTGATGCTTCCCAAAATGTAAGGAATCACCTCACCACTTCTCTGCACTCGGACAAAATCTCCCTTTTTGATCTGCTTTTTGGCAATAAAATCAAAATTATGAAGACTCACCCTAGCAATCGTAGCTCCACTAAGTGAAATCGGTTCAATATGGGCGACTGGTGTGATAATCCCGGTTCTTCCTACTTGAAACGTTATCTCTTGGATCTGGCTTGCGACCTGCTGTGCTGGAAATTTGTAGGCGATTGCTCGTCTAGGGTGATGCTCCGTAGATCAGAGTGCTGAACGAATGTCTTCGCTACTATTTACTGGAGTCTCTGTATCAAAAAGAGAAAAGTCTGATTTTTCTGATGTATCGCAGTTTGACGTATTTTGAGGGGTTTTGCTATCAGAAACCTTAATTACTAAGCCATCAAAATCAAAATCTTGCTCTTCCAGAAAGTGCTTGATTTGAAAATCCTGACACCAAGCGATAATTTGCTCAATATCTCTGGTTACAAGAAAGTTTTCTGGCAACTCAAAAACGGGCATTCCAATGGATTTGAGGTCCACTTTTTCTCCTCAGAGCTGATCGTACATAAAAGCAATCAAGCCTCTTTTGCCGACTTCTCTGCTATCTAAGAGTTTGATACTTCCAGCAGCGGCATTTCTCGTATTGGAAAATGGTGTTTGACCGGAGTGTTCTCTTTGCTGATTGAGCTTGAGGAGCTGGGATTTTGGCATCATAATCTCCCCTCTAACCTGCAAAGTTCAAAGATAAGAAATCTGCTTTGGAATTGAAGGAATCATCATCACATTCGCAGTGATGTCTTCTCCAATTTTCCCATCGCCTCTGGTGATCGCTTGAGTGAGTTTCCCATCATGATAAATGCATTCTACGCTGAGTCCATCAAATTTTGGCTCTAAATGATATTCCCGGTTCAGAATTCCTTTTTTTTCTGCCAACTTTGCGACTCTGATTGCCCATTCTCTGATATCCTCTGCATTGTAGCTGTTTTCTAGCGAAAGAAGTGGGATTTGATGCACTGCCTTTTTGAATCCGTCAGAAAGTTGTCCCACTAGACCTTGCGTTGGAGAGGTGCTCGAAATGATCGTCGGGAAGTATTCTTCCATTGCTTTGAGATACGCGAAAAGTTCATCATATTCTGCATCAGAGATGATCGGCTTTGCCTCAATATAGTAGAGATGATTATGATCGGTTAAAGTATCAATGAAAAGCTGGTAGATTGTTTTCAATTCTGAATCGGGGATATGTTCAGGATTTGGAACTTTTTTGATGAAGGATTGAAGGTATTGAGTAGATTCTGAGAGATTCACGAGTATTAAAAAAAGAGTAAAGTCTGATCTTAGCTTAGAGAAAAGCAAATGAAAGGCAATATCAAATTATCGGTTTTCTCTCCTATTTCTCTAGATAGCTTATGTTGATCAATTGTCCCTTGTCGTCGGCTAGAGCTATTTTGTCAATGATGAGCGATTGGGTGTTAAAGTGTTGCTTGAAGTAGGTGGCGGCGAGATGCATTTTGTCAAGGCGGATGTAATTGCATAGATTCATATGATTTGCTAGATAGTTGAAAATGTCTTGTTGTTCTCGGCATTCTCAGGTTGCATTAGCGATATTTTGTGCGTATGCTAAAGAGTCGTCAACATCAAAGTTTTCGGCAATTTTTCTTATTTTTTTGGCGGTATGGATCAGGTTTTGATTCTTTGGAAAGAAAAGTGCGAATCGTCCGCATCATTCAGGATATTTTTTATTTCGTTCTGGATTTTTTTTGATTCGATCGTGCTCTTGGAGGATTATCTGAAAGTTAGTCAGGTTTATTTTTCTAGTATTGATGAGACTACTTTCAACTTCTGACCAAAAATTTTTAGATAAAGAATCCTTTAATTGTAATAAGGTAATATGTGCGTTTTCTTTGCATTTGGAAACTCTCTGTCTAAAGCCATTTTGGTAAAAATAATTTCTGATCGTATTCAGTTTATGTAATTGATCATCTTGAGGAAGTGCAACTATCGTATAGACCATCGGTTTTGTGTTGGAATAAATTCTAGTCGACTATATCGATATTGTCTGAAGATACAATAAAAAATCGGTTGATATGCCTAGTATTAATGATTATACTTTCGATAGTTTTTTTAATTTATTGATTGAATATTGTGTTTAAAAAATCAATATATGGCTTTTACTTAGCTACTTTTCTTCAAAATGCCTTAAAGGTCATTACTCCTTTCTATATTATTTATTTTGTAGCTTTAGGATTTAGCTTTTGGCAAATTGCCTTGATTTCTAGTTTAAGAAGCATTATTGGACTTGTTTTTGAGATTCCAACGGGAATGATTGCTGATATTTATGGGAAGAAAACGAGTGTTATCCTTGGTTATAGTCTTTCTGCTCTCACTTTGTTTCTGATTCCACTTACCGATAATTTTCTTTGGATTGCGGTTGTTTTCTGTTTTAATGCTTTTTTTGAAACTTTTTTTACAGGGGCTGATAATGCTTGGGTTTCTGATAGAATAGAAGCTGAAAATCCTGATGATATGAAGTCATTTTTTATGAGGAAAATGAGTTTAAGAAATATTGGATTTATCATTGCTGGGCTTTTGTGAGCCTGAATTGTAAAGTATCGAGGCATGGAGTATTTGCGATATGTGTATGGAGGAGGGCTATTATTTGCTAGTGGGGTGCTTTTACTCCTTCCTGATGGGACGAAAGGCTATCGCTGAGAAGAGGAAGAGGAAAATATTCTTAGTAAGATATTTTGGCATCATTTGAGAGACTCTCGAAAATATCTTGCTCAGCATAAAACCTTATGGTTTTTATTTGCAGGAATCGGGCTTTTTCTTATTTTAGATGAATTGACAGGATTGATTTGGGCGCCTTATCTTGAAGAGCTTGGTTTCTCAATAGAGAATCTTGGCTATCTCTCATCACTTTTATGACTCTTATGAGCTGGAGTTCCGCTCTTGCTTGAAAAGGTTCTTAAGAAAAAGAAAAATAGTCCTCTTGTTTTGGGTACTTCACTCTTGATCTTTGTAGGAATTCTTATCTTCGCAGGATTGACTTCCTCAATCACAGTCCTCATTTGCTTCTACATTATCTACAATTTTATTGATGATATTATTTTCCCTGTAGATGAGCTATTGACGAATCAGCTTATCTCAGCAGAAAAAAGGGCAACCATTTTATCTATGAAATCAGTTGTTGAAAATTTGAGTTCAATTCTTGGTTGACCTTTGGTAGGGTGGATTTTGTGATATTTAACTTTCTCTCAAGGTCTTTTTCTCTCTGCTGGTTTGCTTTTGGTTATTGCTGGAGTCTATGTGTATTTTTCTTGTTATTATAATTTTTCTATTAAGCATAGGTCTTAATTGGAATTATCTTTTGTTTCTATTTGCGAGAATTGGGACTTTGATCTGTTGGGTTAAGAATGTAGAATTAAGAATATGGAATATAAGAGAAGAGATAAATATCATACTCTCATTTTAGATAAGCATCATTAATTTGACTTTATAAAAAATGCAGTTATAATAAAATTCACAAAATCACCTTAATAGTGAAAACAATACTTTTTACCTATCTACTTGATATCCTCCATGTCTCGCACAAAATCGAATTTTTGAATCCCGAATAAAACTCCAGATAATACTTCCTCAAGTTCATGAAATTGGTATGAAGAATACTCCTGTATTATTGAAAAACCTACATATGAATGAAGACCTAAAGTTACACAAGAGCGTCCTGATGGTTCATCAGATGGGCTCTTTGAAGCACTTGATATAGATTTATGAGATGGGACTAAAGCTTGCTCTAATTGGGAAAAATTTGATAAAAAATGAACATTAGAAGAAATTTTCCCTCCTTTACGTGAACTAACAGCAGAGAAGCTCGTTGAGGAGTTTTATAAAAATCAGGAACATAATAGTAGCAAATAAAAACTCCTAGTATTTCCCTAAATTCTGTAAATTTTCTAACTTCTCCATCAAATCTCCATAGTTTTTAACTGGAATAATCTTTTGCTTTCATTCACGAGAGCATGGAATGCCTTTGATATACTGAATAAATGTTTTTGAAATTTAATGACTCAGTGCTAGTATTGATGAGGATTCAGATTTTTTTGTTTTCTCTGAGGTATTTCCTCATCCACTTTTCAAAAAGTTCAGAAAAAGTCTGGTTGAGTTCTTTGGTCATATTTACCAGATAGATTTTCTTATTTTAGTGATCAAAAAGTTCGCAATTCATGAGCAGAGTCTAATTATTTAGAAAATAACACTTCTCTCTTCTCTTAGAGGAGTTTATTCTTACCAGCATCTATATCTAATACTTCATACTTTTCAAGTAATGTTTCTAAGCTTACTTTATACATGACAGGGACGAGGTTTTCAGAGATGAGTATTGTTTTTTCTTTTCCTCATTTTTTATTTGTTTTTTTGATGGTATTGTATCTCCAGAATGTCCCTTGATAACGAATAAAGCAATGATCTTCTTCAAAAACATGAATTTTCACTTCTTTGGCTTGAGGCGAGCGGATTTGTCCCTTGAGATATTTCTCATCAGTCCAAAGTTTGATTTGAATCGGGTATTCCAAAGTATTTTTTATCTTGAGATCTACATAATTGTAAAAAACTGTTGCACCTGAAGCAAAGGGCAAGACTCTCCCAGAATCTGGAAACAGATCATAACTATGACGGTGCCTTTCTATAATTTCTACTGGGAGATGCAAAAACATCCAGTACAAGAGATTCCCAAGCTGACATAAGCCTCCTCAGATTCCTACTTTTACCTTTCCTTTTGAAATCAAGATCCCCTCTAGATAGCCCTTTTGGGCAGTGGGTTTTCTCACCAATTCCCAAAAAGAAAAAATTTCTCCAGGCTGAATCAGAATTCCGTTAATTTTTTCTAAAGCGATTTGAAGATTTTTTACTTTATTGATTTGAAGCTGCATATCCACATCGCCCAGCTTTCTGAGTAAAACGGATTGATGTTTTACATTGATATAAGGTAAAAAATCTGATCTTCCCCTTGCAATTGGCTGAAACACATTTTCAATTCTCCTTATCCGTTGTTTTATTCGGACAAAAAATGGCATCAAAAGCGGAAACTTCATACTTCGGGAAGTTTTGATCTTTTTCTGCTCTTGAAGCAGTGTTTTGATATGCTCAGCTAATTGAGGGTTATGAAGTATAGGCATAGTTAAAGCAAGGATATTAAAGCATATGTTGAAGCTTTTCCAATTTCCCCATCAATCCAGCATAGGTCTTGACTGGAATGATTTCTTGCTTCCATTCACGAGAGTTGGGAATGCCTTTGATATATTGAATAAAGGTTTTTGAAATTTAATGACTCAGTGGGAGTGTTGATGAGGATTCTGATTTTTTTATTACCTCTGAGGTATTTATTCGTTTCCTTTTCAAAAAGCTCAGAAAAAGTCTGGTTGAGTTCTTCGGTCATATTTACCAAATAGATTTTCTTATTTCAATGATCAAAAAGTTTGTAGTTTATAACTTAAGTGTAAGGTTAAGAATGTAGAATCAAAAAACTGATTTCAATTGAGATGAAAAAAGAGAGAAGTATGAGTAAATGTCTGAAAAAAGTGATAATTATGTTTATTTTAACCAAAACTCTTTTCAATTAGTATCAATCTTACCTAAAGCTTTTCAGCTTCTTACTCTAGCATATCCTTCATTAAAGTTTCAGATCGCATCGTATTTGATCTTACAAATTTCTTCTCATTTTTCATTGATAAATCCTCGTTTTTCTCCCAGCTTCACACTAGCATATCCTCTCATAAAATTCCAAACTCTATCATACTTAATTTCACAAATTTCTTTTCATTCTTCATTGATAAATCATCGTTTTTCTCAAATCATTACTGAAGAATAGCCATTTTTAAAAGGGAAAAGAAGAGTATACTTTATTTCTCCAATTTCTTTTCACTCTTCATTGATAAATCATAATTTTTCTCATTGCATAACGATTGCAAAACCATCCCTAAAGTTCCAAACACAATCATATTTGAGGGCACAAATTTCTTGTCATGCTTTATCTATAAAACCCCATTTATGTCAAATACCTACTCTAGCGAAATTACCATGAAAATCATAAACTTTATCATAAGTATTCATTGGAATATAAAATAATGAAATAAAATTACATCAAGAATCTTAATTCTTCAAGCTTTTCCATTAAATCTCCATAGGTCTTGACTGGAATTATCCCCTGCTTCCATTCACGAGAGTTTGGAATACCTTTGATATACTGGAAAAGATGCTTCCTAAATTCAACTACTGAACGATATTCAGCTTCAGGATTGATTTCTTTTTTCAAAAACTCTAAATCTGATTTTTTTGGCTGATTGAATTTGTAGTCTTCTATTTTTTCTCCCCAGTTTTCAAACCATAACTCACAAGCGATCATTACTTCCAAATGCACTTTCATCACTTCAATCTTCTCCTCCAAAGTCGGCTCGTGAGGCGTAAAAATCCAGGGATTCCCAATCGCCCCCTGCCCAATCATCAACGCATCAAAATCTCGTTCTTGACTGATTTTTTCGGCTTGCTGATAGCTCGTGATCCCTCCATTTGCGATGATAGAACAATCAACCTGGCTTTTGACCTGCTGAATAAATGAAAAATCCGCTTCTCAACTATAAAGCTGCTTGAGCGTCCTCCCATGGATACTGATCAGATCACAAAAAGGAGCAATCTGACTCAGAAACTGGAGTTGTTCAGGCTTATCTTCTTCGTTCAAGCCTGCTCTAGATTTCACCGAAAAGCTCAGCTTTTTACTGCTTTTTACGATTTCAGAAAGGGATTTGATGATAGCTAGGGTTTCAGGGCGATGCTTGAGCATATCAGATCATCAGCCACATTTCATCACCGTATTGCTCGGACATCAGGTATTCAGCTCAATCCCCGAAAAATCATCAGCATATTTTTCTACAAGAATTTTAGCTGTTTCAATCAGCGTTTTTGCGTTTCCTCAGTAAATTTGGGCAATAGGCTTAGTAAGTGTGAAGTGTTTATTATGGATTGCTTCGTCCGCTTCGCTCCCTCGCAATGACGGTCATTGTCAAAGATCACGAACACTCATTAGATGCTTTACAACCTTACTCGGATTGATAATGAAACCATCAGCATTCATAAATTCAGTCCAAA
>ERZ773099.3319-NODE-3319-length-10432-cov-23.338634_pt1 | contig 10432 bp, 10 predicted proteins | sample MGYA00511120_ERZ773099 | MGnify/ENA primary metagenome ERZ773099 (study PRJEB29015, sample SAMEA2738012) | human oral metagenome | biome: human oral; feature: human-associated habitat; material: dental | place: China | collected 2104 ... | reverse complement strand
GGTCATAGTGTGCGCCGTCGCCCCACTTGCGCCCCGTATAGTAGTCATAGTAGCGTGCGCGTTTCTCGTCCTCGCGATCCATTTCCTTGAGCGTCTTGCCCTCGTAGACCGTGCGTCCGCGTTCCTCACGGTAGTCGTCGTCCGCACAGACGAAGATGGAAAACACATCGTCACGCTTTCGCAGCGCATAGTCCGCACAGCGCCCGAGAAAGATGCACGGGCCGTCATCGGCAAGTTTCCGCACAACGTTCGATTCCGTCATGAACATCCCCTGACTGGACTCGCCCATCGCCATGCCGAACGAATGGAACGGAATGAAGCGCGAGGACAGCGGCTTCACGGTGTTCTCAAGCTCAAGCAGTTCCTTCTCGTGCAGATCGTTGATGCCGAGCTTTGCCGCCGCGAGATGGACGATCTGGCGATCGTAGAGATGAACCCCCAGCTTCTCGGCGAGAATGTTCGCGAGTTCCCGTCCGCCGCAGCCATACCGACGGCTGATGGTGAGGATAAATTTCTTCTCCTCCATGTAACTCCCTCCTTCATCATGGGAAACGGATGAATGTTTCCCACAAACAATTCTTGAAAACGGTAAAATGGAAAAGATTCTCGGAAAAGTAAACGTTTTCTTTCTTATGGTTTTTATTATACGCCATCATTTTCCAAAAAGCAAACGTTTTCTTTTGAAAAGCAAAAAAAATTATGGATTTCGGCATCAAAAAAGAGACCTCGCGTTCACAAGGTCTCTCATGAAGATTTTCAGCCGACCGCCGTCTCAAGCGCGATCTTGATCATATCGTTGAACGTCGTCTGCCGCTCCTCTGCCGTGCACTTCTCGCCCGTGACGAGATGGTCACTGACGGTGAAGAGCGCGAGTGCCTGCCGTCCATACTTCGCCGCGAGCGTATAGAGTGCCGCCGCCTCCATCTCGACCGCGAGCACGCCGTACTGACGCAGCTTCGCATTGTCGATCTCCTCATCGTAGAAACGGTCGACGGAGATGACATTGCCGACGCGCACGGGGAGGTTCAGCTTCTTTGCATTCTCCACAGCGGCGGAGAGCAGCTCGTAGTCTGCGAGCGGCGCATAGTTGATCGAGCCGCCAAAGATGCTCCGAATCATGCCCGAGTCCGTTGTCGCGCCCTGTGCAATAAATACGTCACGCAGCTTTACCTTCTCATGCATACCGCCGCAGGTGCCGACGCGGATGAGCTTCTGCACGCCGTAGTAGTCCATCAGCTCATTCACATAGATGGAGATGGACGGCATGCCCATACCCGTGCCCTGCACGGAGACGGGAACCCCCTTGTATGAGCCCGTGTAGCCGAGGATATTGCGGATGGAGGTGTACTCCTTCGCCTCCTCCAAAAAATTTTCCGCGATAAACTTCGCGCGCAGGGGGTCCCCCGGCAGCAGGATCCGCTCAGCGATCTCTCCCTTTTCGGCAGCAATGTGCAGTGAACTCATAGATTTTCCTCCTAAAATTATGATTGCCATAACAATTAGATCATACGCGACATATAACATATCGTGACAATATGGACTTGCTTGAGCTCTTTCAGAACACGATAAATGATAACGTAGTTTTTCACAAAGAGCTGACGATATCCCCTGTTCGCATATGCACCCGTGCGGCGAAGAGCACCGCGTTCAGGCTGCTGCTCCAAGCTGCATATCGCTGCCTCCAATGCATCGATGAGCTGCGTTGCGGCAGATGGATTTAACAGATGACCCGCAATGTAGGCATAGATCTCATCCAAGTCCTGATAGGCACGCGCATAGAGCTTTATATCATACCGCTCCAAAATGCTTCCTCCGCAGAGAGGAAAGAGCTTCCCGCGCATCCATCAGAACGCCGTCCGCCTCATACGCCTCCTCCGCCGCATGGATCGCGGCATCCACCCGCGCCGCATCGAGCATTTCCTCGTACATCTCGATGCTCATGACAACCAAATCGCCATAGCCGTTCTTCGTGATGAACAGCGGTTCACGCTTTGCATGGCAGAGCGCAGAAATCTCCGTGGTGTTTCTGAGATCGGTAATTGGTCGAATCTGCGGCATAACACGCCCTCCTTTCTGTATGCTAATATAGCATAATTATGTACAAAACACAACACGCCACGGAAACAAAGCAAAAAGCCTATCGTACAGACAATCTGCATGATAGACTTTCGTATTCTATGCACTCTCTGCATTAAGGAGTCGCTGATAAAATAGACCCTCAGATTGACGTAGATTTTTCGTCCGAACAAGGAGGCAAACCGGACGCATAGCGGTGCTATGTGGAGGATTCTAGGGCACAATGCGGGCAAAAAAGATGCGTCAAGATGGCGTGGCTGAATTTATCAGTGCTTCCCTAAACAAAAACCTCACGCATTCATAACGAATACGTGAGGTTTTGGATATTGCTCAGCGAATGTGCATGCGCTGCGCCTGTGCGCGCAGACGCGCAATGCGCTCCTGCGTATCCGGATGGGTCGAGAACAGGCTCTTGAACGAGATGTCGCGTCCCGTCAGCGGGTTGATGATGCACATGTGCGCGGTCGCGGGTGTCGCTTCCGGCAGCTGTTCGCCATGCTGTGCGTAGTACTCAATCTTTTCGAGCGCGGCGGCGAGGTAGTTTGGATTGCCGCAGATCTCTGCGCCGCCCTCGTCCGCACTGTACTCGCGTGAGCGCGAGATCGCCATCTGGATGAGTGCTGCCGCAATCGGGGCAATGATCGCTGTCGCAATCATGCCGATGATGCCGCCGCGGTCATCGTCGCTCGAACGGCCGCCGCCGAAGATCGCCGCCCACTGGGCGATGTTTGCTGCGTAGGAGATGACGGTCGCCATGGTCGCTGCAATCGTCGAGATGAGGATGTCGCGATGCTTGACGTGTGCGAGCTCATGTCCGAGCACGCCCGAGATCTCGTTGTAGTCGAGCACGCGCATGAGTCCCGTCGTGACGGCGACCGCCGCGTTCGATGGGTTGCGCCCCGTCGCGAACGCGTTTGGCGCGTCCTCGTTGATGATGTAGACGCGCGGCATCGGAAGTCCCGCACGCCCTGCGAGCTTTTCCACAAGTCCGTAAAGTTCCGGCGCACTCGAACGGTCAACCTCGCGCGCATTATACATGCTGAGCACCATGCGGTCGGAGAACCAATACGAGAAAAAGTTCATGCCGAGCGCAATGACGAGCATGACCGTCATGCCGGTATGCCCCGCGAAGATACCGCCGAGGGCGACCATAAGCGCCATGAGAAGCGCCATCAGCATTGTGGTCTTGAGTGAGTTCATAGGCTTTCGCCTCCCTTTTGTATCAAATATTTGTCCTTTTGACTATATCATAACGGACGATTATGGAAATAGGCTGAAATCCCCTCAGATCGTCTCAAAGTTGACAAACTTTGCATCGAAGATGCCGTCGACCGCAAGTACGCGTGCAAGTGTATCGCTGGGGATGTCATGGTCAATGGTGAGTGCCATGATGCTCATGCCCTCACGCTTAGACTTGCCCACCTGCATGGACGAGATGTTGATGCCTGCCTCGCCCATGATGGAACCGACCGTGCCGATGACGCCGGGACGGTTGATATGCGGGCAGATGAGGAGGCGTTCGTGTGGATCGATGTCCACGCGGAAGCCATTGATCCGTACAATGCGCCCCTCCGTGCCAAAGAGTGTGCCCTGCACCTCTGCCGTGCCCGCTTCGGCTGTACCCGCCGCCGTCGTGACGCGCACGGTGATGAGCGTCGAGAAATGCGACATTTCCTTCTCCTTGATCTCCGTCACCTTGATGCCGCGCGACTTGGCGACGCTGGGCGCATTGACGTAGTTGATCTCACTCTCAAGGATGGGGTTGAGCATGCCCTTGAGGATCGCTGTCGTAAGAAAGCTCGTGTTGACCTCCGTGATCTCACCGTTGTAGACGATCTCCACATGGGAGATGGGACCCTCGGCGAGCGAGCAGACGGTGCAGCCGAGCTGCTCGGCGAGCGTGATGTAGGGGCGGATGACGCGCATGACCTCCTTCGAGACCGGTGCCATGTTGACCGCTGCCGTCACTGGCTCACCGCGCAGTGCCGCGCGGATGCCCTCCGCCACGTCGACGGACACGCCGATCTGTGCCTCCACCGTGGACGCACCGAGATGCGGCGTGAGGACGATGCCCGGAACGCCGCGCAGCGGATGATCCTCCGCGAGCGGCTCACTCTCAAACACGTCGATGGCCGCCCCCGCGACAATCCCCTCCTTGACTGCCGCCGCCAAATCGCTTTCGTTGATAATGCCGCCGCGTGCACAGTTGACGAGGCGCACGCCCTTCTTCATTTTACGCAGCTCCGGCATCGAGATCATGCCGCGCGTTTCCTTCGTGAGCGGCATGTGCACGGTGATAAAGTCCGCCGCCGCGAAGATATCGTCGAGCGTTCCGACCGTTACGCCGAGTGCTTTGGCTCGTTCCTCATTGATGTACGGATCGTACGCGATAATATTCATGTCAAAGGCGAGCGCGCGCTTTGCGACACCGCTGCCGATGCGCCCCATGCCGATGACGCCAAGGGTTTTGCCGCGCAGCTCCACACCGACAAATGCCTTGCGATCCCACGCTCCTGCGTGCATGGTCGCATCTGCCGCAGGAATCTTGCGTGCCAGCGAGAGCATCATCGCCATCGTATGCTCCGTCGCCGCAATCGTATTGCCGCCCGGCGAGTTGATAACGATGATACCGCGCTCCGTCGCCGCCTTCACGTCGATGTTGTCCACGCCGACGCCCGCGCGACCGATGATCTTAAGTTTATCGGCACGCGCCAGCACATCCGCCGATACCTTTGATGCCGAGCGCACCATGAGCGCATCATAGTCGCTGATGATCTCCACGAGTTCCTCGTGCGTGAGCTTGTCACGCACATCGACCTCATACTCTGCCAGTAGTCCGATCCCCTCAGGGGAAATCCCATCCGCCGCCAAAATCTTCATCCGTCAGCCCTCCCATGCGGCACAGTGCCGCAGTCTATTTGCACAGTATAACACGCTTCATTATAGACAAAAGCAGCGATGTGTGTCAAATATTTCAGCGGCGGCTCATTCACCCATATTCATATCTTTACGCTTCGGTTGACAATCTTCTTCTCTGGACGATATACTGAAAATTGTTTTTCACCTGCTCCTCGACGAAATACATGATGGAGAATTTATGACGGCAAAGTCACTCCTGCAGCGATGCCTGCAGTTCATTCCCGTGTTCTTCGGTATCACACTTCTATCCTTCGGTCTCATCTACATCGCGCCCGGCGATCCCGTCGGCATCCGCCTCTCGGCGGGCGGTGTGTCCGCCGACCCGCAGCTTGTGGAGCAGATGCGGACAGAGATGGGGCTTGACGCGCCCTTCCTCGTGCAGTACGGGCATTGGCTCATCCAGTTTATTCAAGGAGATATGGGCACATCCTACATTACCGATCTGCCTGTCGCTGCAACGTTTTGGAAGGCGCTCCCCTACACGCTGCGCATGGCGGGTACGGCGATGGGTCTCACCCTCCTCATCTCCCTGCCGCTCGGCATCACGATTGCCGCATGGCGCAACAGCCGCATGGATTACGCCGTTCGCATTCTGACCTTCATCGGCAACGCAACGCCGGGTTTTATCGTCGCGCTTGTGCTTATGTTTGTATTCTCCTACCGTCTCGGCTGGATTCCCGTACTTGCAACAACAAAGCCGATCGGCATGGTTCTGCCTGCGCTCACGCTTGCACTGGTCATGTCCTCGCGCTACATCCGCCAGATTCGCGCGGCGGCGCTCGACGAACTTGCAAAGGACTACGTTGTCGGTCTGCGTGCGCGCGGCATCCCCGAGCGTGTAATCCTCGCCCGCAATGTCCTGAAGAACATCATGGTCATCGTCATCACGCTCACAGGCATCTCCGTTGGCTCACTGCTCGGCGGCACGGTCATCATCGAGACCATCTTTAACTGGCCTGGCATTGGCAGCCTCATCATGACGGCGATCACGAACCGCGACTATCCCATCATTCAAGCCGTCGTCGTGTGGATGGCACTCGCGTTCTTCCTCGTGAATCTCATCGCCGATCTCTCCTACCGCTATTTCAACCCCAAGATCAAGGATTTATAATTCAATGCGATCTTTTACAAAGACCCCGCTTCTCTTTCGCGTACTTGCCCTTCTTTCAGCACTCATCCTTATCACGAGCCTCTTCTCTGCCCAACTCGCCCCCTATGACCCATACGCAACCGATCCGCAGCTGATCCTGAAGGCGCCGTCCGCCGAGCATCTCCTCGGCACGGACAACTATGGCAGAGACATCCTCTCGCGCATTCTCGCGGGCGGAAAAACCTCGATCTTCTCCGCCCTCTTCATCATCCTCGCCGCAGGTTCGCTCGGCAGTATGATCGGTCTGCTCTCGGGCTACTATCGCGGACGAATAGACGCTGTTCTGATGCGTTTCACCGATGTATTTCAAGCATTTCCCGACATTGTGCTCGCAATCGCGGTCGCGGGTGTGCTTGGCGGCGGGCTGTTCAATGCCGTGCTCGCACTCATCGTTACGACGTGGACGCAGTATGCACGCATCGCACGCAGTGCAGCGGTCACGGTAAAGGAGGAGACGTACATACAGGCGGCGCAGCTCTCCGGCTGCAGTGATGCACGCATTCTATTCGGGCACATCCTGCCGAATATCGCGGGACCGCTCATCGTCACTGCCGTCCTGCACGTCAGTACGATGATGATGGGGCTCGCGGGGCTGTCCTACCTCGGCATCGGCGTCCAGATTCCCGCCGCCGAGTGGGGCGCGATGATCAGCGAGGGACAGAAGTACCTGCAGCAGGCGCCATGGGCAGCACTCGCGCCGAGTGCCGTGATGGTCGCCGTCATGATGGTCTTCAACATGTTCGGCGATCAGCTGCGGGATCTGCTCGACCCCAAGGCACGGGAAAAGAGCATATAGCCGCATATATTCATATTTCATTCCATAGGAGGCTTTCCATGAACAAATTTTTTCAGATTCTATGCGCCGCACTCCTGCTTGCGCTCCCCATTGCCATGACCGGCTGCGGAAGCTCGGAGCAGGCGGCGGACACGAAGAAAATCGTGCGCGTCGGCGGCACAGTCGCCGTGACGAGCACGATGGACCCCGCAAAGGAGTGGAACGGCTGGTACGCCGTGCGCTATGGCGTGGGCGAAACACTCTTCCGTCTCGACGACGAGATGAAGCCGCAGCCATGGCTTGCCGAAAAGGCGGAGAATGTCGGCCCGACCGTCTGGCGCATCACGCTGCGGGACAATGTCACGTTCTCAAACGGTGAGAAAATGACGGCAGAGAAGGTCATCGATTCGCTGAAGCGAACGGAGGCAATGAACCCGCGCGCGTCTTGGCTGGCGGGTGCCGCGTATACGGTGGACGGCAATGTCCTCACGATCCACACGAAGGAGCCGTATGCAACACTGATCAATGATCTCTGCGACCCGTACGCCGTCATTGTTGATGTTGCGGGGACGCAGGACTTTGACGCGGCACCGGTCTGCACAGGGCCTTTCGTCATGGCATCGTTCGAGCCCGACAAGCATGCGGTTATGGAAAAGAACGCAAACTATTGGGACGGTGCGGCTAAGTCTGACGTGATCGAATACACGAAGATCGCGGACTTTAACACACTCGCAACGGCGCTGCAGGGAGGCGAAATTGACGTTGCACTCGACCTCAGCCCCGAGACGGCGGAGACGATAGCAGCAAACGATAAATTTACGGTGATAAAGACGCCGCAGACACGCACCTATCAGCTCTATTTCAATCTTGAAAAACTGACCGATCCCGCCGTACGTCAAGCGATCATGTACGGCGTGGACAAAAAGACCATCAGTGAGCAGTACCTCAAGGGTGCAATGACGGCATCAAGCAGCGCCTTCCTCGCATCGACTCCATACGGCGATCCCGCGCTCAAGGCGCGCTCCTACGATCCTGAAAAGGCAAAGCAGGTACTCGCGGCAGCGGGTTATACGGACACGGACGGCGACGGCATCGTCGAGAAGAACGGCAAGCCGCTCACCGTCGAAATGGGGGTCTACAAGCGCCTTTTCAACGAAAACATCACAACGGAAATGCAGGCACAGCTGAAAAAGATCGGCATCAACGTTAATATTGTCGCACACGAGAAGTCGACCTACCTCAAGCCCGGTGATTTCGAGCTCTCCCTCTACTCCGTCGTCACGATGCCAACGGGTGATCCGTACGCGTTTCTGCGCGACTGCCTCAGTGCAAAAGGCGTATCGAATTTTGGGCACTATGACAATCCCGTCGTGCAGCAGCTGCTTGCCGATCTGCCAAATACATTTGACTCCGCAAGGCGTATTGCACTCGTCAACCACATTCAGCAGCAGGTGATCGACGATGCGGCGATGGACTTCATTGGCTTCAACAATATGCAGGTTGGTATCTCGAAGAACGTCACGGGCTTCCTCTCGACGCCGAGCGACTACTATCATGTGACAAAGGATCTGGATAAGCAGTGATGTTTCTGTCAGCAGTACAGCGGAGTACACGCCGATGAAGGAATTGCTCCGCATCGACCGGCTGACCGCAGGATACGGCGGCAATGCGGTCATTGAGGACATCAGCCTGTGCCTCTCTGCGGGTGAGGTGCTCGGCATTGTCGGTGAGAGCGGCAGCGGAAAGTCCACCCTGCTCAAGGCAATCGCGCAGATTCGCGGACTCTCCACGGAGATCCATGCGGGCACAATCGTCCTCGACGGGCGTGACATTGCCGTCCTCAGCGCCGGTGAGCGCCGCAAGATGCACGGTGAGGAGCTCGCGATGGTGTTCCAGTACGCAGGCGCATCGCTGAACCCTGCGCGGCAGATTGGCACGCAGCTTGTTGAGACGATGCGTGCGCACACCGATCTGTCGCGTGAGGAAATCTACGCACGCGCGGCAGAGGTATTCGGCGGCATGGGATTTCCCGATGTCAGCCGCATCCTCGCGGCGTATCCGTTCGAGCTGTCGGGCGGCATGGCACAGCGCGCCGCCATCGCACTCGCTGTCATCCTGCGCCCGCAGCTGCTGCTCGCCGATGAGCCGACCTCGGCACTCGACGCGACGATCCAGCTGCAGGTACTGGACGAGCTGCGCGCACTCAAGGAGCGCATGGGCACGGCAATCCTCCTCATCACCCACAACATCGGTGTCGTGCGGCACATTGCCGACCGCGTTGCCGTCATGTGCAAGGGAAGGATCGTCGAACAGGGCACCGTGGACGAGGTGCTTGGAAACCCGCAGCATCCCTATACGCGGGAACTCCTTACGGCTGTACCGCAGCTGCATGCCGCTGCGCACATTCACTGCGATCGACACGATCATGCAGAGAAAAACACCGCTCCCATCGCCTCCCCCGTCCAAGCGGGGGAGGCGGATCGCGTAAGCGGTGGAAGGGGTGCCCTCCAAGATCTCCTGCGCTTTGAGAACGTCTCCATGCACTTTGACGATGCGGCGGGACGCACGCAAGCCGTTGACCGCATATCCTTTTCACTCGCGCAGCGTGAACTGCTCGGCATTGTCGGCGAGAGCGGCAGCGGCAAATCCACCGTTGCAAAGCTCCTCACGGGACTGCATACGCCGACGGGCGGAAACATCCTCCTCGCGGGTAAGAACATCACGCACGCATGCGGAAAGGAGCGGCGCACCCTCTACACACGCATCCAGATGGTGTTTCAGGACGCACCTGGCTCGTTCAACCCGCGCCGCACCATCGGCGCGATGATCGGCGAGACCATCTGCCGCCTATGTACGCCTGATGAACACGACACCAAACGGCGCGTCGCGCAACTCCTCACAGAGGTGGGACTGCCCGCCGCATACGCGGATCGCTACCCGCACGAGATGAGCGGCGGCGAGTGCCAGCGTGCAGCGATTGCACGCGCCATGGCAGTTCACCCCGAAATCCTCGTCTGTGATGAGGCAACCTCCGCACTCGATGTTTCCGTGCAGGCAAAGATCATCGCCCTGCTCCTGCATTTGCAGCAAGAACACGGCATGAGCCTCCTCTTCATCTCGCATGACCTTCCGCTCGTCAGCTCCATCGCCGACCGCGTCCTCATCATGCAGAATGGACGCATCGTCGAGCAGGGCGCAACATCGCGCGTCCTTAGAGAACCAAGCGAAGAATATACGAGGAACCTGCTAAGGGCGGCATTGTAAACTCACACAAAAACGGGACTTCCGTACGAAATACCATTTTATTTCGTACGGAAGTCCCGTTTACTTATCTATGAATGGATATTCTCTTACACAGCAGTGGCTTCGGGTGCGTTTACCTCAATGCCAAACATTTCCATATCGTCCTCGACGTTCGTGATGCCGCCGATGCCGAAGGTCTCGACGAGTACCTTTACGACATTCGGAGAGAGGAACGCGGGGAGCGTGGGTCCAAGGTGGATGTTCTTCAC
>ERZ773099.3318-NODE-3318-length-10436-cov-2.956074_pt1 | contig 10436 bp, 9 predicted proteins | sample MGYA00511120_ERZ773099 | MGnify/ENA primary metagenome ERZ773099 (study PRJEB29015, sample SAMEA2738012) | human oral metagenome | biome: human oral; feature: human-associated habitat; material: dental | place: China | collected 2104 ... | reverse complement strand
CTATGAGGGATTTAGTATGTAAGTTCATCGGAATTTTCTCATAGTATATTTTAACTTTGGCTTCTCGATTACTTTCTCTATTCTAAACCCTTGTTTTTCATATAAGTTTTTAGCAATTTTATTAGAATCAAAAACTGATAAAGTAATACTATTAATATTTTTATTATCAAACATGTATTTTAGAAATTCTTTTAATGCTATTGAACCTAAGCCTAAGCCTGTTTTGGTAGGATTTATTACAAACCTACCGATGTGAATACTGTCTTTATTTGATCTTATTTCTTGTATTATCCCAATAAATTCATCATCGTTGAAAATTGAAAAAACATTTTCAAGTTTTCTTATTTTGTCACAATCAAGTGGATAAGACACTTTATTCCCCATCCATTGTTCTTGAAAATTCTTCCCCTTCTCATTTGACCATTTACATAAAGACAATGCATTATTATCACTTATACCTTTTGCAATTGAAATATTCATACAAACTCGAACCCCTACTAACACATTAATTAGAGCGCTAATATTCTTGCAAGCACATCACCGATATCACTACTTATACATATGCTTCTATCTTCAAGTTCTGCAGGACAATACGCCTCTTCAAAGTTGATGCACGCAAAGGTCGATTTGTCGTTAGAAATTGCCATCTTCCAGAATGGAAACTTAATTATTACAGGCGTGTTGCCACCGACTCCTAGTTCAAGGAATAGTACCTTCATATTTTCATGTCTACGAATAAAATCAGCATATCTGGCAGACGCATCATGCCACCCTGCATCTTCAACAAAAGTTTCATCGACTCTTAAGTTATTTGTAACCGGCGCACCTGTGCTCGGCATACGAGGTATAAGATTTTTCGGTATTCTTGTCTCTATTGATTTATCGTCAGGCACTTCAAATATGTCTGCTTCATTTATTACGAATCTCTGTGCCTCCATGGCCTTCATAACCCAACCTTCGTTATCATAGGTCTCGCCATCTTTACCGTCCTCGCTCTGGAACAGTCCGAAATCACCTTGAGTATAGAAAAGTCTCTTTTTATCGAATCCTGCTCTCTGGAATTGATAATCAACATTTGTTGTAACTACAAAGTAATCTTTGCCATTTACAAGTTTAAGCAGATCGTCGTAAACGGGCTTTTGTGCATTTACGTAGCGATTATAGTAAATTGCTCTAGCCCACCAGGCCCAACGAGTTTCTTCATCTGGAAACGGATAAAAGCCGCCTGAATAAAGATCTGTAATACCATATATCTTGGCAAAATCGAAGAAATACTTATTGAATCGCTCACCTTCATAAGTGAAGCCTGCTGACGTAGAAAGCCCCGCTCCAGCTCCGATAATTATAGCGTCAGCTTGCTCTATAGCATCAGAAAGTTTCTCTATCCTTTCATCAATCGGACCAGTTCCATAGACCAGCTTGCCACTTAGACTATGCATGATAGTCTGTCCCATTCGTATGCTCTCAATATAACCATTCGGTCTATCTATAAATGAGTCTCTCATAATACCATCTATCTTCGTCCTTAAATACGTTAAATATCACCCGTTCCATTGCCCCTGGATGTTCATGAAGCCAGTGACGCACCGTTTCAACGGCAATCTCTGCAGCACGCTTATTAGGAAAGTGAAATACACCTGTCGAGATGCAGCAGAACGCCACTGTCTTTAGATTATTCTCTAAGCAAATATTAAGCGTGTTGATATAACAGTTCGCCAGGTCTTGCTCGAGTTCAGGTGTGAGTGCAAACTGCACAATCGGCCCTACTACATGGATAACTTTCTTCGCTGGAAGATTATATCCATCTGTGAGCATCGGAATAGCAGTTGGTTGCTCGTAATCTGGACCATGCTTAGCCCTTAGCTGATTCATCTGCCTATTACACTCTTCTCTAAGCTGTACACCCGCATAGGTATGTATACAGTTATCTATACATGTATGCATTGGTATAAAACAGCCTAGCATCTGCGAGTTTGCGGCATTGACAATTGCGTCAACAGAAAGTCTAGTTGTATCACCTTGCCAAATCGATATAACATCACTTGCTATCGGAATGTCTGAGACCTCAACTATTCCATTCTCCTTAGAAACACCTTTGAGGTACTCGTCTTGAACACGGAGAACAAGCTCATCAATATGTCGAGGACTTCTTATATTCATCAGTGACCGAAGTAGCCTCCTTTTACCAACTATATCCCCCGGTGTTTCTAGATTCTTATATTCTATTGAGTCTGCTTTAAATTCTTCAACTAGGTAGTTAAGCATCTCATCCTGAGTCATTTTAATATTCATAGGCACCCCCTAATCTTAATGCTCAAATATATTATACCAAAAGAAAAGCTCATTATACTCAGCAATTGAGTATAACGAGCATCTTATTCCTTAAAGTCAACGGAGCGGTTTCACACTCCATCTATTCTTATTTATGCGATTACTTCTCGAGAGTAGTTCCCTTTCTGAAGTTCTCACAAGACTTAAGGTTCTTCATAAGAACATAGTAGATAATTCCAGTAGGAATTGTTGCTGTAAAGAACGATAGGTCAACCTTGTAAAGTCCGATTGCCGCACCTATTACAGTTGCGATGATAGCCGCCATGTTAACGCCAGCCTTCGAACCATTTGGATCATATAGATCATCAAGCTGCTCCTTAGTGAAGTTTCTCTTGTGGAGAATGAAGTAATCCACGATTAGGATAGCGAAGATTGGAGCGAAGAATGCCGAGTAAATCTTAACGAACAGGGAAAGTCCAGCTGCTGAGCTGTCATTAGTTAGGATCCATGGGCAAGTTGCAACTGCGAGAATTCCGATAAGGATAACTGCAGTTCTGTGCTTCATCTTGAAAGTATCCATAAATACGTATGCTGGTGGAATTACGTTACTTGCAAGGTTAGTCGAAAGCTGTGCGAAGATGATGAATGCAAGTGTAACTACTAGTACTAGCTTGTTATCTACCATCTCTGCAAATGCGTTGATTGGGTTAGCAATTCCTGTTGCAGTTGATGCCATAGCACCGATAACTCCAAGCATTACTGTTGCTGGAACCATCGCCATGAAGTATGAAATACCTCTTACTGGAGCGCTATAACCCTGCTTCATCTCACGAGAGTAGTCTGAAGCGTTAAGCATTACAGTAGTCGAATTTCCAAAGAACGCGATAACGGAAGCAACGAATGGAAGTCCCCATGTGCCGCTCTTGTGCATTAGATTAGTTGAGATAGCATCCCACTGTGTTGTCATGCAGATATAGAGCAGATAGAACATCGCAATTACGATTACAGTACCACCAATGTTTCCAACCCACTTTGCACCCTTGAAGCCCTTGATTGAGAGAAGAATCTGCACAATCTGGAATAGGATGAAGAATAGCCAGATATTATCGTAGTGGAATAATAGCTTGGAAATGTTGTTGATAGCAGCACCACCAAGCCAAGTCTGATATCCATACCAAACGATAGCCGGAAGTCCTCTGATCATCGACGGAAGAACATTTCCTTTAGTTCCATACGCACTCTTGAGGTGAACGGAATACGGTGCACCAGTCTTATAACCGAACTGGTCGTTCATAGCGATTCCGATTACTAGGATAGTAGATCCTAGAAGTACTGCAAGAAATAGCTGAAGTAGGTTAAGACCTGTCTCCATCTGAGCTGATCCCATAGCTAGAGTTCCGATGGAAATACAGCCACCGAGCCATAGCATAGTGTTAGATCCCCAGCTCATGGTACGTTTTTCCCAAGGAATCGGTCTAATGCTCTTGCCCTCATTGTTTGGGGTGTTTACGTTCTTGTTTTCTGTACTCATTAATTGTTCTCCCTTATTTATTTAACACCGATTATCTAACAGGTGTTACATACTCTCCAAAGCCCTTAGCATCTTCTACATACATGCCGTTCTTTGCAACAACGCGTCCACGGATAACTGTGCAAATTGGTGCACCCTTACCTTCTAGACCGTTGAAGCAAGTAACATGTCCCTTTGTAAAGAGCTTCTCCTGCTCAACCTTCCATGGCTTCTCTGGATCGAGGATTACCGCATCAGCATCAAAACCAATTTCGAATGCACCCTTCTGTCCGTAGAAACCGAATATCTTTGCAGGATTGTAGTCCATAACCTTAGCAATTAGGCTTGGGCAAAGCTTTCTCTGGTGTACAACCATGTCGAACATCATCGGTAGGAAGAACTGTATAGCGTTGAGTCCGCCCCATGCCTGCCAAATATCTCTCGACTCGTTGTCCTTCTCCTCATCTGCAGCTGGTGAGTGATCACTACCAACGCAAGATAAAGTTCCGTCTAGTACGTAATTCCACATCTTCTCTACATCTTCATTAGTTCTTAGAGGAGGTGTGCACTTAGCTGGACCGCCCTTTTCAAATACGAAGTCCTCGGAAAATCCTAGGTAGTGTGGGCAAGTCTCAGCAGTGATTGGAAGACCCTCGTGCTGAGCATCCTTAACAACCTGTGCAACCATTGGGTGGCTTACATGGCATATATGAACTCTTCCGCCTGTAGCTCTCGCCATGTCGATTACATTCTTAGTTGCAACATACTCTGTCCATACATCGTGAGAGTCTAGGAATGACCTGATTTTCTCCTGTCTTGATAGACCAGTCATCGCCTTAGCCTTCTTCTCTCTCTCGAGAACCTGACCATACTCCTCGCAGTGGAATCCGCAAAGAGCCTTGTACGGCTTTAGAATCTCAAGTGCCTCACGAACATTTCCCATGTTAACTGTTGGGAAGAGTGGTCCATTAGGGCAAGTAAATCCCTTAAATGCAGCTACGCCTGCCTTCTCGAGGTCCTCGAGATCTGCTAGGTTATTGTGCACTGAATCTGGATCATCATCGAAATCTCCTACGATTCCTCCCCATAGACCGAAATCAATGTATGAATGCTTGGTAATCTTACTCATCTTGAGATCAAAGATTTCCTTGTTCATCAGCGAAGGATCGTTGTTAAGAGGCATATCAATAAGAGTTGTGCAGCCTGCTACAGCAGCAGCTCTCGAACCAGTCTCAAAGTCCTCTCTATAATCAAATCCAGGCTCATTTAGGTGCGCGTGGCAGTCGATGATTCCCGGATATACGAGGTTTCCTTCTGCATCGATGACTTCTTTAGCTTCAGCTTCTGTTCCTGGAGCTAGTAATGCAGCATATTTGCCGTCTTTAACAGCTATGTCTGCTTCGTAGATACGGTCTGGTGTAACCAGCTTACCGTTCTTGATAATTAGATCATACATGTCTAATCCTCCCTTATCATGCAACGGAGATAGAGGCTTATCGCATCTCTCCATTGCTTATAGAATGATAACAATCAATTTATTACTGAAATTATTAGTCTTCGAAGATTGTTCCAGTTCTGAAACTCTTTGAAGATGGAAGATGCTTCATCAGTAGGTAATAAGCCAATCCAGTTGGGATGAGGCTGACATACCACGATAGGTCTACAACAAATACCGATACGAGAGCTCCTACAGCGATTGAAATAATCGCTGCCCAGTTGATTCCCTTGAAAGGTCCCTGCTTATCGTAGAGAATATTGATATCTAATGTGCTCTTACGTAGTAAATAGTAGTCTACAACCATCACCGCAAAGATAGGTCCTAGGAATGCGGAGTATATCTTTGTAAACATCGATAGTCCTGCCGCAGAATCAGCTGTAACTAGCTTCCAAGGCATTACACATACAGACAGAACACCAACGAGCACTGTCGCGTGTGACCACTTCATTTTAAACGACTCCATGAGTACGTATGCTGGTGGAACGATGTTATTTAGCACGTTAGTAGTAACCTGTGCAAACGCAATGAACAGTAGTGTGATAACTGTTAGGAACTTGCTTCCCATAGTTGTTGAGAATACAACTACTGGGTCTGAATTTCCTGTAGCTGCTGTAACTAGTAGTCCGATGAGTCCCATGAACAGTGTTACAGGTAGAATAGCGATTGTGTAAATCGATCCAGTCTTAACTGGTTTGATATCTTCCTTGAGGTTTCTCGCATAGTCTGATGCATTGATAATCATAGTCGAGTAAATACCAAGGAATGATGTTGTAGCAGCCCAGAAAGGCATACCCCATGTTCCCTTAACATCTGCGAAAGAAGCGCTGATATCTACAGCAAACTTAGTCTTTACTACGTATAACATGTAAGCAAGGATTGCTACGATGAATACGCAAGAGAAGTTCTCAAGCCACTTGATACCATGGAAGCCTTTAATTGCAAGGCCAACCTGTAGTAACGTGAATAGTCCGAATACCACTGGCAAGTTATCGAATCCCAATAGAATCTTGAAGCAGCTGTTGATAGCTCCTGCTCCAACCCACGACTGGAATCCGAACCAAACGATAGCTGGAAGACCTCTTAGAACTCCTGGAATCTTAACACCAGTATTACCAAAGCTTGATCTAAGCTGTACTACGTATGGCATGCCGTACTTATGTCCAGCGTTACCGATAAGCACAAGTGCAATAGCAATTACCACGCATCCGATAGCCATAGCTAGGATAGCCTGAGTGATTGTTAGCACTCCGATAAGAGCTGAACCCATCGAGAATGTTCCGATGGATACGCAGCCGCCAAGGAATGACGCTGTGTAGGATATCGACCCCATGATACGACTCTTTGTCGGCTGTAGGTCTTCGTTGACACCGACTACGAGATTAGGATCAAGTGTTTTGTTATCAACAATACTCATTTAAATGTTCTCCTTTAGTGTATTAAATAGTTTCGTTTAGAATAGTCTCTTAACGAGCTCGCCTGTACCCTTCTGTCCAACAAGCTTGCCATCCTCTGCCATTAGCTCTCCTCTTACGAGAGTAGCTACTGGGAAGCCTTTGCCCTTCATTCCTACGAATGCAGAAATCTTGTTCACATAGTATAGCGAGTCAGCTGTAATCTCCCATTCTCTCTCTGGGTCGATGATTACGATATCTGCATCGAATCCGACCTTGATATCTCCCTTCTTGCCATAGATGTGGAAAGTCTCAGCTGGTAGCTTCGCCCATGCATTTGCAAGAACACGAGGGTCTACACCACGCTTTACAACTCCTTCAGAATAGATTGCCTGAACGCAGCTCTGGATGCCGCTGATGCCTCCCCAAACTTCAAATACGTTCTCAATCTTCTGACCTAGAATTTCGTTGAACTTCTCATCATATGTACAAGGTGAATGATCTGATGCAAGTCCGGAGAAAACTCCAGCTTCTACGCACATCCACATCGCCTCAACATCTTCTTTTGTTCTGAGTGGAGGTGCACACTTGAATAGCGGACCATTCTCAAGAACATCTTCTTCTGTAAATGCTAGATAGTGTCCGCATGTCTCTGCAGATACTTCATATCCTTCACACTGTGCCTGGTATACCTTCTCAGCAGCTGCTGGATAGCTCACATGGCATATATGTGCACGGCACTCTAGCTCCTTAGCAATCTCAACAACAGTTTCTGTTGCTACGATCTCTGCTGCTGGAGTTCTTGAATCTAGGAATCCTCTCCAATTTAGGTTTCCAGCTTCAATCTGTGCCTTTTCTCCTTCTTTAATCATTGCAAAATCTTCGCAGTGGAAACCAGCCATACCGCCAAAATCCTTGATGATCTTCATAGCCTGATACGCCTGACCGTATGTAAGTGGTGAGTAATCAGGTGATACTGGTCCTAGGAACGATTTGAAAGCGATAACGCCTCTCTCATCGAGTCCCTTTAGCTGGTCGAAGTTACCTGGCACTAGACCGCCCCAGAAGGCAAAGTCAGAATATGCATTTGGCTGAACCTTTGCTAGCTTAGCATCAAAAATCTCAGGTGTTGTGAGTGCAGGCTCGTTCTGAAGTGGCATATCGATAATTGTTGTATATCCACCAACTACAGCTGCTGCCGTTCCATGCTCATAGTCCTCTCTCCATTCATATCCAGGATCGTTAAGATGTGCATGAGTGTCGATTGCTCCAGGGAAAACCTGCTTTCCTTCTGCATCGATAACCTTTGCAGCTTCAGGCTCATCCCCCTTTGCTAGGATTGCCGTAATCTTGCCATCCTTGATAGCAACGTTTGCATCCTGAACGAGATCAGGTGTAATAACCTGTCCGTTCTTGATTAATAAATCATACATATAGTCTCCCTCCCTATAACCCTAAGGGGCATAAATATGAAGTTAACTTCAAAGTCTAAATGCATTAAATCAAATTGACCAAGTTGATCGTCGTTAAAAAACGGTCAACCAATTTCAATGTTTCTATGGATATATACTACATTAGTAGTTTGAAATCTTCAATATTGTTATTCATTTAAAAACGGATTGATAGCATTTTTTTAATTAAAATTTTTTATTGTTTTTTCATTATTGTAAAATTATATAAAAACGAAATGTAATTTTTGTTATAATAATGATAATATAGCCGTAGTGAGGACAAATTATGATAAATATATTGCAAACATCTATATACATAATAAAAACTTTCAATAATCTAAAAAAAGCCCCAAATGCTGAAAACATTAGATTATATGTTCACTCTGTATATGAGAGAACGATTAATCTCATGATTGATAATCAGCTTGTTGCTCTTCAAATTGAGGGCTCCCCATTGTCACCTATAAGCATAATTCTTTCTGTTGACGAATCTGGCTTAGGAGCATTAGACATAAAAAGAGGTGATAATGTAACCATTGATGGAGAAATTATTAAGATTGGAAATAATGAGTTCTCATTAAGCAATATTTCAGAAACTTTTGATACCCTTCTCGCTGGAGATTACCGACCTCAGCTACTAGCTGATATTACTATATCTTTGATTCGTAATTCTAACAGATGCGGCTTTTCATCTCTTGTGCTCTCGGATAAAGCACCTGATGATCTCTCCCTATCATATGCAAAGAATAAATTAGATGAAGCTGAAGCAATATGTAATCTTATCAAGTCTAATCAAGCGACTGACAAAACTGCGATACACACAAAGCAAGAGAAGCTATGTGATACGCTTTCTAACCTGATAGGCGTTGGAACCGGTTTAACCCCTAGCGGCGACGACTTCATAACCGGAATTCTCTCAACATTTGCAGCCTTTCCAGACTGCTTTGATTCTGAATTAGTAAAGTGTCTTCGTAGTGAAATATACAATAAGCGTGATAATACCAATGAAATTAGTCGAGCTTTTCTAGACTGTGCATTAAATGGTCAGTATAGCAAGTCCGTTATAGATCTTTACAAGTCGATATGCTCAGCAGGAATCATCTCTCCTGAACAGGTTAGTCAAGAGACTTTAACTAGGTTGCTAAATAGTTTTTGTAAGATAGGTCATACTTCAGGAATTGATACTCTCACAGGTATATTCTGGAGCATGAAGCATATATCTAAAATTTATAATACATATAGTGGTTGAAATAACGATATTTTATAAAATATATCAATTATTTTTCAACCACTTTTTAATTTTCATGATACAATATAGCTATCAAACACGAAAGGGAGTAATAACATGAGTTTATTAACAATTATGCAGAATCGACACAGTGTTCGTAAGTACAACTCGAACCCCGTAACAAAGAAAGAAATTAATGATGTTATTTCCGCGGCGCTACTTGCTCCAAATGGCAAGGGACAAAGGCCTTGGGAATTTGTAGTAATACAAAACAAGGATACTCTCATGGAGCTTACGAACTGCCGCAAAGGTGGCGCAAAGATGCTCGAAAGCGCAAATGTTGCGATAGCAGTTTACTCCGACTCAGAAAAGACAGATACTTACACAGAGGACAGCTCAATCGCAATGACTCACATGTTGTTAGCGGCATCTGAACTCGGACTAGGTGCAGTATGGCTTCAGATTCGCCTCCGTCCATCAAACGAAGATGGCATTAGCGCAGAAGATTTCGTTAACTCTAGACTAGGTGCCCCTGATAACATGAAGATCGAAGCACTACTTGTAATGGGACACATTGATGAGCAGCCTGAACCGCAGAAGCTTCCTGAATTCCCTTCAGAGAAGGTTCACCTTGAGAAGTGGTAGTATATATTAACTTTCTTACTAAAGTACAATCATCAAACATTAAAAAACCGCATTCATTTCTGAACGCGGTTTTTTCACTATTCATTTTCAAAGTTGAACTCGAGCGAGAATTCGCTTTTGTTGCCCTTAATTCCTTCCAAAGTGAAGTTAAAAGGTAAGTTAGGATCTATCCTCTTAAAGACTATGACCCCAGAGGCGCTTTCTCCACTCTTTATTACGTTGCTTATATGAACATCTTCATAAAGGTAGTTATTCACATCAACTTCGTATTTATTTCCATCCTGTTCTACGAAGCTATGCTCTGGAAAGATTTCAACTTTCTGGCTAGAGCTATTCTTGACCTTTAAATACACTCTAATCTCATCGCTAGTAAAGTCGATTTTCTCAATCGTCCCTGTTATGCCATTTTCTTTGACATCATATCCAACTTCAATTGAATCCT
>ERZ773099.3313-NODE-3313-length-10443-cov-6.087794_pt1 | contig 10443 bp, 12 predicted proteins | sample MGYA00511120_ERZ773099 | MGnify/ENA primary metagenome ERZ773099 (study PRJEB29015, sample SAMEA2738012) | human oral metagenome | biome: human oral; feature: human-associated habitat; material: dental | place: China | collected 2104 ... | reverse complement strand
CATCGCGAACCTCAAAACATGGCGTGTCCTGCACACCGATTACCGTCGCCCCTACGATACTTTCGAAACCACAATACGAGCCGTCACGGGACTCATCTTCGCCTACACCCTATGAATAAGCCTCATGCCGTGGAGGAGTATGCCGCCGGGGGTTTGGTCGATGTTCTCGGTGGTGGAGATCAGGCGGGTGCCGGTTTGGTCGAGGATGCGGTTGATGTCGACGTCGTCGGCGCGGTTGCGGGCGAGGCGGTCGAGTTTGTGGACGATGACGTAGTCGATGTCGCCGGCGTCTTGGAGGTAGTGGAGCATCTTTTGTAGTTCGGGGCGGTTGGCGCTGCGGGCGGATTCGCCGCGGTCGACGAACTCTTTGACGATGAGAGCGCCCAGGGCCATGGCCTTTTTCTTGTTGGCTTCGCGTTGGGCGGGGATGGAGAAGCCCTCGGCAGCACCGCCTCGTTGGGCTTGTTCACGGGTGGAGACCCGCAGGTAGGAGACGGCCCGCTTTGGGGTGAGCGAGGCAGCCATGGCGGCAAACGGATCGGGGGTCATAGGCGGACTCCGTGCCGGAGGCTTGTGGAGTTAGTGATGGTGTTGGTCATGAGCGCCCTCTCCTTTCTCACCCGCTTGCCCGCCTGCGTCCTCGGGGCTGTGGCTACGGGGTGTTATGGCTTGTCAGGGCAGAAACCAGCGGCTCGTCCGAGACTGCCCTGCTTCTATTGACGCTCAGATGACACGAAAAGTCCAGAGGGTTGAGGGGGTGATAGGGGTGAGAAGCGTCTTGGACAAGCCCCTCGGGCCATCACTGGGTACTTTGGCGCTGGTGCTGGTGCTGCCTGGGGCTATTTACACAGATACTTATTCATAGCACGCCCAAACGTGCCTTGCACAGGGGCTATGGCCGGAAAGGTGGATTCCGTTAGTAGAATTCAATACGCGAAGAACACTCACGCCCAAATCGGCGCCCCAGCCAGCCGTGTCCAGCCTTCATCAATGTTTATCCATTCTTCATCAGGCGGTGGGCCTTGTCCGACAGTGACGGTAGCTGCTGGCTCGACGTTGATTTGCAGCGGGATTGAGCCGAGATTGGTTTTGTGATGAGTCAGGCTGAGTGGCTCATCAGGAATATATAGCTCTCGCTCAAATAGGTACTGGCCCCAGAGGATGCGAACAGTGTGCGGTTTGTTGGCGTTGCCAGTAGCAGGAGTAATTCGAATCCAAACCGGGCCTTTGTAGTCGTCTGGGTGCTGACCGAATGTCCATGGCGCTGGGTGGCGGTTGAGGCGATGGTGGATGGCGTATGCGAGTGTATCCACCTCGCTCACATGCCAACGGCGGTATTTTTTATCACGCATCAGCGGATACCGCTGGACGAACTCTTCGTGCGGAATGTCAACTAGTGGAATGACTCGCGTCACGCCAGTAGCAATCTCATGGCTCAGTGCATTACGTAGTTCGGCTTCTGGCCACCCTTTATGGATAAACTCTTTGGTGATCAAAAGGAGTACAAATGTCGCTTTGTCCAGGCCGAGCCCGACCGAATCAACAAGGCTATCGCCATCTCTAATCATCGCTTCATCAAACCATGTCGAAATCCCGAGCTTATTTAACGCTCTGTCGACAGGGCGAGCATGGGTCTCTTTGTTCTCACCTGCATGAGAGATAAACACGTCACGAGGAAACAAGAGGGAGTCACCGCCTGTTCGGACTATTGATTTACTTGTTGCGTGAATGATGCTCATCAAATTACGTTCCGAATCTATTATAACAAATTCGAGAAAGATGGTCTCCGGCCTCTCCTCATCCCACCCGCCCCATCACCCATACATCTCGCCAGCCGCCGTTTAGGCGGTAGCGCTGGTTCAGGGTTGCTTCGTGGGTAAAGCCGAGGGTTTCGAACAGTCGTCGTGAGGCGGTGTTGCCTGCCAGGATCCAGGCTTCCAAGCGGTGGAGGTCGAGGTGATCTATCGCCCAGTTGGTGATGAACCGAACACCGGCGCGGCCGTAGCCGTGGTGGCGGTCGCCTGGACGCCAGATGCAGATGCCGATCTGGGCGTGGCGGTTGCGCCAGTCGATGGCGTGGAGGGAGCATTCACCGACCAAGCGGCCGATGGGTAAACCGGTGGAGTCGCTTGCTGCGTTGTCAGGCCCTGCGTCCTCCGCTGCGATGACGAAGGTGTATTCGGTGGCTGGTTGCGGCCCGGCGGTAGCAGCGATTTTGCGCCGGAGCTCGGCGCTGCTGCGTGGGCGCCAGTACGGCGGGCCGAACTGGGCCAGCTCTTGCCAGTCGCTACAAGCAGCCAGGATGGCAGGAATGTGGGATTCGGCAAGGGCGTGGATGGTGGGAGCCATTCGGCACTCTCCTTTCTGGGCTGCTTTCCTCCGGTGGTGATGGCGGCCTTTCCGACCCTTGCTCTGGCGCGCCGCCGACTCTCAACGCTACGCATAAGTCTACTAAGTGATGTCCGGAGCTCGGCCCCGATCTTCACCCCTGCCCCTCCACCCTCCCCAAAACCCACACCAGCCGGCGTACGCTTTCGATGCTCAGGTCTAGGCCGTGGCGGCCGTCGCCGATGTAGATCCATTCGTCGGGGTCGTCCGGGTACTGGTAGCGGGTGATGGCGAGTTCTGCCGCGACGGCGTGGCAGGTGATGTTGTTTGGCGCTTCCCCCGGCGAGCGTTCGAGGATGACGACCCCGACTAGCTGGGTGTGGCCTTCGTGAAGCTGGTCGTCGGGGTCTTGGTCAGCGTGGTCACGGACGCACCACGATGGACAGGGCGGTGCTTCGGGGTGAGTGCTGGGGCGACTGCTGCTCGTGGCGGCGGGGTCGGCGGGAGCGGGATCCATGCTTGCCTCCTGGTCGGCTCAAGCAGTCAGGAAAGCTCGGATGATGGGATGAAGTCCAGTGTTCGGGGTGACCAGGGACGGAACTGCTCGGAGAGAACGAGCAGACTGGCCGGGAGGCTTATCCACAGGCGGCAGGCCAGCCAGTGAACCTCGGCCAGAGTGCGCTTGGGGATGGCCGTGAGTGAGGCTTCTGAGTTATTTTAATTCGCAAGGTAACGGTGTAGATTGATGACTGATCAACAGACTCCAAGGAAAAGCCCCGGGTAGTACACCCGGGGCGAAGGAAGCTCAGCTCATCGCCTCTCCCTGTCACTCGCTGTGCTTGATGTAGCGCAGGGACGTTATTGTACTCCAGGTGAGCCAGCTGAATGCGGTGCCGATAGCGCCACCTGCCCAAGCAATTTGACCGGAAACGAGCAGCACGTATGTGATACTCAACGCTACCAAGGTAGGCAGGCCCATGAACAGCGCATTCTGGCGTGCGAGCTTCCTCAACTGGTCGCTGTTATTCATCGCAGCGACCCCCTTTCTTTAGATCAGGTCGCTGCGGATTACGGCGACCGAGGCGAGCTCTCGAACTAGCAGCTAGCGTCGGCTGTCGCAATGTGCTACAATTCTACCACAAAAGATTATAAAAATCAAATATCTTCTGGAGGGGCGGATGACCGCTAGCAAACACCCATGGTCATGGACGAAGGTTACGTCAAAAATTTTCGTAGGAGTAGTCGTTGGCGTCCTAGTAACCCTCATTACTCAATGGGTCATTCGCTTAAATTCTGGCGATACTCAAGGTGGTCATGCTGAGGCTACTGTGACCGCAACCTCGACCGTTACTGCGACAGCGACAACAACTGTGACGGTGACAGCTAATCCAGGATCAAACGGTGACTCCTCGGATCCTTCTAATTCAGGTTCCCTCCCGGCTGGTCAGCAGTTCCTCGTTAATCTGGAACCCTCCAACTCCCCTAAAGGCTGGGTGGAAACGGATAAATCTCCGCGAATCGATGGAAAGATATATCACCATTCAATTCGCACTAACTGCAGTAGACAGTGCGTGGAGCATCCCTCTTCTATTGAGTACGGCATCGGAAGTGAATACTCCACACTCACGACGACAATTGGCGTCGACGCCGATGACGGTGACAGTAGGCAGATCATAAAGTTCAACGTGTGGCTTATTGGAGTTCCGGGCGCCGAAGATAAACCTGCTGTGACGGAAATCCGCAAGGCGGGTGAGAAAAAGGAAATTTCTGTTCCTCTCAAAGGAGCCAGTCGGATACGACTCGAGACTCTCTATGGCGGTGAAGATCCAAAAGAAGCTAAGGAGATGGAGGTGGCCGCTGTCTGGGGCACCCCGATTCTTTCGTAAAAGTCTAAGTGATACGCAAGGCGTGGTCATCAAAACCGGTATTGTAATTTCGAGGGCTGAGTCATTTACCGTCTGACTCGGATATCTCATCTCACGCAATACGATCGCAACCGATCCGTCTGTGCTGACGGATCGGTTGCGCAGACTGACTTTAGACAAAGAAATTCGCCGAGCTGGGGGTTAATGCGTCGAGAGAATGAGGTTTCTATAATTATGAACACGTACCTAGGATAAGCTGGAGGTGTCCATGAAAACAAGAGATAAAGATCAGGAACAAGGTTTGCTGGATCTTGCGGAGGTGCTTCATCGACTTGGTGACGAGTTCCGCAAAGCTCAGACGATTGAGACCCCAACGATCTCTTGGGCTTCGGCCGAGATTGAATTAGAGAGCACCGTTGAAAAACTTCAAGATGGGACAATCAAATTCTATGTTCTAGAGGGCGGATCAACCTCTACGCGACGGAATACGATGCGAGTTCGGGTGCATATTTTCCCGTACAATGGCGATCATCCAGGATGTGGTGCTTGAGACATCGCGTAAGACTTCACTTGACCCTACTGCCCAAACAGCCAAGCCGACAGTTGGTTCGCATGGGACGCAAGATGCCCGAAGGCAACACCTACGGCGTCAACAGGTCGAGCGGGTCGAGGCCGATTGCTTCGGCGTAGCGTTCGACGGTGGCCAGGGTGAGGTTGCGCTCGCCGCGTTCGACGCCGCCGATGTAGGTGCGGTGCATGCCGACCAGCTCGGCGAAAGCTTCTTGGGAGAGCCCTTTGGCTTGGCGGTAGGCGCGGAGATTCTTGCCGACGATGCGCTGAAGATCTCCGATTGCCACGTCCCCAAGGCTCACGGGGTGCTACTTGAGAATCTACAGACTTATACGTAGCATCGGGGTACGTCGAGCGAAGAGGAGGTAGCCATGAGCGGCGGTGACTGAGCCCTAGCCCCTACTGATCAAGCTGCCTTGGGACTTTTGGCGTCACGAGGCAGCTCTTCTTCGAGCACCCAGACGAAGGAGAATCCAGATTTTGGTAGCAGCCAGCCTGGCGCGTCAACATGTAGCTCTCGACCGGTTGTCCCGGCCGGAGAATGAGACACGACAACATGGGCCGCGATGGTATCGGTGACATTAACGGAAGCGATGCTGGTGTTGGTGTAATCCAGCGTTAGCGACAGGCCACGAGCTGGCTGCGGTAGCTCAAAGAACACACGATGACCCCATGTCGGAGTAACCACCCGCGTCGTTTGACGAATACGCACTGGCGCGCCGGTGAGTGATGATGCATCGAGGGTGACGCTGTAGGTCTGTCCGGTTTTGCGTGTGGAACGACGAATAGTCTGCGGACGCCCGTCAACCGTTAGTTCAAGCAGCTCGTAGCAGTCGCGACTGCTGGCGTCTAGACCAGGGCGCGGCGTCATAAACCAACTAGACGTAGCCGGAACATCGCCACGCAGCTCGTTGTACTCTGCCCTGTCAGATACGCAAGCAAACCGTCGCACCGGCCCAGCCGGTACCGTGGTGTATTCCCATTCCACTGTAAGGTCGAACAGAGGAGTACCAACGGTACTCCTCTCCAGTGCACTGGAGAGCCGAATGCGCACCTCGACATCGTGCCAACGCTCGACGGCCCGGATGGCTTGGTCGCGGATATCAGCGTAAATCTCGCGGGCGAACTGCTCATCACCGAGGCGCAGCGCCATGACATTGGCAGCGATGGCGTCCAACAGCTCAGGGTTGGCCACCCGTTTCAAGTCCTCAGGACGAATCGCAAACCCCTCAATCACCGCATCCCGCATCGCCGGCGCCTCATCGTGAATGATCTGGCGGAACTGGCGAGTGGTGGCGGCTTCCTGATCTTTGCGGAAGGAGTATTCAAACAGCGTACCGAGGAGCCCAGCGCCAAACAGCGTGCCGCCCAGCTCACCCAGCGGCAGCGCGTGTAGCCACGACCAATCACCCAGGGACAGCGTGGAAAGCCACGAGTTGAGCATAATGAGGAGGACGCCGGTGAGAGTGAGTGAAACAGCCAACAAAGCAGCTTTGGCTCGGCGAAGGCGATGAGGTAAGGAATCGGCTTTGATGGTATTGCGCGAACGAGTCATATGCTACGTTTAATTGTAACAAAATGAGTATGGAGAGACTAGAGGGTTGCGTTGTCAAACTCAAATAGCTTTGCTACAGTGAATAACGAAGAGGCGTCGCCACCGTGGTTCTGCGGAGGCCACGCCTCTTCTTTTTGGAATTTCACCTCCATGGGTTTATATCATTATTCATAGACAGATCTCCGCGTTGTCGCTATTGCTCAAGGTGGCTATTTCGCGGTAAAATAGATAGTAGAAAGGGGCGAATATGCGATGCAAGATGGTTTACAAGAAATAAAGGAACTTATTACACGCGAGGTAGGTTCGCTTAAGAGCGAGGTTACTTCTGTTTGCAAGCGACTCGATGCGCTTGAAGAGGGCCAGACCGGACTTCGCGAGGAGATCGAGGCGGTAAAGACTGATCTCAAGGCGGAGATCAGCGACGTGAAGAGTGAACTCAAAGCGGAGATTAGTAGTGTAAAGAGCGAGCTCAGAGCAGACATCGGCGCCGTCAAGCTTGAGCTGCGGGAAGAAAGCGGCAAAACGCACGAGCGGCTGGACAAGATGGACGAGCGGTTTGAAGACGTTGATGAACAGCTCGAGACACTTGCCACTTCCGTCAACGCGACGCAGGAAACGGTTCTGCGGACGCGTGATCATATGGATAATCGCTTCGAACGGGTGGAAGCGCGGATGGATCACGCCATCGCCGACCTGAAGGTAGCGCGCTCCGACATCAGTGCTCTGCGCCATGACCTCCAGATGGAAGAAGAAAGCCGCGGGCTTTCAGACGCAACGCTGTTCGTGAGCCAGCGAGAAACTAACCAAAACCTAGAAAAGCGAGTCGCCGCCCTCGAAGCCCAGTTCTCGGCACTGCGGGAACGAGCGGCGTAGATTGGTAGGAGGTTCGGCCACGCCCCATGGGCCTTGTGGGTAAGCCTCCTAGAACATGGGTGGCCCAAATCGATCGTAATCTCTCCAGCCCCTCGGGGCAATGGAATCATGAGGGTGACATTTTCCAGCAAACTGCTGATCTGTGTCAATTAGGCGCGACAACACTCCAATAACACGAGGATCATATTGCCGCCCCACGTGATCGACATTCCAAAGACCCGATGCGCGTATCGACTCCTTATCAGACTTGCTTCCAAGCCATTTAACGCTCGGCGGGTCGACACGAGTGCCGACTGCTGAGAAAGCCGCAATAACATTACGCTCCACAAAAGCTCGGTCGCTATTCGCACTTGGCTCGTCAAGCACGGGGAGTACCCTCACGAGCAGGGATCGCAAATACGATGAAACTTGATGCTCAAGGTCATCTTCGGCTTTCACATCAGCAGGCACACCTGCTTTTCCCCATGACTCCACATTGAGCCCATCCCTAAGAATCAAGGCCCTTCCAGCGTGTTGCCGGAATATAGAAGATCTATGTGCTCCTCCGCCACCATTCACACCATAATGTGTGCGCAGTCGCTGTGACAAAGTAGCCTTAGATCCGGCGCTGACACCGTGTGTACCTACCCTTACCAGGCGAGATTCAGGCCTCCCTCTCCTTGGCTCTGTAGGTTCGAAGAAAAAATACACGCCTCGTTGCGGCAGGCTGTTCGCTACTGCCGGGAGATCACTAAGCCTAAAGCCTGAACCCAATCGCCTAAGAAGGGCGTAGACAGATTCAACACCTACCCATTCCTCGGGGTGCTTTCGAATCGCTTTGAGGATAGCCAAGCGATACCCAAGGGATAAGCCATCCAGGGGTTCTACACATAGGACTCCATGAGCCTTGAAGCGTACTGCAATTTCCTTGGCATACTCCCTTCCTGCCAGTATCACCACGGTGTCGGATGGACCAGGGTGAAACCGCTTTATTATCTGTCGGAAAGTCTTTTCTCCCCATTGGGAGCGCTCAGAGGCTGACATGCTTTTGAGTGAGAAATCATAGGGAGCAATCACATCACCAGGACTGAGAAAACCATGAAGAGCAGACAGAATCCCCCACTCCCCCGGGAGTACTGACGCCACCTCAGCCGAAGCGCGAAACAACGGAGACGTATACAGATCTTGGGCGGCTACTGGATGATCACGTTTTTGCCGACCACAGCTCACAAAAGTAAGGTATCTCATCAACCCTTATTATACATTATAATGAATGTGGCGAGCTAATGGAGCCGTCTGCCACCTGCTGGACAATCTCATGTAACTCAGCTTCTCTGTAATCATCAAGAAAAATTATCCGAGCAACCCACTTGGCAACTTCCGTAGGGGTCATTCCTGTAGCAGGAATAATAGTGGCTCGGTTTTCCGGATATATCGTTCGAAGGGCTTCCATTAACGTTTTCGCGTAGTCTACGCTCGACTTTTTGGCGCGCATCGCAGCTCTGACCACTACCTCCCTAGGGTCCACTTCGAGCATTATCACGTGCCCGTCATGTAAGAGCCTATTGGAATTCCCGGGAGAAACTGCGCATAGTATCTGCTTCGCTTTATCTGGCCAGTCCGGTGGCCGAGTAAAAGTAATCGCATCAGGCGGACACCTGTCAACCAGATGAATGCCAGTGACGCGTTCACGCTTCTCGTCCTGCATGCGCAGATTCTTTTTATATAGCTGGTCCATGATCCAATTGTCGATTTCCTTCTCTTGTTCGGCTGAGAGAGACGTGTAGGGAAGCGACATTATAGAAAGTCTTGGTTCAGTCCATTCGTCGTGTGTTACAAGCGAGTTGAAAAATGCGAATGTTGTGGTTTTACCCACACCTGGAACACCGGTCAAGTAGTATGTGTAGTGCAAATCAACACCGGCCTCCTCGGCGCAGGCCCGCAGACGATTGGGAAGCATGCTTAAAATGTCCCCGAGAGCTTTTATCTCCCCGTCTGTTAGGTGTAAAGTAATGAGATTATAGACATTAAAGTTGCTCTGAGCTTCCGCGGTCAGGTCTTCTTGACTTACTTTGGAGTCGGCAGGAATGAATCTCACGTAGTAATGATAATTCCCTGGGCTGAGCCTAGCTGACTGGCGCAGTAAGTGTCGCAGAGTTTCATCCTCCAAACTCAGGCCAATCAGCAGGAATGTGTTCTTCGTAAGATAGTGAAGCATGGTGCTGAACTGGCCTGCCATCACGTCAATCATCTGATCCGCGAAGGATCCTTCGTTTAGGACCAGGGTGTCGTTATTCGTCTCGAGCAAGTTATGCGGGAGTAGTCCGTTAGGATGGAGGATAATTGTACGATCGCGACGGAAAGGAAGCCGAGCATCAACAACGCTTTGGAAAGTCAGTGACTCTTCTTTTTCCTCAGAAGTGCGGTGATGTAGAAGTAGTCTCTCGAGTATGTCATCGAAATTGTATGTCACAGTCAACACGCTTTTTCGAATTACTTCGAGAAAATGTCGCAGCCCTGAATCAACTTTATCCAAATCCTCGACACTAGTCGGAGCGTTTTTATACAGCACTTTATGAATTAATTTTCGCCATTTTGAGTGAAGAAGACGTTCGATATCGTGCAAGTTCTTAGTCGACTCCTCAATTACTGGCCTAGCTTGATCTGAGAATCTCTGAAAGAGCACTTCTGCTAAGATAGGGAGCGGTAGGGAGTTCGACTCGCGGAAGGATGCCCCAGCATTAACTGAAGGATCTTGTGCGACAGCATGAATCAATGGGCCCCAAGTCGGGATATTGTAGGCCATGGAAACACCGGCTCCGAGAATGAAGCCAAGACGTCCATCGTCCACTTGTCTCCGGAGATGCGAGACGGCCTTGGGGTAGCGTCGCAGTATTTCCTCTTGTGTTCGGTTCAACTAAACTGCTCCTAGCGTTTGTGTGGCACGTGCATCCGACTGTATCTCTTACAGCAAGTAGTCGCGAACGGAACGCGACCATGTGTTCATAGCCTACCTTCTCGCCCCCGTATCATGCGAGACTGGGCTGATAGTAACTGGGGTGAGGCGACTTTGGAATAGCTGGAAGCTTATTCACAGCCATCCCCAAACGTGCTCTGACTAGGGGATCGAGGTCAGACGTGGTGCACGTGAATAAGCCTTCTGGCTCGTTGCAGGGTTCTGTCATGCGGAGTTCCTTCGGGCGGTCACGCGATCTACAAGCCATTAGGCCTTGGCGAGCTACTCCACATCCACCACCGTCACCGCACAGGCTG
>ERZ773099.3312-NODE-3312-length-10444-cov-10.920204_pt1 | contig 10444 bp, 11 predicted proteins | sample MGYA00511120_ERZ773099 | MGnify/ENA primary metagenome ERZ773099 (study PRJEB29015, sample SAMEA2738012) | human oral metagenome | biome: human oral; feature: human-associated habitat; material: dental | place: China | collected 2104 ... | reverse complement strand
ACCTAAAAGAATAAGGGTAGTGTAAAGCTATCAAACTTCTTAGAAAATTTTTAAATATTTTTAAAGATTTTGGAACCCGCAACTATAGCACTCGTAGGGTGTCAGTCGTGGGAGGTTCAGACAATGTTCACCTCATAATCCAGCAGGAAGAGTATGGAAAGAAGAAGAGTTAGCTAGAATTTTAGAAATTTGTAAAAAACATAATGTTCTAGTTATTTCAGATGAAATACATCAAGATATTACAATGAAAGGATATAAACATATACCTTCAGCAATAGTTGCTAATGGGAAATATGCAGATAATTTAATTACTGTATCAGCTGCTTCTAAGACATTTAACCTAGCAGGCTTGATACATTCTAATATAATCATTAGCAATGATGAATTAAGAAAAAAATATGATGAGGAAATTAAGAAAATAAATCAAACAGAAATTAATATCTTAGGAATGTTGGCAACTCAAGTTGCCTATGAAAAAGGTAGTGAGTGGTTAGAAAATGTTAAAGAAATAATTGAAGATAACTTTAATTACTTAAAAACTGAATTAAATAAACATATACCTGAAATTACAATAACTAATTTAGAAGGAACGTATTTAGTATTTTTAGATTTAAGAAAAATTATACCCATTGATAAAGTAAAAGAATTTATTCAAGATAAATGTAATTTAGCAATAGATTTTGGAGAATGGTTTGGGGCAAGTTTTAAAGGGTTTATTCGTATCAATTTAGCAACAGATCCTGAAATAGTTAAAAAGGCTGTTGAAAGCATAATTTTTGAGTATAAAAAATTGAAATAAAAATATTATGAAAAATAAAGGGGCTGTTGCAAAATTAAAGTTTCAATCTTAAAGTAAAAAAATAAGAAATTTACTCAGTAACGAACTATTTTTTACTTTTTGTTAATTTGCAACAGCCCCTTTCAATTTAATAGTTTTTGTAATAGCCTATTTTTATTTTATTGCTGTTTCAAGAGCAAGTTCTATCATTTCATTGAATGTTTTTTCTCTTTCTTCAGAGCTTGTTATTTCAGGACTAACTAAAGAGTCAGAAATAGTTAAAATAGAAAGAGCCCTTGCCTTGTATTTACTTGCTAAAGTATATAGTGCTGCTGTTTCCATCTCAACAGCAAGAACTCCAAACTCAGCCCACTTCTTAAAATAACTAGGATCATCATTATAGAATTCATCACTTGTTAAAATATTTCCAGCCTTTATTTTTATATTTTTTTCTTCAGCTGTTTTTAAAACTTTAGATAATAAATCAAAGTTTACTGTAGGAGCAAAAGAAGCTCCTTTAAATCTTCTATTATTTATATTTGAATCTGTCGAAGTAGACAGTGCTACAACTATATCACGAATTTTAACATCTTCTTGATAAGAACCTGCTGAACCAACTCTTATTAAGGTCTTAACTCCATAGTCTTTCATAAGTTCAGTTATGTAAATAGACATAGAAGGAATACCCATACCTGTTCCTTGAACAGAAATTCTTTTTCCCTTATAAGTTCCTGTAAAACCTAACATTCCTCTAATATCTGTATAGCAAACTGCATTTTCTAAAAAGTTTTCTGCTATCCACTTTGCTCTTTTAGGATCACCTGGCAATAATACAGTATCTGCAATTTCTCCATTTTTTGCTGCTATATGTACACTCATTATTTACCCCCTAGGTATCTTTCTATACCATTCACTAATCCTTTAACTATTTTGTCTTGATAATCTTTTTCAGATAATTTCTTATCTTCTTCAGCATTTGACATGAATCCTAGCTCTATTAAAGTATTAGGTACAGTAGCCCAGTTTGTTCCTGTTAAGTCATCTCTATATATAAGACCTCTATTCTTAGCACCTGTTGCCTTAACATATTCTTCTAACAATATCTTTGAAAATTCTTCACTTTCCTTTTGAACTTTTGTTGTATATTTATTTTTAGGTGATGAAGTTAAAACACTTGCACCAGAAGCATTTTTATTTTCACTACCATCAGCATGTAATCTTATATAGACATCAGCTTTATTATCATTTGCAAATATAGCTCTTTCCTTATTACTTATATCCACATCATTTTTTGTTCTAGTCATTATAACTTTATAACCTTTATTTTCTAAGCTAGTTTTTAATTTTAAAGCTATTTCTAACATAAGTTCAGATTCATATTTCTTTGTAACAACTCCTCTAGTTCCTGTTGTAACCTTTGCCTTTTTCTTATCACTATTAGGTGCTATCTCTTCAAGTTCAGGATTTCCTTTTGTTTGATGTCCAGGATCTAAGCATATAATATATTTTTCTTTTGCTAAAATACTTACAGAAAAAAGTATAAATAAAATTAATATAATTCTTTTCATAGTTGGTCTCCTTACAAAAAAGAAGTCCAACAAAATTAGACTTCTTACTTTAATATTAATTATCCTCTTATTATTTCTTCTTCAGTCTCAATGTCACGAACACTTTCTCTATCAGTTTCATTTAAAAAATTTTTACTAACAGGGACTGAACAAAAAATTCTATTACCTACATTAACAATATCTGCTTTAGTAATAAAAATTGCTCCAGCAACATAGTCTAAAACTCTTCTTGAATCTTTGTCATCTAATTGACTTAAATTCATATTAACTATCTTATCTTCCTTTATATATTTTGCACAAATTACACAATCTTCAAATTTAGAAGGCTTTAGGAAAACTATATCTACATTATTATTATCTGCTACCATATAATTACACTCTCCTTGCTATTATTTATTTCTTTTATATAGGATACTATTTTTATGAAATAATTTCAACCTTTTATTTTTTATTTTTTTATTTTTTTAGAATTTTTTGTTTTTATTTTGACATACTTTAAAATTTATTAAAAAATATATTGACATTTAAAATAATATATTATAAAAGTATTTAGTATAAAATATTTTGTAGGAGGATAGTATTATGTTACATTATTTGCAAGTTGGAGGACCAATACTATGGGTATTAACTATCATTTCCATAGCTGCTTTTGCTGTTATACTAGAAAGAATAGCATTTTTTTCAAGGAATGAAAAGGCTATAGGAGATACTTTCAAAGAAGAAATTCTTTCTTTAGTAGCCAATAAGAAAATTGATGAAGCTAAAAATCTTTGTGCTTCTAAAAAAAGTTGTGTGGCTGCTGCTGTAAAAAAATTTTTAGAAAAAGCTGAAAAAGGAATGGAAGTTCAAGATTATGAGTTTATTTTAAAAGAAATTACTATTCAAGAAACTTCTCCTTATGAAAGTAGATTAAATCTTTTAGCAAGTATTATTAGTATTTCACCTATGCTAGGTCTACTAGGAACAGTTACAGGTATGATAAAAGCCTTTACAAACATTTCTAAGTATGGTGCAGGAGATGCTGCTATAGTTGCTGATGGTATCGCTGAAGCTCTTTTAACAACTGCTGCAGGACTTATGATAGCTATTCCAGTTATTGTTGTTTATAACTACTTAAATAGAAGATTGGAAAAAATGGAAAATGAAATAGATGATATTGTTACAAACATAATAAATATATTTAGGAGATAAAAATGAGCAAATACAAAAAAAGTAGAGAATCGGCTAAATTAGATTTGACCCCTCTTATAGATGTTGTATTTCTTTTAATTATATTCTTTATGGTAACAACAACATTTAATAACTTTGGTTCAGTTCAAATTGATTTACCTAGTTCTACTATACAACAGACTGATAAAACTAAAAGTATTGAAATTATAATAGATAAAGATGGAAACTATCATATATCTGAAGATGGGAAAATTACTCAAATTCAATTTTCAGAAATAGATTCTTATTTAAAAACTGCTAAAGAAGCTACTGTTTCAGCAGATAAGAATTTAAAGTATCAAGTGATTATGGATGTTATAACTAAGATAAAAGAAAATGGTGTGGATAATTTAGGATTAAGTTTCTATGAATAGGGGGTACTATGAAAAAATATATTCTTATATCCCTTATAGTGCATTTAGCTATATTATTTCTTTTTGCTACTATCAAAACTGAAGAAGTTGAAAAAGAAAAATTAGTTAAAAATGAAGTTGTTCCCATTGCTTTTGTTGCAAAACAAACTTCAGATAATCCTGGTGGAAAAACTCTTGATACTCAAGAAAGAGAAAAGCCTAAACAAGAAAGTCCTAAGACTGAGCCTAAAATTGAGAAAAAAGTTGAAGAAAAGAAAGCTGAAGAAAAACCTGTTGAAAAGAAGGTTGAGAAAATAGAAGAAAAGAAAATTGAAAGCAATATTCCTAGTAAAGAAGATACAAGTCATTTTGATAACTCTTCTAAGACTAGTTCAGAAAGCTCTAGTACAAGTTCTTCTGATAAAAGCTCTAACCATAGCAGTGAAGGTGGCTCTCCTAATGGAAACTCTCAAGGAGAAGACTTAGGTTCAAACTTTATTGCAGATGGAGATGGAACTTATATTGCTCTTACTTCTGAAGGAATAAACTATCAAATAATTAATGAAGTTGAACCTGATTATCCTTCACAAGCTGAATCTATAGGATATTCAAACCAAGTAAAAGTAACTGTTAAATTCTTGGTAGGCTTAAAAGGTAATGTTGAAAAGGCTGAAATAATAAAATCTCATAAGGATTTGGGCTTTGATGCTGAAGTTATGAAAGCTATTAAGAAATGGAAATTTAAACCTATATTCCATAAGGGAAAAAATATAAAGGTTTATTTTACAAAGACATTTGTATTTGAACCACAACAATAGAAAATAAGCTATTGCATATTATAATCTTAATTCAAAAGTAAAAAATAAGTAAGTTACGAATGGAAATTTTAGATAAAAAATCAAATAGAATGAGCCGAGTAATTGTCGGAGTGTCTGAAGCCAACTTGTTGGCAAGTTTCCGAAATTACAGCGAATTCTTGATTTTTTATCGTTAAGAAATTTACTCAGTAATGAACTATTTTTTACTTTTTGTTATTTGTAACAACCCCAATATTTATATTTCTTTAGTATATTCTTTTAAAAATGCTTGTTCAGCCTTAGTTAAATAAGGTTTTAATTTTTCATAAACTTCTTTATGATAAGTATTTAATTGTTCTTTTTCTTCTTTAGTTAAAAGACTTTTTACTATTCCATCTAAGTCAATAGGTGCATAAGTGATAGTTTCAAACTCTAAAAATTGTCCATGTTCAGTTTCATAGGCTTCTTTTACTAAAAGTTCATTTTCTATTCTGATTCCATGGCTACCTTCGATATATGCTCCTGGCTCATTAGTAACTATCATTCCAACTTCCAATCTTTGAGGATTGTATTGGAATCTTATTCCATGTGGCCCTTCATGAACATTTAAAATATGTCCTACTCCATGTCCTGTTCCACATTTATAGTCTATTCCAACATTCCATAAAAATTGTCTAGCTAAAATATCTAAGTTTGTTCCTGTTGCTCCAAACAAGAATTTTGCTCTTGATAGTGCTAACATTCCTTTTAAAACTAAAGTATTATCTATTTTTTCTTGTTTTCCAACTTTTCCTAAGAAAAAAGTTCTTGTTATATCAGTAGTTCCCTTTAAGTATGTTCCTCCTGAGTCAAGTAAATATACTCCATCTTCTATTTTAGTTGATTTTTTTTCAGGAGCTGAATAGTGCATCATAGCTGCATTTTTTCCAAAGGCTGAAATAGTATGAAAACTTAAATCTATATATCCTTCTATTTTTTCTCTTAAAGAATTAATTTTTTCTTCAGCAGAAAATTCTGTAATATTTCCCTTTTTATAATTATTCTTTAGCCAATACATAAATTTAACTATAGCAACTCCATCTTGAACATGAATTTCTTTTGTGTTAGCTATTTCAGTTTCATTCTTATGTGACTTTAAATATGTACTAGGATTCATAGAATTGATTAAATTATTCTTACTGATAGCTTCATAAATAGCATAGCTAGTCTTATTGAAATCAACTAAGATATTTCCTTTTAATTTTTTTATATCTTCAAAGAATTCAAAATATCCTTTAATTTCTACTTTATTATCTTTAAAGTATTTTTTAGCTCCCTCATTTAATTTATTTTCATCAACATATAGGCTTGCTTTCTTTTCAGAAATCACTGTAAATGATAGTCCTACAGGATTATGTTGAACATCTCCACCTCTAAAATTATATATCCAAGCTATATCATCTAGACTTGAAATAATATTATAGTCTGCATTCTTTTCTTTTAGACTTGCTCTTATTTCTTTTACTTTTTCTTTGTATGATTTTCCAGTGTATTTATCCTCTAAAATAAATATTCTTTCAGCTGCTAAAGCTGGTCTTTTTTCCCAAACTTCTGCTAGTAAGTCAAAATCAACAATCTTAAATTTCTTCTTTGAAAGAATTTCATTTACATCAGAAGATAAAAGTATCTTTGCGTCTATTCCTATTTTTGAATTTTCTGCTAACTTAGAAATTATGTATTCTTTGTATGTAGGAACTCCTATATTACCTTGTTTAAATAATTTTATTTTACTGCCTTTTAATTGATTTTCAGCTTGGATATGATATCTTCCATCTGTCCACAGACAAGCTTCATCATTGAATATAACTAAAATCCCTGCCGAACCTGTAAAACCTGACAAATACTGTCTTCCTTGAAAATATTCACCTATATATTCACTTTGATGATAGTCAGAACTTGTTACAATATAGGCATCTACTTTATGTTTCTTCATACTTTTTCTAGCTGCTTCAATTCTTTTGTTGATTTCCATTCTAAGCTCCCTCCAATTTAATGAATTTTCTTTTATTCTACTGTTACAGATTTTGCAAGATTTCTAGGTTTATCAACATCAAAACCTTTTTCTAAAGATGTATAGTAAGCTAAATATTGTAGAGCAACAACTGCAAGAACAGGACTTAATAACTCACCACTATCTTTGATTTGAATTACATCATCTACAACTTCAGGAACTAAACTTCCTTCCTTACAAACTCCAACAACATAAGCTCCTCTAGCCTTAACTTCTTTTATATTTGATACAACTTTTTCATCCATTTCTAAGTTAGTAGAGATGGCAACAACTAAAACTCCTTGTTCTATAAGGGCTATACTTCCATGTTTTAACTCTCCAGCAGCAAGAGCCTCAGTGTGAATGTAGTTGATTTCTTTCATCTTTAAACTACCTTCTCTAGCAACTTTTTCATCTATTCCTCTACCAAGATAGAAACCATTTTTTACATCTTTTATTTTCTTAGCAATTTCATGTATTTTTTCTTTTTCTTTTATAAGTCCATATATATTTTCTTTTACTAAATTTATATCAGAAATATATTTTACATAATCTTTTTCTTCTAATTTTCCAAGTTTTGCTCCCATATATAGAGATAATAGATATAGAACTAAAACTTGTGAGCTATATGCCTTTGTAGAAGCAACTGAAATTTCAGGTCCTGCAAGAGTATAGATAACATTGTCAGCCTCTCTTGTTATTGTTGAACCTAAAACATTAGATATTGCTAAAGTCTTTGCTCCTTTTTCCTTTGCATATTTCATTGACATCAAAGTATCAATAGTTTCTCCTGATTGACTTACAAAAATAGCTAAAGTCTTATCAGTTATTACAGGGTCATTGTATCTGAATTCAGAAGCTATATCTGTAAATACATCTATTCCCAATAATTTTTTCATAAAATATTGTCCTTGTAAACCTGCATAATATGCTGTTCCACAAGCAACTACATAAATTCTATCTATATTATGTAAATTTATTCCTTCCAATTGCTCATCAAAATTTACATTTTTTTCTTTATCAGTGTAAACACTTAAAGTTTTTTCAAAAATTTCAGGTTGTTCCTCAATTTCTTTTATCATAAAGTGAGCATAACCACCTTTTGAAGCTTGTTCAAAGTTCCATTCAACCTTTTTAACTTCTCTTTTTACTTCTTTTTCATCTTTATCATAGACAGTTACATTGTCTTTTGTTACTAAAACAACATCTCCATCTTCAAGATAAATGATGTCTCTTGTGTATTTTAAGATAGCTGATACATCAGAAGCTATAAAGTTTTGATGTTCTCCAAGTCCAACAATTAAAGGACTATGACTTCTACAACAAATCATTCTATCAGGGAAATCTTTGTGAATTATAGCGAAGGCATAAGTTCCTCTTATTCTTTTTAAAACTTTTTTAAGAGTTGAGTATAAGTCTCCATCATATAGTTTTGAAAATAATTGAGCAACTACTTCTGAATCTGTATCTGAACTAAATTTTACACCTTGTTCCATCAATTCTTTTTTGATTTCTACATAGTTTTCAATAATTCCATTGTGAATAAGTGCAACATCTCTGTTTTCACTGTAGTGAGGGTGAGCATTTCTATCTGTAGGTACTCCATGAGTTGCCCATCTAGTATGCCCTATACCTGTACAAGAAAGAACTTCAAATTGTTTCATATGATTTCTTAAATTATCTAATTTCCCTTCTTTCTTTTCTATTTGTATACCTTTATCAGTTACAAAGGCAATTCCTGCTGAATCATATCCTCTGTATTCAACCTTTTCAAGTCCTTCTAATAGAACCTCCACCGCATTTGTGTTAGTACCTGAATATCCAATTATTCCACACATTTAAAAAACCTCCTAAAAATTTTCATTACAAAAATAGGAGACTGTTACAATTATTTCTTTGTTACACAAATTGCTCTGTGTTTTTGTTGATAATGGTTGTAACCACCTTTGGAACATCCGCCGAAAATTTCGATAATTCCAATCCTCGTCAACTCAAAAAAGAGTTCTGGCGCTTCGTTTACATAAATCTCCTATCTTAGATTATATTATAGTTTGAATATTTTAGCAAGAAATATAAAAAAATATTATCAATGCCATTTTTTTATAAAAAAAGAGAATTCTTAAGTTTTTAATTCTCAAAAATTCTCTTAAGTCCATTAGAACATAGTCTAAGCTTTTTACTCTTCCTTTTCTTCTTTTTTATTTTTTTCTATTTTTTTATTATATAGAACTGTAGCTAATCCAAACATAATTGAACTCACAATAGCAGAATAGCCTCCTATACTTCTTCCAATGTAAACTAGAAAAAAACCTACAACTATCATTGTAAATAATATAATGAAACCAAAAATTTGTCCATATCTATTATTTTTAGCTTCTATTTCTAGTATTCTTAGTCTACAATTATTTATATTTTCTTGTTCCATTCGCTCCAATTCTTGTTTATTTTTCAATTCATTTTCAGTCATTGCTAAAATTCTATCTGCAGCACCAGGACAAATTTTCTCATATCCTTCTACTATATTTGGATGAGGTATTATTCCTGAGTAATGCTGAATTTCTTGTTTGCTCACCACCATCTCTTTTGAATTTTTACTTACCATTGGATTTTTTGCTTTCCTTGCCATAGTTATCTATAGCTCCTTTCAATGTTTTTCCAACAGTTACCCAACTTCTTTGTAATGACTTTTCGACACTTTTTTCATAGGTAGATGGAAATTTTTGAAAAACATCAGTCGAAGATATACTAGAACAAGAAAATATACTTGCAATTCCACATATAAAAGCATCTATTTTTTTCATTATTTTCATCTCCTTTAATATACTTTATAATTTATTTTACTGTATTTTTAATAATCTGTCAAATTTAATTACTACTTCTGAACCTCCTACAACTAGGCGTTATCTTTTCTTAACAAGTTAAGGAGTTAGCCTTATGTCGTAAGTATTCTTGCACTACTTAATAAAATAAGAGATTCTCAATTGAATCTCTTTAACTTAGTATAATATGGTGCCTGAGGCGGGACTTGAACCCGCACACTCCGAAGAATTCCAGATTTTGAGTCTGGTGCGTCTACCAATTCCACCACTCAGGCATTTTATCTGGCGCACCTGGCAGGAGTCGAACCCACAACCCTCTGATCCGTAGTCAGATGCTCTATCCAATTGAGCCACAGATGCATATCGAATACTTAATAAGAATACCATATTATTTTTTCTATGTCAATCTAAAAATAAGAGTTGTACATTTTATTTTATGTACAACTCTCTTATTTAATTTTTATTTTTCATCCACAAAACCTAATTCTTTTGCTCTATGACAGGCAAAGAAGTGAGCTTCTCCAACTTTTTCTAATTTTGGAGATTCTTTTGAACAGATTTCTGTAGCATAAATACATCTTTTTGCAAATCTACAACCAACTCCTGGATTGATAGGTGAAGTGATTTCTCCTTCAAGTTTAATTCTTTCCATTTTCTTTCTGATATTAATTGTAGGTATTGCTGATAATAAAGCCTTAGTATAAGGGTGAATAGGATTTTTGAATAAGTCCTTTGATGGAGCTTTTTCAACAAGTTCTCCCAAATACATAACTGCTATATCATTTGAGAAATATTTTACAACTGATAAGTCATGTGTTATAAACATATATGTTAAACCTAATTTTTCTTGTAAATCTTTCATCAAGTTTAAAACTTGTGCTTGTATAGACA
>ERZ773099.3309-NODE-3309-length-10448-cov-8.211007_pt1 | contig 10448 bp, 9 predicted proteins | sample MGYA00511120_ERZ773099 | MGnify/ENA primary metagenome ERZ773099 (study PRJEB29015, sample SAMEA2738012) | human oral metagenome | biome: human oral; feature: human-associated habitat; material: dental | place: China | collected 2104 ... | reverse complement strand
AACTTCTTGCTCGGGTTAATGACTTAGACAATCCCCTTTTTCTTGAACTGGAAAAGGATCCTCGTTCTGGAGTCCAAAAGGAAATCAGCAAGTGTAAAAAAGCCATTCAGGCTGAACTGGATGAAGACCTTCGCCTGGAATCCATGCTTTCCTATGAAAAAGAACTTTATAAACAAGGATTAAGCTTAATAGCAGGCGTTGACGAGGTCGGCCGTGGCCCTCTTGCTGGACCTGTAGTCGCTGCAGCGGTAATCTTGCCTAAAAATTGTAAGATTAGAGGCCTCAACGATAGTAAGAAAATCCCCAAAAAGAAACATTTGGAAATTTTTCAAGCCATTCAAGACCAAGCTCTGGCAATCGGCGTTGGAATCATGGATAATCAAGTTATTGACCAAGTCAATATCTATGAAGCAACCAAGCTTGCTATGATAGAAGCAATCTCTCAGCTCAGTCCCCAACCTGAGCACCTTTTGGTAGATGCCATGAAACTGGAGTTACTAATTTCACAAACCTTCATTATCAAAGGAGATGCTAACTCCCTCTCAATCGCAGCAGCATCTATAGTGGCCAAAGTGACACGGGATAATCTAATGAAGGATTATGACAACCAGTATCCTGGATATGATTTCGCTGCTAATGCTGGATATGGAACGTCAAAACACTTAGAAGGTCTTGATAAACAAGGAGTTACTCCCATTCATCGAACCAGTTTTGAACCGATAAAATCACTGGTTGCAGCAAATAAAGAAAGTTAAGTTGGAGGAAATGATTATGGAGGAACAGTCAGAAATACTCCAGTCTAAGAAAGAATTTGCCTTTGCCTCAAGTACCATATTATCCCAAGTTGGGCGAGGAATCATCGTCGGGCTAGTTGTCGGGCTAATCGTTGGATCTTTTCGTTTCTTAATCGAAAAAGGCTTCCACCTGATACAAGGCCTCTATCAAGATCAAGCGCACCTAGTGCGCAATCTTTTTATCATTGGTCTATTTTACATACTCATCAGCTGGCTTAGTGCTAAATTAACTCGCTCAGAGAAAGATATCAAAGGCTCAGGAATCCCACAAGTTGAGGCCGAATTAAAAGGACTCATGTCGCTTAATTGGTGGAGTGTTCTCTGGAAGAAATATGTTTTAGGCACCCTAGCAATTGCCAGTGGACTCATGCTGGGTAGGGAAGGTCCGAGTATTCAACTTGGAGCAGTTGGAGGTAAGGGAATTGCTAAATGGCTCAAATCGAGTCCAGTTGAGGAACGTTCCTTAATTGCCAGTGGAGCAGCCGCTGGTTTAGCTGCAGCTTTTAACGCCCCAATAGCAGGCCTTCTCTTTGTAGTAGAAGAAGTCTATCATCACTTTTCAAGATTTTTCTGGGTTTCCACTCTAGCAGCCAGTATTGTAGCAAACTTTGTTTCGCTGCTTATGTTCGGTCTAACACCCGTATTGGATATGCCTGACAATATCCCTCTCATGACTCTAGACCAGTATTGGATTTATTTGGTTATGGGGATTTTTCTCGGCATTTCTGGTTTTCTCTATGAGAAAGCTGTACTTAATGTCAGCAAAGTTTATGACTGGATTGGTCAAAAAATCCATTTAGATAGGGCTTATTATCCAATCTTAGCTTTTATCCTTATCATTCCAGTAGGGATTTTTATGCCGAAAATTCTCGGTGGTGGGAACCAAATCGTTCTTTCTTTAACTGAGCAACACTTTAGTTTACAAGTTTTACTTGCCTACTTCCTCATTCGTTTTATTGGGAGTATGATGAGTTATGGTAGTGGACTACCTGGTGGAATTTTCCTACCTATCCTTGCCCTTGGTTCCTTACTTGGTGCCCTAGTTGGCGTTATTTGTGTTAATCTTGGACTTGTCAGCCAACAACAATTCCCAATATTTGTCATTTTAGGAATGAGTGGCTACTTTGGAGCAATATCCAAGGCTCCCCTAACAGCTATGATCCTTGTAACCGAAATGGTAGGAGACATCCGAAATCTCATGCCACTCGGACTTGTAACCTTAGTAGCCTACATTATCATGGATTTACTAAAGGGTGCCCCAGTATACGAGGCCATGCTTGAGAAAATGATGCCAGAAGAAGTGACAGACGACGGAGAAGTAACTCTTATCGAAATCCCTGTTTCAGATAAAATAGCAGGTAAACAAGTCCACGAGCTCAACTTACCACAAAATGTACTCATCACCACCCAAGTTCATAATGGCAAAAGCCAAACCGTTAATGGCTCAACCAGAATGTATCTGGGCGATATGATTCATCTAGTTATTCCAAAAAGTGAAATTGGGAAAGTCAAAGATTTGTTGTTGTAGATGGAATTTACATAATTTATATTATGTCTATTACATTCTCAATTCCTTAATAAATTACATTAAAAAACCGATTCTCGTGCAGAGATCGGTTTTTACTTCTTATATCATTAAAATTAATTAAAATATTGTATAATAAGAAAAAGGAGAATAACTTAAATGAATAATTCCAGCACTAAAAAAAGTCATAAAAGGTTACTAATCGTTTTGTCAATTGCAATTATCACGGTAGGAGGTGTTTTTATGTTTAGCATGTTAGGGAAATCCCAAGAAGAGCGTCGAAATAGAGAATATGAAGTTAGTCTGGTTGAAACCTTAAAAGATAGTTATGAGGGTATTGAAAAAATTAGTTTTTCTAATGCTAACTACACAAACCCACCAGGAAGTTGGACTTGCGTAGTTGAACTATTTTTTAATGAGAAAAGTATAAAATATAAAATTAATTATTCGAAAAAAGATAAACGTATTTCTGACATATCTTTAGAGAGAGAGAACAGAAAAGAGGATCGAGATTTTTTGAATAGTCACTTGGGAAAGACAAATAAACTCACAAAAGTTGTTTATTCAGACGGTTCAGAAGGAGAATATTAATGGTGTATAGTTATACTGATAAACAACTTAATGAATTAAATCAAGGGAAAAATGTTTATAGCGTAAATTCTGAGTATGCTGAAAGGGAAGTTGAAAAGAAGGTTGTATCCAAAACAGATGATAAGTTATTTTCGGATGAAACCAACACTATAACCACCTCCGATGGTCAAGAATTCCGTGTTGTTGCGACTAAGTCTCACCGAGGAACAGGTTTTGATGGCTTAGCGGTAGCTCCTATAGTAAACGGTGAACCGGATTATAAAAGTATAGCTGTAATTGCTGCAGGAACGGATCCAGGGAGTCCTACTAAGATTGATGTTGGAACTGCAATTGCAGAAAGGGAGACATCTACATCACCTCAGTATTATGTAGCGGACCGATTTGTAAAAGAAATTATGGATGACCCTAGATATGAAGTCAGTCAACTTTCTGGTTATTCACAAGGGGCTTATATGCTAAAGGTAGGAGCTAAATACCACATACCTACGACAACCTTCAATGCCTGGTTTTTTTATCTTTCACTTTCTAATGAAGAAAAAGCATTTATTGATAAAAATCCAGCTATGTTTATAGATTATCGTAAAAAGTCTGATAATGTTGTAGCTATCAATGACTTCAATCACCCCGAATGGTTTAATAAGTCCTTTTTAGAAATGCCTGATACAATATATTGGCTTGATGGTTCTAGCCATAAAATTGAGGACTGGGAGTTTGATCCTGTAACTGGTCAACTTGTAGATGGCAAAGGAGGGAAACCCTTAATCAGTGGCGTTTATCGAGCGTATGCCAACAGTCTCCGAGGAATGGCTCATTACAAGGACTTGAAATCAAAATGGTCAAAAAATGGCATTAGTAGTTCTGAAGAAATATACTTAGATGCAGCCCAAGGTTCTATCTTATCATCATCTATGGCTACAGCAGCCAGAACTGGAGCTGATGAAGTGAGCGCCCTAGCCAAAAAAGCCAATCAAGAATTACAAGAAATTTGGTCAAAAATCGACTTTACGAGCTACACAGCATTAGCTCCCTATGAGGTTGAGGCCATTTTTGCTAGTCAAGGTATCACTCAAGCACAGTTTATCGATACGTTTCATACAGAGACAAATCAAACAGCCACTAAGATGAATGCTTCCGCCCAAGCATTTGAAAATTTAGATAAACAATTACAGGAAGTCATCGAAAAAACAGTAGCAACAGACAAACAATTGGCCAAAGAGTTTCGACAATGGAAAGAAAAGATGTAAAATGGGAGGAAATTAGAGAGAAAGAGAGAGAACTGTTTAATCTAGAAGAACAATATTATCAACAAAAGAAAGAACTCGATAACAAAGCATTCGATTTAGACGAACGAAATGCAAACTTAGAAAAACTGATGTCCGAAGAAGTTGATAAAATGTATCAAGTCTTGAGGAAATTTGATTCAACTGCTGATGATGTTAGAGAGTACTTTACAGAAATAGAAAATCTGAGACACTTTTCAGATCAAGCATACCGAGAACATAGAATTAAACTCGAAGATGAGAGAGAAAAATGCGATAAGGAATTTCGCAAAAAAAGAAATGATTTAGACGAAGAATTTCACAAACTAAGGAGATATTATGCAAGCACCAATGAATGAATACTACACAGATGAAGAATATCAATATGCCCTAAAACAAATGTATCGAATGATGGAACGAAACCGAATTATTACGGAAGCAAAGTTAGCAATAACAGCAAAAAATAAATTAAAAGAAAATTTTAATAAGGCAGCTAAAAAAATTGCTACAGAAACCAAATCAACCATTACAAGCATAAACAGCCAAATGGATACTGCAATTCAAGGTAAAGTTCGCAAAAGTCTTGAAGAAAAGATTCCGAATATGTTGCTCAAGTATGATGAAATTTAATAAAGTGGTTCAGAGTGAATGCTTTATGGTTAGATTTTTTAAAAGTTTCTTATGACATCTTTCCGAAAAACTATAATTTTCTTGAAAAATAAATAAGTCTATGCTATACTACTAGTAGACTTATTTATGGAGAAAATCATGAAACGTGAGATTTTATTGGAACGAATTGACAAACTAAAACAAATCATGCCCTGGTATGTTCTGGAATACTACCAATCTAAGCTTGCTGTCCCCTATAGTTTTACAACCTTGTACGAATACCTTAAGGAATATGATCGATTTTTTAGCTGGGTTTTAGAGTCTGGGATTTCAAATGCTGATAAAATGTCTGATATTCCTTTATCGGTTTTGGAAAACATGTCAAAGAAAGATATGGAATCCTTTATCCTTTATCTACGAGAACGACCTTTGCTAAATGCCAATACAACCAAACAAGGCGTTTCACAGACAACTATCAATCGGACCTTATCAGCTCTTTCCAGTCTTTACAAGTATCTAACTGAGGAAGTTGAAAACGACCAGGGTGAGCCCTATTTCTATCGTAATGTAATGAAGAAAGTTTCAACTAAGAAAAAGAAAGAAACACTTGCTGCTCGAGCTGAAAACATCAAGCAAAAACTCTTTCTAGGTGATGAAACAGAGGGTTTTCTAACTTATATCGATCAGGAGTACCCACAACAGCTCTCAAATCGAGCTCTTTCATCATTTAACAAAAATAAAGAACGTGATTTGGCCATTATTGCCCTTCTCTTGGCGTCTGGTGTCCGCTTATCTGAAGCTGTTAATCTGGATCTAAGAGACCTTAATCTCAAAATGATGGTTATTGATGTCACTCGAAAAGGTGGCAAACGTGATTCTGTCAATGTCGCTGCCTTTGCCAAGCCTTATCTTGAAAATTATCTCGCCATTCGAAATCAACGCTATAAGACGGAAAAGACGGATACAGCTCTCTTTCTGACCTTATATCGTGGTGTTCCCAATCGTATCGATGCTTCCAGCGTTGAGAAAATGGTTGCTAAGTACTCTGAGGACTTCAAAGTGCGTGTAACTCCCCATAAACTACGGCATACCCTAGCAACTAGGCTCTATGATGCGACTAAATCACAAGTTTTAGTCAGTCACCAGCTAGGACATGCCAGCACACAAGTCACTGACCTCTATACCCATATTGTCAATGATGAACAAAAGAATGCTTTGGATAGTTTGTGGAATACATAAAATTAATTATGTAAATTAAAGATTACTTAAAAACGAAAGACCAATTCCTATTATCTTTCGTTTTTTGTTTATTTAAACTCAATCCAGTAGTTACGGTGTGGCTCTATAATTACTGGATTACCCCAAAAGGCTTGTAGATAGGCTAGATTTGCTGGGCTTACAGGTTTTTTTGAATCATTGTACTGCTCAGCACTCTCTTTAGTTAGAAAACATTTTACTGCTTCATAAGAAGTTCCATCAGCTGATTCTCTTTCGATTCCCATATAAGAAATTTCGTCACCTTTTTTAAGACTGTCAGTCAACAGTTTACCAATAAAATACACTGTCTTATCCTTCTAAAATACACTGTCTTATTCTTCATCAGTTCATAAGCTTTACCATTTTCCAGTCGGTTATTTGCTGCAGCGTACATAATACAAAAACTATCAACAATGTCTTTCAAAGGCATTAAGTCCTCTTTCTTTACTTTGATTTCATCGGGAAGAAGACCGCCAATTATAAGATTTTGGAAATAGGCTTGCTGGATTACATTATCTAAAGCCATTCCTAAAGGTATTTGAACAGCTTGGTATCCTAAAGGCTGCAGCTCTTTATTTTTCTTATCATAATGTTCTTGTGTGATACTTATATTTAAACTTTCTGTTTGGGAAATTTCTTCATTTCTATAAAAAGCAACAACATTGCGGTCTAACTGTTCAAATAGATTAAGACTTTCTACTGGAATTTCTAACATTAATGAATAACTCCTTTTCATTTTTCCTCTCTATTATACTCTAATCAGCTTGATTATCAAGTCTAAATGTAATAAAAGAATCCATCTTAAATGGATTCTTTTATTATCCTACTACTGCTTCAGCGATTTCTTCTCGGCTAATACCAGCGAAGTAGCGTGTAATATCAATGGTTTCTAGAGTCTTAAGAACATCCTCGCGTTCGTATTTCACTCCACGAAGGACATCTTCTACAGCTGCAACATCTTCGATACCAAAGAAGTCTCCATAAATCTTGATGTCTTGGATTTTTGATTCGAGAACATTAGCAAAAACTTCGACTTTACCACTAGTGAATTTTGTTCCACGACGGACGTTAAACTCAGGTGATTTACCGTAGTTCCAGTCCCATGTACCAAACTTGGTATTCTTGATACGATTGATTTCAGCCAATTCTTCCTCAGAAAAAACGTATTCGGTCATCTCTGGGTACTCTTTTTTCATGTATTCCAATAGCAAATCACGGAATTCTTCAACTGTGATTTTTTCTGGTAATTCATTGATAATATTGGTTACACGAGCACGGACGGATTTTACACCTTTTGACTCAAATTTGTCCTTTGAAACTTTGAGGGCGTTCGCAAGGACTGACAGATCAACGTCAAAGAGCAAGCAACCGTGGTGCATGATACGTCCATTGATATATGCTTGAGCATTTCCACAGAATTTCTTACCGTCAATCTCAAGGTCGTTACGACCTGTGAACTCAGCTTTGACTCCAAGTTGAGCCAAGGTATTGATTACTGGTGTAGAAAAACTCTTGAAGTCAAAGGCACGATTTTCATCCTCTTTTGAGATGATGGTGTAATTGAGGTTGTTTAGATCGTGATAAACAGCTCCACCACCACTGATACGGCGGACTACCTCAATACCATTTTCTCGAACATAATCACGGTTGATTTCTTCAATAGTGTTCTGGTGACGCCCGACAATGATAGATGGCTTGTTAATCCAAAGTAGGAAGATTTGATCCTCATCCAAAAGATGTTTAAAGGCGTATTCTTCCAAGGCAATATTAAAAGCAGTGTCATTTGAATGATTGATAATGTATTTCATGATATCCCTTTATACGATAGAGACTGGAAAATACCTTTCCAGTCTATTCTATCTTCGATTTATTTTTTCTTAGGTGAGTGGATGGCCATTCCTAGAACGTCCGCAAAAGCTTCGTACATAACTTCAGAGTAAGTTGGGTGTCCGTGGATGGTCTTAAGCATTTCTTCAACAGTGATTTCCATTTCGATAATGCTTGACGCTTCGTTGATCAATTCTGCAGCTGCAGGACCAATGATATGAACACCAAGGATTTCTCCGTATTTTTTATCAGCGATAACTTTAACGAAACCTTGAGCTGCATCAGATGCAATCGCACGACCGTTAGCTGCAAAATTGAATTTACCGATAGCGACATCGTATTTTTCACGAGCTTGTTCTTCTGTTAGACCTACTGCTGCTACTTCAGGAAGAGTGTAAATCGCTGCAGGAGTCAAGTTAAGTTTCGCTACAACGTGGTTTCCTTTAAGCGCATTTTCAGCTGCTATTTCACCCATACGGAAGGCTGCGTGGGCTAACATCTTGGTACCATTGATGTCACCTGGTGCATAGATACCTGGAACAGAAGTTTCCATGTATTCGTTGACCTTGATGCGACCACGATCCAATTCAAACTCAACTTCGCCAATACCTTCAAGGTCTGGAACACGACCGATTGAAAGAAGTGCTTTGTTTGCGATGATATCGTCTTTTCCTTCAACCTTGATACGAAGTTGACCATTTTCCTCGATGATTTCTTGCAGTTTTGTACCCGTCAAGATCGTCATTCCTTTGCGTTCAAGGATCAAACGAAGGTTCTTAGAAACTTCAGCATCCATAGCTGGAACGATACGGTCCATCATTTCGATGACAGTCACTTTTGAACCAAATGTCATGAAGGCTTGACCAAGTTCGATACCGACAACTCCACCACCGATGATTACGAGGCTTTCTGGAACTTCGTTCATTTCAAGAATGTCGTCACTTGTCATCACAAGTGGAGATTCCATACCAGGGACGTTGATCTTGCTGACTTTTGAACCACCAGCAAGGATGATTTTCTTGGTTTCAAGCAATTCTGAACCATTAACTAAGACATTCTTGTCTTTAGTGATGGTACCAATTCCTTTATGAACAGTAACTCCGTAGCTACGAAGAAGACCTGCAACACCACCTACCAAGGTATTGACAACCTTAGACTTGGTTTCAAGGAGTTTGTCCATATCTACAGTGAAGTTTGGATTTTCGATGACGATACCACGGTTTGCTGCATGACCGATATTTTCGATGATTTCAGCATTGTGAAGGTAGGTCTTAGTTGGGATACATCCACGATTCAAGCACGTTCCACCAAGTTCAGATTTCTCAACGAGGGCAACCTTACCACCGAGTTGAGCAGCTTTAATCGCGGCCACATATCCAGCAGGTCCACCACCAATTACAACGATATCAAAAGCATCATCACTCTTACCATCGTCGTTTGAAGCACTTGCTGCAGGTGCAGGCTTTGATTCCGGCGCAGCCGCTCCAGCGGTTGGGATATTTTCACCTTCTTCACCAAGGTAACCGATAACTTCAGTTACTGGAACAGTTTCCCCATCTCCTTTAAGGATGGCAATCAAGTATCCATCTTCTTCGGCTTCTAATTCCATGCTGACTTTGTCAGTCATGATTTCCAAAAGGATTTCTCCTTCTTTTACAAATTCTCCGACTTTTTTATTCCATTGGACGATTTGTCCTTCTGTCATATCCACGCCGGCTTTTGGCATAATTACTTCTAAGGCCATGTCTTACTTCCTTTATCTATATCTCTAAAAATAAATACTGTATTTTTAAACCAACATTGAGATTGGGTTCTCAATTAAGGCTTTCAAGTCTTTCATAAACTTAGCACCAGCCATACCATCTACAACACGGTGGTCAATGGTTAATCCAAGGCTCATGATAGGGCGAATGACAATCTCACCATTGACAACTACAGGTTTTTCAACTGTTGAGCTAACCCCGAGGATAGCTGAGTTTGGTTGGTTAATAATAGGACCAAAGGACTGAACGCCAAACATTCCCAAGTTACTAATTGTGAAGGTTGAGTTTTGTAACTCACTTGGAGCCAATTTGCCATCCAAGGTACGACCAATCACGTCTTTAAAGGCTACTACTAACTCTGACAAGCTCATTTTTTCAGCATTGTAAACAACTGGTGTCATTAGACCGTTATCCATACCAACCGCCATCGCAAGGTTGACATAGTTATGAGTGATAATGGTCTTGCCGTCTTCTGTCAATGAAGCGTTGATGTATGGGTGTTTCATCAATGTTTTCACAACAGCGAGTGAAAGAAGGTCTGTTACAGTAGTCTTCTTACCAGTCGCTTCCATAATCGGATCAAGAACCTTCTTACGAAGGGCCAGCATTTCAGTCATATCAACTTCATAGTTGAGTGTGAAAGTTGGCGCAGTTAGGTAGGATTCAACCATACGTTGGGCGATAACCTTACGCATTGGTGTCATTGGAATACGCTCAATCTCACCATAAGGAGTGATATTGTCTGGAACTTCTTCCACTTTTTCGATTTGAGCAGGAGACTTGATGGTGTCGTTTTCGATATTTTCAGGAAGGAAGGCCAAAA
>ERZ773099.3308-NODE-3308-length-10450-cov-6.018951_pt1 | contig 10450 bp, 8 predicted proteins | sample MGYA00511120_ERZ773099 | MGnify/ENA primary metagenome ERZ773099 (study PRJEB29015, sample SAMEA2738012) | human oral metagenome | biome: human oral; feature: human-associated habitat; material: dental | place: China | collected 2104 ... | reverse complement strand
GCCTGCCTTCGGCCGCGTCCCTGAGCGGCTCCCCCACGCTCTGGGGCATGGACTTCCTGAGCGCCATGGACTTCCTGTCCAACCACATTATGCTTCCGCTCTGCGCCATCCTGACCTGCATCTTCGTCGGCTGGCGGTTCCTCGACAGGGCGGAGGACGAGATATCAAACCACGGGACCTATCGTTTCAAACTGCTGAGCATCTGGGCGTGGATCATCCGCATCGTGGCGCCCGTCGCCATCGGCATCGTGTTCTACAAGGGGCTCTTTTAGGCGGCGACGAGGGCTTGCATCTCCGCTTTCAAGAGCGCGAAAGGGGGCTTCGGCCCCCTTTCGTCGTCCTGCGAACCGCGCAAAAAGCTCAGTACGCCAGCTTGTAGATTTCGAGGACGTCCTCCTCGTTCAAGCGCTTCAGCTTGCCGAAGCTGCCGTGGGACGAGGCGTTCTCCGCCAGGCGGCGGACGTCCTCCTCCCGGACGTTCAGCTCGCGCAGCGTCGTCGGCGCGCCGATGGAGCTGAAGAAGTCCTCCAGTGACTCGATGCCCTCAAGCGCCTTGTCCTCGTCCGTCCCGTCGTAGATGTCGAAGACGTTCTCCGCCAGCCGGGCGAAGGGCACGGGGTACTCCTCGTGCAGGTAGCGCGCCCAGGCGGGCATCATGACCGAGAGCGACGCGCCGTGGGGCACGTCGAACAGCAGGCTGAGAGCATGTCCCAGCTTGTGGGAGGCAAAGTCCCCGCGGCCGTTCCGCCCGCAGGACAAAAAGCCGCTGTGGGCGATGGAAGCCGCCCAGGCGTACTCCGCCCGCGCGTCGTAGTCCCGCGGGTCCTCGATCAGGTCCGGGATCAGGCGCATCATGCTGCGCAGGAGGGCATACCCCTGCTCGTCCATCAGCTCCGCCCCATCGTCGCCGTCCAGCACGCGCTCCAGCACGTGGGCCATGATGTCCACGCCGCCGTTGACCGTCTGCCGCTCCGGGAGCGTGAACTGCAGCGTCGGGTCGATGACGGACACCTTCGGAAAGAGCAACGGGCTCGATATGGAGGTCTTGAACTCGCTCTCCGGGTTCGACACCACAGCGATGTCGTTCACCTCGCTCGAGGTGGCCGACGCCGTCAGGACGCCGAAGATCGGCAGGGCCTTCTGCACCTCAGCCTTCTTTTCAAAGAAGTCCCACACGTCGCCGTCGTAGCACGCTCCCGCGGCCACGGCCTTCGCCGAGTCGAAGACGCTGCCGCCGCCGATGGGGACGATGGCGTCAACCGGCACGGCCTTGATCCGCGCTATCGCCTCGCGCACCTTGTCCACCCGCGGGTTCGGCAGGACGCCCCCAACCTCCGGAAACTCGATGCCGGCCTGCGTCAGCGCCTCCGTCACCTGCGCGTAGGCCCCGTTCTTAAAGATCGCCCCGCCGCCGTAGAGCAGGAGCACGCTCCTGGCGCGGATCGCGGAGAGCTGCTCCGCCAGCTTGGGGATCGTCCCCTCGCCAAAGAAGACGATCGTCGGATTCCACCACGTAAAGTTATGCAATACAAGCGCCTCCATTCACAGAAAAAATTCATGAAATACAGATCAGCATCGCTCGGCGGGCCCTCGCGGTCCCTTTTTATCGTTTTAAGTGAGGCCCTTCAGAGCCCCTCCCCGGCCCTCCTCAGCCTGGCGAGGCGCAGGCGCCTGGCCTCGCACCGCAGGAGGCCCAGCCTGCGGCACTGGCCCCAGAGGAGCAGGATGGACAGCGCGCCGCCCCCCGCGTCCAAAGCGGGGAAGGCGCCCCAGACGCCGATGGCGCCCCAGATGCGAGGCATGATGAGGAGCGCCGGAATGAGGAAGACGAACTGGCGGCAGAGGGAGAGGAAGAGGGAGAGTCCGGACAGGCCGATCCCCTGGAAGAAGCTGTTCGTGACCATGGCGACGCCGGTGAAGATGACGCCCGCATAGGCGACGCGTCCTCCCTCGACGGCGATGGTCAGGAGTTCGGGGTCGGTGGAGAACAGGCGCATCATGTCCCACAGGAAGAAGTGCACCACGACGACGCTGCCCATGAAGTACCCCGTGCCGAGGATGAGGGCCAGCTTCAGCGCCTCCAGCACGCGCAGGGGACGCCGCGCGCCCCAGTTGAAGCCGAAGATGGCCTGCACTCCGTCGCATATCCCCACGACGGGGAGGAAGAGCAGGGAGTCCCAGCCCATGAAGGCCCCCAGGGCGGAGACGGCGAGGGGGCCGCTGTACTTCGCCAGGGACTGGTTGAACAACACGTAAAACAAGGAAAACGAAACCTCCGTCAGGGCGGAGGGGAAGCCCAGGGCCGTGAGGCGGCCGAGGAGCCTCGGCTGCAGGCGGCAGTGCTGCAAGCGAAGGCGCAGGTGCCCCAACCGGCGCCAGTAGAAGGAGGCGACCCACAGCAGGCTGGTCAGCTGCGCCAACGCCGTGCCCCACGCCGCCCCCGCGACGCCCCACTTCAGGCCCCAGACGAACAGCGCGTCCAGAACGATGTTCGCGACGGCACCCAACACCTGCGTGGCCATGGCAAAGTTGGGGCGTCCCTCCGCGCGGATGGCGAAGTTCATGACGAAGGAGAGCATCCCAAAGGGCGCGCCCAGCAGGATGATGCGCAGGTACTCCCGCGACGGACCAAGGAGCTCCTCGTTCGCGCCGCTCAGTCGAAGCAGCGGGTCCATCCAGATGAAGGCGACGACGCTCACCAGGACGCTGACCACCGCGGCCGCGGCGAGGGCGCTGCCCAGCACGGCCTCGGCCAGGTCGTCGTTCTTCTCCCCCAGCGCCCCCGATATCATGGGGACGGCCCCGATCCCAAAGAGCAGCGAGAGCGAGAGGAGCAGGAGCATGAAGGGGAAGCAGACGCTGATGGCGGCCAGTCCCATCGTCCCGACGAGGCGGCCGACGAACATGCGGTCCACGATGTTGTACAGTGCGTTCGCAAGCATCCCCGCGATGGATGGCAGCGTGAAGCTGAAGATCAGTTTCAGCATGGGCTCGCGGCCCATGCGCTGCGGCTGAAGCATAGAGAATCCCCCCCGTGTCCGTGAGTTTGCCGCAAAGCGTTTACAGGGCCTATCATAGCACAGCCGGACCTGTATTATAATGATTATAATGTCTTGAAAAAACGCTTGGGGAAAGCGCCGACAGACTGAAGGAGGATGGAGGCACGATGATGAACATGCTGAGCAGGATCAAGGACCTGGCGAGGGAATATGAGCGCGACGCCGTAGCCCTGCGGCGACACTTCCACGCGCATCCGGAGCTCTCCTGGCAGGAGGCGCGGACGACGGACCGCATCGAGGAGGAACTGGGGAAACTGGGCATCCCGGTCCTCCATCGCGGCTACGGCGGGACGTCGAGCGGCCTGATCGCCGACATCAAGGGCGCCCGCCCCGGCAGGTGCGTGGCCCTGCGCTCGGACATCGACGCCCTGCCCATCCACGAGGAAAACGACGTCGAGTATCGGTCCAAAAACGACGGCGTCATGCACGCCTGCGGACACGACGGGCACATGGCGGGGCTGCTCACCGCGGCGCGCATCCTGATGCAGATTCGGGACGAGCTGCCCGGCACGGTGCGCCTGCTCTTTCAGCCCGCCGAGGAGGACGGCCCTCGCGGCGGCGCCAAGGTCATGATCCAGGAGGGGGCGCTTCAGGGCGTGGACGGCGTCTTCGGCCTCCACCTCTTCAGCCTCTACCCCACCGGCAAGGTGCTCTACCGCTCCGGCCCCTGCATGGCCTCCGCCGACGGCTGGGACCTGGTCGTCACGGGCAAGGGAGGGCACGGTGCCGCCCCGGAGAAGGCCGTGGACCCCGTCGTTGCCGCCTGCACTCTGGGCTGCGCCCTGCAGACCATCGTTTCCCGCGAGGTCGCGCCCACGGATACGGCCGTCATCAGCATCACCAGCGTGGAGAGCTCCACAAAAACCCGAAACATCATCCCTGAGAGCGTCACCCTGATGGGGGCGACCCGCGCCCTGAGCCCGGAGATGCAGGACAGGCTCGAGGCCGCCATGCGCCGCATCGCGGAGGGCGTCGCCCTGACGACGCGCTGCAAGATCGACCTGAACTACATGCGCTTCTACCCCGCGGTCATCAACGACCCGAAGCTGACCCAAATCCTGAAGGCAACGGCAGAGGAGATGTTCGGCACCGACGCCGAGGAGGCGCCCGTGAACATGGGGTCTGAGGACTTCAGCTTCTACGGCCGTGCCGTGCCGGCGACCTTCGCCCAGCTGGGCGTCGGCGACCCCGCCCAGCCGGGGACCCGCTGCCCCCATCACTCGCCAACCTTCAACCTGGACGAGGCGCAGCTCCAACGCGCGGCAGCCCTCCACGCCGGCTTCGCCTGGAGCTTCCTGAACGGGGATTAAGCCGGCTTGAACATCGCGGCCTTCGACCTGGAGACGAACGGCTACCCCGGGACCTCCGTGCTCTCCGCCTCGTCCATCGTGTTCGACGAGGCGGGGCGCCTCCTCGCCTTCTTCAACCGCTTCTACCTTCCTACCGAAACCTTCAACCGCTGGCTCGTCCGCGTCCACGGCCTGACGCTCGAAAGACTTTTGGCCCTGCGCGCCCGACGCCCCAACGGTTCGCCCTACTTCGTCGAGGACTGGCCCGACCTGATGGCGTTCTGGGACCATTGGAACGTCGAGGGACTCGTCATCCACAACGCTCGCTTCGACATGGCCTTCCTTCCGGAGGTGGCTCAGCTCCTCCTCCCCTGCTGGTGCTCCATGCGGGGTCTGACGGAGTTCTGCGCCCTGCCGGGGAGGAATCGCTTCAAGCCGCCGCGGCTCAGCGAGGCCGTGGACGCGGTGTGCCGCGGTCCCCGCGCACTGTCCGCCACGGAGGCCATTCAGCGCGCGGAGGAGGCCGTCGGGGACGCTGCAGCGCACGTTTCCCTGTCGGACTGCTTTCAGCTCTATCGCGCCGCCGCGCGCGTCGCGGCGAACCGACCGGACTGGATGGACTTCAAGACGATCGCGCTCCCCTTCCACACGCCAAAAGGACGCCCTCACCCTCCGTCCACCTCCCCGCGTGAGGACGGCTTCACGGTCGGGCTTCTGGACCTCGAACGGCGCCTGCTCTCGCTCGGCGCGGCTGGGCAGGGAGTGATCGAGGATTGACTTGCCGATCCAGCCCATGAGAAAGGGCCGCTCCGCAGAAAACGGAGCGGCCCTTTGGCTTACGGATTTGAAAGCGTGATTTCTCTACGGCGAAGCTGGCCTAAGCCTCGATGACCGTCCCGACTTCGCCCTTCAAAGCCTCTGCGGCAAGGGCGAGGGAGGTGATTACGGCCTTGCGCCCCTTCTTGGCCTCGACGAAGGCCAGACAGGCCTCGACCTTGGGCAACATGCTGCCCTTGGCGAACTCGCCGCTCTTCATGTACTCCTTGGCCTCTGCCACCGTCAGGTGTGCCAGGTCCTTCTGATTGGGCTTGTTGAAGTTGATGGCCACGCGGTCAACAGCCGTCAGGATCACCAGGGCGTCGGCGTCGAGGTCCGACGCAAGGCGGGCGGAGCTCCTGTCCTTGTCGATGACCGCATCGATCCCCACGTAACGATCTCCCTTGCAGATGACCGGAATGCCGCCGCCGCCGACCGCGATGACGACCATTCCCATCTCCATCATCTTTTTGATGGCGTCCATCTCGACGATCTTCACCGGGAGAGGAGAGGGAACGACCCTGCGATAGCCGCGTCCGGCGTCCTCGACGAAGGTCCAGCCCTTTTCCGCAGCAATGGCGTCCGCTTCCTCCTTGCTGCAGAAGTTGCCCACCGGCTTGGAGGGGTCCTGGAAGGAGGGGTCCTGCGCGCTGACCTCAACCTGCGTCACGACGCTCACGACGTCCAGCTTCAGCCCCACGCGCTCCGCTTCGGCCTGAAGCGCCTGCTGAAGGTGGTAACCGATATACCCCTGGCTCATGGCGCCACACTCGACGAGGGGCATGTAAGGCGTCTTGCCATCTCCCTGCGAGGCGAAATCGAAGGCGTTGTTGATCATCCCGACCTGCGGGCCGTTTCCATGCCCGATGACCACCTGATGGCCGGCCTTCACCAGCCCCATGATGGACGGGGCTGCCTTGCGGACCGCCTCGATCTGTCCCTCCGGGGTATTGCCAAGGGCATTGCCGCCCAGCGCAACGACAACTTTACTCAAGATCCGTCCTCCGCTCAGCACATCGTCGCAAAGATGACGGCCTTGATGGTGTGCATCCGGTTCTCCGCCTCCTCAAAGACGAGGGAGCGGTCGGAGGTGAACACCTCGTCCGTGACCTCCATCTCCGGGATGCCGAACTTCTTGTAGATGTCCTCGCCGATGGTGGTGTTGCGGTCGTGGAAGGACGGCAGGCAGTGAAGGAAGATCGCGTCCGGCGAGGCCAGGTCCATCACGCGGCGGTTGACCTGATAGGGCGAGAGCAGCTTGATCCTCTTCTCCCAGATATCGTCAGGCTCTCCCATGGAAACCCAGATGTCGGTGTAGAGGACATCGGCACCCTTAACCGCGGTATCGACGTTGGAGTTGAGCGACACCGTGCACCCCTGCCTCTTTGCGATCTCCTTGGCCTTCTCGACGAGCTCCGCCTTCGGGAAGAGGTCGCTGGGGCCACAGGCGGTGAAGTTCACGCCGGTCATGGCGCAGGCGATCATCAGCGAGTTCGCGACGTTGTTCCTGGCGTCGCCCATAAAGACGCAGCTAAGCCCTTTGAGGTGCCCGAAGTGCTCCTCCATCGTCATAAGGTCCGCAAGCATCTGGGTGGGGTGGAAGTCGTCCGTCAGGCCGTTCCAGACGGGAACGCCCGAGTACAGCGCAAGCTCCTCCACCAGCTTCTGGCTGAAGCCGCGGTACTCGATGCCATCGTACATCCTGCCGAGGACCTTCGCGGTGTCCTCGATGCTCTCCTTCTTGCCCATCTGAGAGCTGCCGGGGTCAAGGTAGGTGACGCCCATCCCCAGGTCCATCCCCGCGACCTCAAAGGAGCAACGGGTCCGGGTCGATGTCTTCTCGAACAGCAGGACGATGTTCTTCCCCTCAAGGTAGCGGTGCGGCGTCCTGGTGCGCTTCAGGTCCTTGAAGTTCTTCGCCAGGTCCAGAAGGTACCGAACGTCCGACGGCTCAAAATCTAAAAGCTTAAGAAAACTTCTTCCTCTCAAGTTTCTTGCCACGATAATTCCTCCCTGTTGTTTTTCGATAACGGGGTCCGTCCGAACTGAAAGACCAGCGAACGGTCCGCTTTAACGCCCAATTCCAATTAAAAACTCAAGTTCCAAAAGACTGACGTACAATAAACCATCCTGTTGAAAAAGGCAAGTCAGACAACGCTGGTTTCTCGTCATTGAAAGCGAACGGATTCTCGCCTAGGCATCCAACCGGAAGACTTGCTCTTTTTGGATGTCATTGCAGATGCCGCTAGTTAGTCTGGGAAATACAAATGCGCCGCTCGATGAATCTTTGGTCTGATACATCCTTACGGCTCACTGTTGATGTAGCCTCCCGACACCTGCGCACGCTCCTCAGGGCTCAATACGTGCTTCGGGCCCGCCTTCAGCTTCCCCAGAGGACGCGCACCACAGATGGCCGCGGGAATCCAGCGACTGGCCGACCTCTTAACTCCTCTTCAGGGTCTCGACCTCGTCCAGGGAAAGGCGGGTGAAGCGCGCGACGGACTCCGGGGACATCCCTTCCCGCAGCATGGCACGCGCCGTCTCCTGTCGGCCAAGCAGCTTCCCCTTAGCCTCGCCCTTAGCCTCGCCCGCAGCCATACCTTTAGCCCAGCCTTTAGCTTCGCCCTCGGCCCAGCCCTTCTCTCGGGCCCTCCTCGTCGCCTCCGCCAGCCGGTCCTCCCGAATCGCCTTATAATCCAGCTGCGTCATCATCTCCCGCAGCTGATAGTAGCGGTTCTCCGGAGAACTCCAGTACTCCTGCTCCACCTCGCTCACCTCCGAAAAAACGGAATCCTTCGATAAATTCTCCTTCAGCAAAACCAGGCCGTCCGCATCGTTGTTGATATAGCCGCCCCAGACCTGCGCCCGCTCTTGAGGGCTCAAAATATGCCCCGGGGTTTCCCTCAGCTTCTCACGCAGCTCCCGTAGAGGACGTGTCGCCTTACCCAGCTCGACGTAGAACAGAAGCAAGTCGTCCACCTCCATCAGGCGGCGGCCCGTCCCCGGGTTGATCAGCGCAAAATCCCACAGACCCTGCTCACCCTCAAAAAGGTCAAAGCCCAACAGCGATATCGAGACTATCGGGGAAAGGCTGGTATACCCCCCTCCACTTCTCAGGCATCTCGTGTAGTTCCGACACAGGTAGTACAGGCAGCGCTTCAGAAAGTGCGTATGGTTCTCCCTCTGCATCTCTATGTGCAGATTCCGACCGAGGTCGTCCCGCGCCGTCAGGTCCAGGCGCGTATACTTTGCCCCCAGTGCCTCAGGCTCACGTTCCGTATCCGCAAGGGTAACCGTCTGCAGCAAAGGATAGCCCAGGGCGCCGAACAAAGCGTTCAACATATCGTGAAGCAGCCGGTTCCGTGCCGGCGTGCCCAACAGAAAACGGAAGTACAGGTCGGTGGAGCGGTCGATGATATCCGGCAGCTCCCCCTGCTCCTGGAGGCTCAGCATCTCCTCCCGCTCCTGCTTCGTCATGGCCGAGACTGGCCACTCCTTATCCTTTCCCATTGTCCTCACCTCTCCCCAGGATTACCCTCAATGGCACAATTGTTACCCTGCTCCATTCCAGATTATAGCAAAGCCAGGCCCTGCGGCCTGGCCATACGAAAACAGGACCACCGGCGCTGCCGGTGGTCCTGTCATGCTGCACGTTATGCAGTGAACCCTTGCGGTTCGGGACCCTCAGGCCCCGGTCCTCGATGCGGGGAGGCTAGGGCAGCATCCCCACCATCTCATCCGCCCCCTCGAGCATGTCCTTGGCAAATCTCTCCGCCGTCGTCGTGGGCTCGCAGAGCGTCGGGAACCACCTTGCCTGAGCCGGGTCGTCCAGCAAAGCCTCCACGCTCTTGTCCCCGTAGCGCATGTGGAAGTGGGTGAATCCGTCGGGGGTATCCTTGCCCGCCGGCAGCAGGGTAAGATACTTGTAGGGTCCCTCGGCCTCGGCCTTGAAGACGGACCATGGGATGGGGTACTCCCCAAACTTCCGGACCTCGATGCCGTCGAAGACGTAGGACACCGTCGCCTTGACGCCGCCCTTGTCGTCCAGGAACGTGAATTTGTTCCCCTCCACCCTCGCCCCGCCGGCGAAGTCGGATCTCAACATCGTTTCTTTGAAGAAGCTCTTTACGGCCTCCGGCGTGTAGGTCTTCCCCTTCGCCGCGGCCTTCTCAGAAACCGCCGCGTAGACGGGTGTCATCGCAGGGGCGTCCAGGAAGCTGATGGGGTTGACCCAAGTGCCCTTCCAGCCGTCGAGCGGGTTGGCGTTCTTGAGCATCCCGACGAACGCCGTCACAGCCTCCGGCGTCGCCATCTCCTTCATCAAGGTCGGAAGCGACTCCGGCTTGCAGAACGTCGGCCACCACCTGGCCATAGCGGCATTGTCGATCAGAGCCTCGAAGCTCTCGCTGCCGTAGCGCATGTGGAAGTGCTTGACCCCGTCCGGGCTGTCGCTGCCGAGCTCAAGCATCACCAGGTACTTGCACGACTTTGCGAGGTCAAGCGCCTGTACATGCCCGACTCCGCCTGCGGCAGCCTTCGCCGAAGAGACCTCGAACTGATGCCAGTTGAGCGGTTCTTCACCAAACTTACGCTGGGCAATTCCGCGGGACACGTAGGTCAGGGCTCCCAGAGAGCCGTTCTGGTCGTCCATGAAGGTAATCGTGCTGCCATCGATTTTCATGCCGACGAAATCGGTGCGGTACATGTTTCCGATGACGCTTTTCACGCCCTTCTTGGTGTAGGCGGACAATTCCTTCGCCACGTTCTCACAGAGGGAGTCGACCTCCGGCAAGTTCATCGCGCTGTTGGCGCTCTTCCACTCCCCCTCCCAATTCTTCAACACCCCGACCTGGGGTTGTTCAGGATTAACCCCAGGGGCGCTGTGGGAGGACCCGCCGCACCCGCCCAACGCCAGCAGAGCGAGGAGGAAAACGAACAGGAGAGCACCGACACCAAACTTTCTGCCTTTCATGACAACCACTCCTTACAGTTTGTGATGAGGAACTTCTTTGAGATTATATATATGTGTAAGCATATGTCAATGAATAAAACCGGTCCCGAGAAAATTTTGTTGGCACGAATTCGAGCGGGCCAGGGCCGCTGGGCCCGTGCCGAGGGGCCGGCGCTTTTGCCCCTCGGCACGGGGACCGCTATAATGGCAGGCGGATATTCGCAGCCGAGAGGCCGGCGGAAGGTAAAGAAGCCGATGCGCCGGCAAGAGTGAAGGGATTGGAGCGAGGACATGAACATCACCGCCATCATCTGCCCGCACTGCAGAAAGCCCTT
>ERZ773099.3307-NODE-3307-length-10455-cov-24.661731_pt1 | contig 10455 bp, 8 predicted proteins | sample MGYA00511120_ERZ773099 | MGnify/ENA primary metagenome ERZ773099 (study PRJEB29015, sample SAMEA2738012) | human oral metagenome | biome: human oral; feature: human-associated habitat; material: dental | place: China | collected 2104 ... | reverse complement strand
TGCTATGCGTCCGGTTTGTCTCCTTGACAGGACAAAAAATCTGCACCAATCTGACGGACTTCATTTTATCGGCGATTCCTTGCGATTCATCCGCCGTGCGGGACGCGGCGCACGGCGTGGCTTCTCTGCTGCCTCCGGCTCCGATCTCTGTGCGCGGTACCCCGGTGGATCCGGCCAGACAGCGCTGTTGAGCCCCGTCACCTTGACGCGATGATAGTCGCGCGGCTCGCGCTCATCACCGTAGCGATCAGCCCCTCTGCCGCCGCGTGCACGGTCACGACGATCACCGCCGTCCGCTTTGGACGCTGCAGCACGCGGTTTTACGGGGACGCTCGCGGCTGCCTTGCGTGCCGCGCGCTCGCCGTCCTGCGCCCGTTTGCCGTGTGTCCCGTGTGCGCCGCGTGTCTTCTTGCGCCGCTCGGCAGACGTTGCCGCAACATCTGCGATGATCGGCTCTGCCTTGCGCTCGCCCTTCTTTTTGCGTGAGCGACGGCTGCGTCCACCCGAGGAGGTGCTTTTTTCCTCAGAGGTCTGGGGCTTTGCCGCACCTTTCACGGGCTTTGTCATGTTTGGCTCATAGACGCCGTTGTCCTTCAGCACGAAGTCAAGTGTCCGCGCCTGCACGTCCGCGCGCGTGATGATGATGGTCACGGGATCGCCGAGGCGGTAGCGCGTGCCCGTGCGCTCGCCGACCATCGCATACTGCTCCTCGACGTAGCTGTAGTAGTCATTCACCATTGTCGAGACGTGCACGAGTCCCTCGACGCCGTTCTCGAGTTCGACAAAGATGCCGAATGCCGTGACGCCGCTGACAACGCCCTCGAAGGTCTCGCCGACGAACTGTGCCATGTACTCGATCTTCTTCATATCCGTCGTCTCGCGCTCCGCCTCAATGGCGATGCGCTCACGCGCGGAGGAGTGCTCCGCCGCATCGGGCAGCGCCGCACGCAGCCGTTCCCGCTTCTCCGGCGCGATGTGCCCCGTGGCGAACGTCTCCCGCAGAAGCCGATGGACTAGGAGATCGGGATAGCGGCGGATGGGTGAGGTGAAATGCGTATAGTAGCGTGCGGCAAGCCCGAAATGCCCAAGGCTCTGCGTCGAGTAACGCGCCTGCTGCATGGAGCGCAGGGCAACCGCGCCGATGATGCGTTCCTCCGGCGCCCCCTTCACACGGTCGAGCACCGCCTGTATGTCACGCGGCTGTACCTTGCCGTCCTCGCCCACGTTCAGGCGCAGCCCGAGCGCAGCGAGAAGGCTCTGGAACCGCTCGATCTTCTCAGAATTCGGTGTCTCGTGCACACGGTAGACAAAGGGCTCGTCCTTCAGCTCCATGTGGCGCGCGACCGTCTCGTTTGCGATGAGCATGCACTCCTCGATGATGGACTCACCGATGGAGCCTGTGCGCTTCACGAGTGCGACGGGATGCCCCTCTGCATCGAGCTTCACCTTGATCTCGGGCAGCTCAAAGTCAATCGAGCCGCGCCGATGACGCTTCGCGCGCAGCACTTCACGCAGTCGGCGCAGCGTCTCCAGCATGGGTCGGATATCCTCGTTGTCCGAGACAAACGGTTCGTCGCCTGCAAGCACCTTGTTCACGAGTGTATAGGTGAGGCGGCGTGCGACATGGATCACACACGGCACGATCTCATAGCTTTTTACCTCACCGTCCGTACCGATCTCCATCTCACACGCCATGGAGAGACGGTCAACGCCCTCATTCAAGCTGCAAATCCCGTTCGAGAGTTCCTTCGGCAGCATGGGGATGACACGGTCGACGAGGTAGACGCTCGTCCCGCGCCGCGCCGCCTCCACATCGAGCGGCTCGCCCGCGCGGACGTAGTGACTGACATCGGCAATGTAGACACCGAGGAAGAAGCCGCCGTCCTTCTCATAGGCATAGATACCGTCGTCGATATCCTTCGTATCCTCCCCGTCGATCGTGACAATCGGGAAGTCGCGGCGATCCCGCCGCCCCTCGTACTCGGCGGAAAGCGGATCCTTGGGGCATTGTGCGGCAGCCTCTGCAACGGCGGGGGGGAATTTTTCGTCAAGATCATAGGCGCGCATCACGGCGAGCACATCGACACCGGGATCGCCCGTCCTGCCGAGTACCTCAACCACGCGCCCTTCCGCACTGCGGCGCTCCTCCGGCCACTTTGTGATCTCGACGACGACCTTGCTGCCCGTTTTCGCGCCGCCAAAATCCTTTTTCAAAATAAAGATATCACGCCCGATCTTCGCGCTGTCAGGCGTGACGAATCCAAACGCCTTGCTGCGCTCAAACGTCCCGACAATGTGCGTATTCGCGCGCTCAAGGATGCGGATGATCTCGCCCTCCCGTGCGCGTCCCGGCGTCTCGGACGGGGTGACACGCGCCACGACGCGATCCCCGTGCATGGCAGTTGCGAGCGCGGCACCCGGCACAAAGACATCGGACTCATCCTCCGTCGCACGTACATCGGGGATGATGAAGCCGAACCCCTTCGGCGACATGGAGAGACGCCCCACCACGAGATTCATGCGGCTCGGCAGCCCATAGAGTCCGCTGCGGTTGCAAATGATCGCGCCCTCCGTTTCAAGCGCTGCAAGCGCAGATGAAAGCAGTGGCTCTTCCTCCTCGGAGAGTCCGAGTCCCGTGCGTACTTCTGCCATTGGCAGCGGGCGATAGGCGTCCTCCCGCATAAAGGCGTGTACGCGCTCTTTCAGCATATCCAGTTGTTCCAGTTCCATAATTTCCTCTTTTTTCCGTTTCTATTCTTCTCCCATAGCGTCCGAAAGAAATTCTGCTGTACGTGCAAAGACGCGTTCCCTGACCCCCATGTCCAGCGGCAGCAGATGACCTGCGTCCGGCAGGATGAACTTCTCACGCCGGGCGCTTCGGACGTTGTCATAGAGATAGTCCGCACTCTTCGGATCTGCCGTGTGGTCGCGCGCCCCATGTACGATCAGAAGGGGCGCTGTAACCCGCGCGATCTCATCGCACAAAATGGCGATAACGTCCATCATCTCGTGAATGGAGACGAGCGGCATGCGTCGATAGGTATTGTTGGCTCCCTGCGGCACATTCGCAAGCTTGCGCCGCGCTTTCGGCACATAGCGATCCATGCACGCCTCGCGCGTCGGCAGATGCTCGATCCCCTGCTCCGGCGCAATCATAATGGGAGCGCCGAGACTCACGACATGGGAGACCTGCGCCTCCATGGAGAGCAGCATGGCAAAGACCGCCCCCATCGAATGCCCGACGACGGAAACCTCCTCACATACGCCGCTCAGGATGGCATAGCCGTCGCGCACAGAGTCCATCCAGTCCTCATGCTCCATGCGGCTCAGATCCTCGACCGTTGTCCCGTGCCCCGCGAGGCGTATGGCAAGCACAGTGAAGCCGCAGTCATTCAGATACGCCCCCATAAGGCGCAGCTCGGCGGGCAGTCCCGTAAAGCCATGAATGAGAAGGGCGCCATGACGCCCTCCCGGCAGCAAAAAGGGTTCGGCGCCTTCAAGGTGCATGACAATTCCTCCGATCCGTTCGTTCCTCACCTGAAAAAATCCCTGCACCGCTGAGGCGGCAACAGGGATTTTCCCTTTTTACAGAATCAACTCGACATGCGTGCAATCACAATCGTGATGACGCCGAACAGGATTGCAAACACGATCGTCACGCGCGCGAGCAGAGCATCCATGCCGCGTGCCTTGCCCGAGAACACCGTATCTCCGCCGCCGTCAAGCCCGCCCATGCCGGCGGACTTCGCCTCCTGCCCGAGCACGGATGCGATGAGAATGATCGCAACAATTGCATCTAATACCATTAAGAGCGTGAGCAAGAAAAAGCCACTTCCTTCACTAATATTTGTATTTTGTTATCATAGCACAGAAAACGCAGCAGTGGCAAGCGTTTTTCACCCGCGCACGACAATCGCACGCATGCGTACGGCATTCTCCGCCGAAAGAGCGCGTCCCGTCACCCCTCGACAATCTTCGCCGCCATCTCACGCAGATGATTCGCATCTACGGTAAATGCGGCAATCACGTCATCATACAGCACGGGATCAAAAGCCATGTCTACTCCTCCGCGTGCGCCACTAGTACGCCCTGCGTCTCCGAGATCGTATGCAGCAGACGGACAAGTACGCGCGTAATGCGTACGCCGTCCACCTCCTCGACGTAGAGAAGCGTCCCCCCATGCGCCGCCATCTGCCCAATGCGCGGCGCCTCGCCTAGCTGGTCGTAGAGCCAGCCGCCGATGCTGTCCACATCCTCGTCCTCAATGCGGACACCGAGCAGATCGGCGATCTCTTCCAGCAGGAGCTTCGCATCGACGGAACAGATCTCACTCGTACGCCACTCCACACTCTCGCGTTCCTCGTCGAATTCGTCACGGATATCGCCGACGATCTGTTCAATGATGTCCTCGATCGTCACCATCCCCGCTGTACCACCGTACTCATCCACCACAATCGCAAGCTGTGATCCCTGCTCCTGCATGGTGCGCAGGAGCACGCTCCCGTCCATACTCTCGGGCACGACGAGCGCCTTGCGAATGTAGCGACGCAGATTCAGCCGTTCCCCGCGGATGAGCGGCGGCAGAAGATCTTTTACATGGATAAATCCGATGATGTGATCCTTGTCCTCGTAGCAGACGGGATAGCGCGTCTGCTGCTCCTCCAGAATCGTCTTGATGCGCTCGGCGGATGTATCGTCAAGGTAGAGGCAGATCATATCGGTGCGCGGTATCATGATCTCGCGCGCGTTCAGCTCCGTGAACGAGAAGACATTATCCACGAAGTCCGCCTCTGTACTATTGATCAGCCCCTGCCGATAGCTCTCCTTCATCAGGAGGCGGATCTCCTCCTCCGTGTGAGCGTCCTCATTCTCGCCCTTCACATCGTAGCCGAGTCGGCGGCTGATCGTGTTCGCAACGGTGTTCAAGATCCAGACGAAGGGACGCATGATGCGGCCGAAGAGCACCATCGGAAACGCAATCGCGAGCATAATGTCCTCGACGTTTGCAATCGCCATGGATTTTGGCGTAAGCTCGCCGAGTACAATGTGCAGCGAGGTGATGATCGTAAAGGCGACCGCGAGCGCAATCGTGTGCCCGACCTCGTCGGGCAGTCCAAACACATGCGTTACGGGCAGGATGAGCGTCGCAATCGCAGGTTCGCCCACCCAGCCGAGGCCGAGTGAGGCAAGTGTGATGCCGAACTGCGTCACGGAAAGTGAGTAGTCAAGGTGTTCCGTAAGCTGTTTCGCGTATCCGGCACGGCTGCTCCCCTCCGCAATCAACGTTTCAAGGCGCGAGGTGCGGATCTTCACGCAGCAGAACTCCGCCGCAACGAAAAATCCGTTCATGAAGATCAAAAAGACAACGAGCAGTATGTCGAGCAATGTGGGCAATATGTCCACGAATGATATCCCCCTTTGAACATGGGTGAACGCAATCGCCGAGGTCAGGTGCGCGGCACGCGGGAGAGTTCGATCTCCATGCGTGCGGCGAGTGCCTTCAATTTGTCGATCTCCCTCTCATCCACGAGCGAAATGACTGCGCCCACCTTCCCTGCACGCGCCGTGCGCCCCGCGCGGTGGCGATAGGTGCGCACGTCTTCCGGCAGATCCAGATGGACGACGTAGTCCACATCCTCAATGTCGAGCCCACGCGCAGCGAGATCGGTGGAGATGAGCAGATTCGCGCGACCCGCGCGAATCGCATCAAGTGCCGCACGGCGCTGGTCGCGCCGCTCCTGTCCTAGGAGAGCGACCGCCTTGATGCCCTCAAAGCGCAATTTTTCGAGCGCGTGCTCCGCGTCGAAGCTGCGTCCGACGAAGATGATTCCGCGCCGAATCGGCAGACGACGCGTCAGTTTTTGAACCGCCTTTATTTTATCACGAAACGATACAATATGATAGTAGTTTTCATACGTATCACACGCCCCCTCCACACGGATGAGCCGCGGAGCGAAAAGTTCCTGCGCCATCCGTACGGCAGCCGTGCCCGCGGTCGCCGAGAGAAGGAGCACCTGACGATCTGCGGGCAGAAGTCGGATCACGGTGCGTACCCCGTCCAAATGCTGCTTGCCAAGGAGTCGGTCGAACTCGTCCAGAACGAGCAGCTTTATTCCCGTGAGCTTCAGCTTGCCGAGGCGGTTCAGTTCCTCCACACGCGGTGCAGAGCCGACGATAAGCGCGGGCTTTTTCTTGAGTGCTTCGATCTGCCGCTTGATATTTGCCCCACCGATGAGTGCCTGTACGCCGATGGGGAGTTCCGACGCCTGTGCGAGTTCGCGCGCGACGGCGGCGATCTGCATCACAAGTTCGTGCGTCGGCGCGAGAACAAGTGCCTGTGCCGTGCGCACAGCGGGATCCATGCGTGCCAACAGGGGCAGGAGATAGGCGAGCGTCTTGCCCGTTCCCGTCGGAGCCTCGCCGATCAGATTCTCCCCCGCATGCGCAGCGGGGATCAATGCCTCCTGTATCTCCGTCGGCGCGGTGATGCCGCGCTTTGTCAGCGCCGTTGTGAGGTTCTCGGATACGCCGAGTGATGAAAATGTTGTCATATCAGTCTCCAAAAAACAGCGCATCCATCTCCGCCTGTTCATCCGCCGTCGGCGTATAGCTGCCGTGCGGGGCGTATCTGGGCACACGCTCTTCCGTCGCCCCCGCTGCGGTGCGAGGTATCCGCTTTCCTGTAAAGTCAGGCCTACCGCCCACATCGTTCGCCGTCATGCGGCACTGCGGGAATGCGGAGCAGCCCCAGAAATCGCCGTGCTTTCCCTTGCGCTTCTGCATGATGCCGCGCCCGCATGCAGGGCAGCGTATGCCCTCCACGCCCGCAATCTTTGCCGTCAGTGCAGCAGCGCAGAGGTCGCGTGCAAATGCCGCCTGTCCCGCAAGGAACTCCGTGGGCGTCCCTTCCCCCTGTGCCATCGAATGCAGGCGATCCTCCCAGATCGCCGTCGCATCGGGGTAGGTCATCGTATCGGGAAGTGCATCAATCAGAAGATATGCCTCTGCTGTCGGCGTCAGCACCTTTTTCTTGCCCGCCGCATGGAGAAATTTGCGGCGGATCAGATCCTCGATGATGCTCGCACGCGTCGCCTCGGTGCCAATGCCGGAAACATCGCGCAGCATCTTCTTCGCCGCCTCGTCCTTCACGTATTTATGGATTTCCTTCATGCCCTGCAGGAGTGTCGCGGGCGTAAAGCGCGAGGGCGGCTTCGTCTGCCGCGTGCCGAGATCCGCCGACACGTAGTCCGCCGCATCCCCCTTCTTCATCGGGGGCAGGACGGCGCTCTCCTCGTCCTCCTTCTCCGCATCTTCCGCCTCGCTCTTTCCCGTGCGGTACAGCGCGCGCCACCCCGCCGCACGCTCTGTACGTCCGCTCGCCGTGAACAGTTCACCGTGATACGTGACCTCCACCTTCGTCTGGTCGTAGACGTAGTTCGGGTAGAACTGTGCAATGTAGGCGCGTGCGATCAGCTCGTAGATATTTTTCTCCACGGCACTGAGACGTGCCAGATTCACGGGAACCGTCGTCGGAATAATCGCGTGATGCGCCGAGATCTTCGCATCGTTCCACGCGCGCGACTTCTGCTTCGCATCGGCTGCCTTTGCCCACGCCCCGAGTTCCGACTCCTCAAGCGCCGCGAGGTTGCCGAGGATCTTCGCCGCATCCTTGTGCTGACTCACGGGCAGATACTCTGCATCCGAGCGCGGATAGCTCGTAAGCTTTTCCTCGTAAAGTTTCTGTGCCGTATCGAGTACCTGCTGCGGCTCGTAGCCGTACCGCTTGCCCGCAAGCACCTGAAGCGCCGACAGCGAAAACGGGAGCGGCGGCGGCTCCTCCTTCTTCTTGCGTTCGTAGCGCGTTACCTTCGCATCCTGCGGCTCCGCGCCAAACGACGCAAGCGCCGAGCGTGCCGCATTCTCGTCCACAAGCCGTCCCTCGGGATCGAGCGGTGTACGCTCCTCCGACGGCTTCCATCGTGCACGAAACGATTCACCCGACTTTGCATGACGGAATATCGCATCGAGGAGGTAGTAGGTTGCGGGTTTAAAGTTCTCAATTTCTCGCTCACGGCGCACGACAAGCGCGAGCGTCGGCGTCTTGACCCGTCCGATGGGAAGCACGAGCCGATCATGCCCCGCACGCCGTGCCGCAAGCGTATAGGCACGCGAGAGATTCATCCCGATGAGCCAGTCCGCACGCGCCCGCGCCAGTGCCGACAGCTTCAAGGGAAGAAAATCCCGATTGTCGCGCAGGTCGCCGAGCGCATCGTGGATACTCTTGTCGTCGAGCGCATTGATGAGGATGCGACGCACAGGCTTTTCGTTCTTGAGGTAGTCGAGCACCTCGTCCACGAGCAGCTGTCCCTCGCGGTCGGGGTCACCGCCGTGTACGATCTCATCCGCGCGCGCGATCAGCCCCTTTACTACGGCAAACTGCTGTGCCGCACTCTCGTTCACGACGAGCCGCCACTCGGCGGGCAGGATCGGCAGATCCTCCGCACGCCACCGCTTCAGTTTTGGATCGTATTCCTCCGGCTCCGCTTGGCGCAGGACGTGACCGAACAGCCACGTCACCACGCCGCCGCCCGTCTCGATCCACCCCTGCCCCTTGCGGTGCGGCTGCGGCAGACACGCGGCGAGCGCACGCCCGACACTGGGTTTTTCCGCAATGTAGAGCCTCATGCAAACACCTTCGAAAGTGCCCAGACGAGGAGCACGAGCCAGAGAATCAGCACAACAGATGCCACAACGAGTACAAGCGTCCCGTAACGCGTCACGCTCCGCTCAGCCTCCGCCCGCGTGTCGGGGGGCAGCATACGCACGAGCAGTTCCGTCGCCGCCGGCAGAACCACCATATCATCCACTGCGCCGAACAGCGGAATCGTGTCGGGTACAAGGTCAATCGGGCTCACAAGATAAAGCAGGGCCAAGGGAAACAGGAACTTCACCGCGCGCGGCGTATCGCGCCGCACCATCGCAAAGAGCAGCACGGCAATATCGCGCCGCAGCGCACGCAGCAGCACCAAAAATCGCAGCATAAGAACCTCCGATCATTTCTCTTATTATGTTCAGTATACCATTCTGCTCACGCTCTTTCAAATGCAAATGAAAAGGACAGCCGCACAATGGCAGCTGCCCTCCGATGTAGAAAAGGTTACGCAAGGGTAACGAGCGGCTTACCCGTCATTTCCTTCGGGATCGGGATGCCTGCGAGTGTGAGGAGTGTTGGCGCGATGTCGCAGAGTGCGCCCGTGTGGACTTCCTTCACGCGGTCGGAGACCACGATGAACGGCACGGGATTCGTCGTGTGCTTCGTGAACGGCTGGTTCGTCTCGTAGTCCCACATCTTGTCCGCATTGCCATGATCCGCCGTGATGCAGACCTCGCCGCCAACCTCGCGGATGGCATCGACAAAGCGCCCGACGCAGGTGTCGACCGTCTCGACCGCCTTCACAACCGCAGGGACAACACCCGTGTGTCCGACCATGTCGCAGTTCGCATAGTTGAGGATGATGAAGTCGTACTTCTTCGACTTGATCGCCTCGACCACCTTGTCCGTGACCTCAATCGCGCTCATCTCGGGCTGCAGATCGTAGGTCGCAACCTTCGGGGAGTGTACGAGGATGCGATCCTCGCCCTTGTACGGCTCCTCGACGCCGCCGTTGAAAAAGAATGTGACGTGTGCGTACTTCTCCGTCTCGGCGATGCGCAGCTGCGTATAGCCAAGATCCTGCACGTACTGACCGAACGTGTTGTCGATCTCCTCGGGCGGGAACGCCACGAGCGCGTTCATCCCCGCCTCGTACTGCGAGAACGTCGCAAATGGGATCTTCAGCGACTCGTCACGCTGGAAGCCGTCAAACTTCTCATCGACGAATGCGTGTGTGAGCTGGCGCGCACGGTCAGGACGGAAGTTGTAGAAGATCGCCCCGTCGCCGTTCTTCATGCCGGGATATCCCTCGACCACGAACGGGACGACGAACTCATCCGTGACCCCCTCGGGCTTCTCGCTCGTATCGGCGTAGGAGGCAAGCACGCCGTCGACCGCCGTCTTTGCCGTCGACTTCGCCTTTGCGTGCGCAATCGCCTCGTAGGCGAGCTGCTCGCGCTCCCAGCGGTGGTCGCGATCCATCGCATAGTAGCGGCCGCTGACCGTTGCGATCTTGCCGACACCGATCTCCGCCGCCTTTTTCTCGACCGCCGCAAGATACTCCGTCGCGCTCTTGGGCGGCACGTCGCGCCCATCGAGGAATGCGTGGATCCAGACTTCGGTCAGCCCCTCGCGCTTCGCGAGTTCGAGCACGCCGAAGAGGTGATCGTCATGGCTGTGCACGCCGCCCGGCGAGACCAGTCCCATGACGTGCAGGGCGGCGCCACGCTCCTTCACGCCGCGTACAATCGTGAGCAGCGCCTCGTTCTTGAAGAAGTCGCCGTTCTTGATGTCGCGCGTGA
>ERZ773099.3305-NODE-3305-length-10464-cov-1.922567_pt1 | contig 10464 bp, 9 predicted proteins | sample MGYA00511120_ERZ773099 | MGnify/ENA primary metagenome ERZ773099 (study PRJEB29015, sample SAMEA2738012) | human oral metagenome | biome: human oral; feature: human-associated habitat; material: dental | place: China | collected 2104 ... | reverse complement strand
TCGGACGAACCCGATCGTAAAAACGGTTCGGAATTATTTGGGGCCGATCCTGATTCTGCTGATTTTATTTATTATTCTGTCGAGTAATTCGCCGAATTTTTTGACGTTGGGGAATATTACCAATATCTTACAGCAGGTCAGCGTTTACGGGTTGTTGTCGATCGGGCTGACGTATATTATCCTGATCGGTAACGTCGATCTTTCGATCGGGTCGACGGTCGCGTTTTCGGGTTGCCTGAGCGTGACGCTGCTGTCGGTATTGAATCTGAACCTTTATCTGGCGATTATCCTGACGCTGCTCGCCTGCATGCTGATCGGATTGTTTAATGGAAGCTGCCTTGCGTATACGAAGCTCCCGCCGTTTATCGTGACGCTGGCGACACAGATGATCGTTCGGGGACTGGCGTATATTATTACCGACGGCTATCCGGTCGCTTCGACGAGTAAAGCTTTTAACGAAATCGGGAGCGGGCGCTGGACGATTTCCGTTCACGACGGCTTGAAGGTTCAGATTCCTTATTCGGTTGCGTTCCTGTTCTTAGCGTTCCTGGTCTTTGGGGTCATCCTGAGTAAGACGCGCTTTGGACGCTATATTTACGCCGTTGGCGGGAATCAGGAAGCCGCGATCCATTCCGGAATTAACGTCAAGAAGGTTCGAATTATTGTTTATGTGATCGCCGGCGCGCTGGCTGGCTGCGGCGGGATTATTTTAGCGGCGCGGATGGGCTCCGGTCAGCCGGCAAACGTCGGGATTGGATATGAAGGCGAGGCGATTGCGGCGTCGGTTCTCGGCGGGGTCAGCTTCGGCGGCGGGATCGGTACGATCGGCTGTACGATTATCGGGACGCTGATTATGGGCGTGATTAATAATGGCCTGAACATGCTCCGGTTCGAGTACTTCTACCAGCTGATCGTGAAGGGGGCGATTATCCTGTTCTCGGTTTACTTTGACTCGGTCAAGGATCAGCTTCCGGAGTGGCGGACGAAGATTTTCGGTAAAAGGCGGTAGCTTCGGCGACAGCCTGAGCGAAGGTTGGAATCCCTGCCGTCGCGCCCACGGCCTGGATTGCGTTGGATGCGGTGATGTTGCCGATTTCGACGCTTTCGAACGGCGAAAACCCGTTCATCCATGCGCTCAGGAATCCAGCGAAAAAGGCATCGCCAGCGCCGGTCGTGTCGACGACGTTTCCGGTTTTCCGGGGCGGGATTATCCGTTCCTCCGAAAAATCGGTTACGTAAGCGCCTTTATTCCCGAGCTTGATCCCCAGTATTTTAACGCCGGTATCGCGAAAGATCTCGGCGGCTTTGTATGGGTTTTGCGTATCCGTAAAGACTTCGATTTCCGCTAAGCTGGGAAAGAAAATATCGGTAGCTTCGAGCGCAGGCCGAAACGCGTCAAGCCGACGCGGGTCGTATTTCTGTCCATGCAGCGCGGCGTCCATGGCCGTCGTTTTCCCCAGCTTTTTCGCGCGGGCAAAGAGTTTCGCGATTCCGCCCTGATCGAGCGACGGAAACGTCAGCGCGCTTCCGAAGTAAACGCAATCCGCGTCGCGCAGCCATTTTTCCAGGACCATTTCTTCAGAATAATTCGCATAGATTCGATTCTCGAAGAGGAAATGGCGTTCGCCCGAGCGGTCTAAAAGAACGAAGGAGGTCGAGGTTGGGTAGTCTTTGTCGGTGACCAGCCCTGATCCGTCGACGCCTTCCGTCCGGCAGCGTTCGCGCAGGAATTCGGCCGATGCGTCGCGGCCAACGCGTCCGACGATCGCGGCCTGATTCCCCAGCCGGGTTACGCCGATCGCGACGTTCAGCGCGTCTCCGCCGGCGCTGACGTTCAGTCCGCTGATAGACGCGCCGTTGATCGACAGGATATCCGCGGGAACGCCCGACAGGATATAGTCGCATACGGCCATTCCAAAGCATAAAAATTTCATTTTTCCCTCTTTTCTCACGGGATGATATCCGGGCCTGCCACGGGACGTTTTGATCGGCGTCTGCCTCGGATCCGGAAAAAGGCAGTTCATGCGGCGCTGTACCGCCGGCGGTAAAAAGAGAGGCGAGGGAAGAGCCCTCGCCTCCGGTCCAAGCGTTTTGCCGCCGGCTATTTAAGAAGATTCGGCAGGTTGAAGTTCGCAATAATCGGGGCAAACGTCGACGCGACGAGTGACATAACCGTGATCAGGATGTTGATGGACGGCCCGGAAGTATCCTTGAACGGATCGCCGACGGTGTCGCCGATGACGCCGGATTTATGGGCCTCGGAACCCTTCCCGCCGCATTCGCCGGTCTCGATGAATTTCTTCGCGTTATCCCAGAGACCGCCGGAATTCGACATGAAGAGGGCGAAGATAACGCCGACGATAATCGCGCCGCCGAGGAACCCGGTCAGGCCGGTCGGGCCGAGAACGAACCCGACGATCAACGGGAGCACGATCGCGATAATCGCGGGCCAGATCAGCGACGTCAGCGCGCCCTGGGCGGCCAGACTGATACAGCGATTGTAATTCGGTTTGACCTTCCCTTCGAGGATGCCCGGCTCGGCACGGAATTGCGCGCGGATTTCTTCGATCATTTTAAACGCGCCGCCGGTAACGGAGAGCATCAGCAGCGCCGAGAACAACGGCGGGCAGATACCGCCGATAAAGAGCCCGGCGAGGATAAGCGGATCGACGATGGATAAGACGCTGCGGTCGAAGCCGCCGCCCATCGCCTGGTTAATTTCGCTGATGAACGCCGCGAAGAGCGCCAGAACGGTCAGCGCGGCCGCGGCGATCGAGAAGCCTTTGGTGATGGCTTTCGCCGTGTTCCCGGCGGAGTCCAGGATGTCGCAGCGGTCGATAACTTCCTGATCCATCGAGGACATTTCCGCGATACCGCGGGCGTTATCCACAATCGGGCCATAAGCGTCGGCGGAAACGATCATGCCGGAAACGGCGAGCATCCCGACCGAAGCGATCCCAACGCCGTAAATTCCGGCGTCAAAGTTGATATTGCCGCCGACGGCGAAGAAGGCAACGATCATCGCGACGACGATTCCGACGATCGACGGAACGATCGAAACGAGACCGTAGGAGATCCCGGCGATAATCGTAATCGCGGGCCCCGATTTCGAGTATTCAGCGGTCAATTTGACCGGCGCGTATTCGTCCGAAGTAAAGAATTCGGTCGTCTGTCCGATAATAACGCCGACGGCAGTCCCGACAACGATCGCCCAGATAAAGCCGTTCGCGATTCCCGGCGTCAGCAGGATCGCAATCGCCATCAGGACCGCGAAAATGGCGCAGGTTAAAATGGTACCCAGATTGAGCGCTTTGCTCGGTTTCCCATTTTCTTCAACTTTGACGAAGTAAGAACCGATAATGGAAGCGAGAATCCCCAGTCCGCAGAGGAGCAGCGGCAGCGTCGTGTAAAATTCGTCCCTCATCGCGGCGCCGAGAAGCATCGCGGCGACGGAAGCGGCGACGTAGCTGTCGAAAATATCGCCGCCCATGCCGGCGACATCGCCGACGTTATCGCCGACGTTATCCGCAACGACGGCGGGGTTGCGCGGATCGTCTTCCGGAATCCCGACTTCGACTTTTCCGACAAGATCGGCGGCAATATCAGCCGTTTTCGTATAGATACCGCCACCAGCTTTTGCGAGCAGCGCGAACGAAGACGCGCCGAGTGAATACGCGAGAACGAGCTGCGCGTCTTTGGTAATCAGGTAGATAATGCTCATGCCGATTGTCGCGATCCCGACGACCGCGAAACCCATCACTGCGCCGCCGCGGAACGCGACGTTGAACGATTTATTCAGGTCTGTTTGAGCGGCGACGGCGCTGCGGACGTTCGCGCGGACGGCGATTTCCATGCCCATGTAACCGGCGGCGGCAGAGCAGATCGCGCCGATCAGGTAGCAGATCGCGGTTTCAAGCCCGCGGCCGTGCTCGATGCTGTAAACGACGAAGAGGAAGACCGCCATGATCGCCGCAACGATAATCAGCGCGGTGTACAGCTTTTTCAGGTACGCCTGAGCGCCTTCATGGATCCAGCGGGCGACTTCGCGGGACCGATCCGTCCCGTCGTCCTGTTTGCTGACCCAATAGAACAGGTATGAACCGAGACCTAACGATCCAATACCGCAGATCAAACTAAAAACTAACCATGCAACCGTATTACTCATTTGATACTCCTGCAGTTATGATGAATTTTGAGCGTTTGCTCTGTGTAAAATTTTGCTCGAGAACCGGCTCAGCTTGAATAACGTCCCGGTTTTCTCAAGCTATCCGCTACCAGTACATATTATAACATAATCCGCGGGCTTTCCTTCTCGCTTTTTTCTGGTTTTTTTACCGATGACTGAATCTCGACTGTCCGCGTCGCAGCCGCTTTCTGAAACGCCCGGTCATGTTCAACGAAGATCATTGTCGGTCCGAAGCGCAGGATCAGCCGCTCGATCTGCATCCGCGAATAAATATCGACATAATTGAGGGGTTCGTCCCAGACGTACAGGTGAGCCCGTTCGCAGAGGCTTTTCGCGATGAGGACTTTCTTTTTCTGTCCGAGCGAATACGTCGCGATATCGGTTTCATATTGAGCCCGGCCGAAATCCAGCTTGCTCAGCAGCGAGTTGAACAGGATTCTGTCGAGACTATGCTGTATCGTGAACTCATTCAGCGATCCGGATAAGCCGGTCGGATCCTGCGGAACGTAAGAAATGATCAGTCCCGAGGCGAGACGGAGCGTTCCGCTGTAAGAGATATCCTGCCCCAACAGCAATTTTAACAAACTGCTTTTCCCGCTGCCGTTCTTTCCGGCCAGCGCCAGCCGTGCGCCCTGGTCGATCTCGAACGAAACCGGCCCGCAGACAGGTTTCTCATCAGAATAAATCGTTATGTTTGAAAACTGCGCCAGCGTTTGCGCATGGTGCGGAAGCGGGCTGATTTTCAGGTCATCCGCCCTTTCGACGTTTTTCAACAGCGCTGATTTTTCTTCGATCGCTTTCTCCTGCCGCGCGCTGATCGCGGTTGACCGCTTCATCATTTTGGCGGCTTTATGACCGATGTAGCCGCGATCGACCGGGCCGTTCCCGGTTTTCATCGATTCGACGCGATCCGACCAGGCCGCGGTTCGCCGCGCCGCTTCGCGTAGTCGGCGGATTTCTTTACGAAGCTGTTCGTTTTGCACTGTTTCGTAAGCCTTCCGGTCTTCAAAAGCTTTCATCCATGTCGAGAAATTCCCGTTTTGAACGTCGATCGACGTTTTATTCAACGACAGGATATGATCCACGCAGTCGTCCAGGAAGGCGCGGTCATGCGAGACGAGGATAAATCCTTTCTTTCGTTTCAAATATGCGGCGACAGTTTTTCGTCCGGAAAGATCGAGATGATCCGTCGGTTCGTCGATCAATTGAAACCGGCCCTCATTTAAGAAGAATGCCGCCAAAAGGACTTTTGTCTGCTCGCCGTTTGAAAGCGTATCGAAGCGCCGGTTAAGAATATCCGCGTCGACCTCCAGATAAGCGAGCTCACGCAGAAGCTCCCATTCCCGCGCTGTCGGGCTGATATTGGCCATGATTTCGAGGACAGGGCGGCTTTTATCCGGAACCGGGCAGGGAAAATAATCGAATTTTACCGAGCTGATGATTTGCCCGTTGTATTTGTATTTATCGAAAAGTAAATTCAGTAATGTTGTTTTGCCCCGCCCGTTCCTGCCGACAAGGCCGAGTTTCCAATCCGTATCGATCCGGAAGCTGCAATTCTCAAAAATATTTCGGTATATTCCAGGGTACGCGAAAGTCAGATTTTCAACTTTAATCATTGCCATAATATTACGTTCCATATCAAAAAAGAAAAGAGCCGCAAGAAAACAAACATCTTTCGGCTCTTTAACAAGGACGGGTTTAAACGCCATTTATGGCGGAAAACATTCAGGAGCGGAGGGGTTCGCTTTCTTGCAGAGGCGCGGCGGGACTCTGAAAAAATGTCAGACCTGCCGAAAGACCTCGTTATTTACAAGAAAAGCCATTCATCCGTTTCACCTCATTGATTTATGATTTCACATTTTACCATATGCGGCCCGGCTGGCAGTGTTTTATTTTCCGCGGGATGTCCCGCTGATCATGCGGAAATATTGCGCTGATTTTGATTCAAGCGGCTGTGGGAACATGCGTAAATTGTTTTAACGGCGCGTTCGATCTGAAAATTCTGAGCTATTAGCTCAGAGTTTTCAGAAATGGCTATGCTAAAGTTAAAAAATCTATGCGGGGTGGACGACCCTGAAAAGCGAACCGCCGCCGAACAACTCCGGTCGGTCCAAAATATGTCCACAAAGTAAAGTCGAAGAAAGTGAGGCACGATGAAAAATTTTTTTCTCAGTCTTATCGTTCTGATTGCCGCTGTGATCTTTCCCTCCCTGAACGCCGCGGCTGACGATTCCGGTTCCTCCGGCAGCGAAGGGCTGGATTACGTCCTGTCACAGCTCGATCCGGCTTACGCGAATGCGCTCGAAGAACTTCGCGGCGGCGACCCGATTGCGAACGGAACCCAGAGCGAGACCGTCCGCACGGTTCAAACAATGTTTAACGAGTTTGGCTTTAATTTACCGCTGACCGGCGGATTTTACAACCAGTCAATGGGCGCGCTTCAAACGCTGGAGGCGACGTTTGGGGCAAAGAAAACAGATTTGCTTGACGCCGATACGCTGGAGCGGCTGATGGCATACCTGCTTTATTACCGTGCCGCGGTTAACGAAACTTCGGAAGGTAAAGAATTCCCGGATACGCCGGACTTCTTAGAACTGGAGCGGAACACGGTCCAGGAAATCGCAGCCAACGATCATCAGTACCTGATCGGCTGCGCTTATGAAATGGCGGGATCCTACTGGAAGGCGTATCAGGCATTCAAAAAAGCGGATACGGATGACGCGCAGACGAGAATGGACAGCTGCGAACAGTCCTGGCCCGCGAACGGAGAAATTTACCGCGATCCGAGCTTCTACGGGACCAACGCCGTCCTTCATATCAAAATCGGAAAAAGCGATTCGCTTGGCGTCATGGTCAAGATCTTCCGCGGGGAGGATAACGTTTCGTCGCTTTTCCTCGGGAAAGGCGATACCGTAACCGCTTATCTCGCCGGGGGATCGAAGTATCAGATCAAGCTCGGAGCCGGCGAAAAGTGGTTCGGTGTAAAAGACGCGTTCGGAGACATCGGGAATTACGAAGTTATGACGTATGAAGACGGTTCTGACAAAATCCTGCTGGATGCCGGATATATCTACACGCTGAACATTAATACAACGACGCCGGTTCCAGGCGATCCGGTGGATTCGGACGACATTCCATATAAGACTTTTTAGTTGGAATACGATGAAATCGAGAAATTCGAAATAAAAAAGGAAGAAGGATCAGCATGAAAAAAAGTTTAATCATTGTCTTTTCGTTTTTGGTTGTTATGCTCGCTGCCGGTTCGGTCTTTGCTGATGAAGGGGGAACGATTTTCCCGTGGCAGGACGATCAGTATACGATAGAGGTGACGCACCTGATCATCCATCCCGTTTTGCCGGAAGCTTTCATGAAGCCGGATCATCTTATCGTTATGGTCCTGATGGAAAGTCTTGACGGGGAAATTTCCAAAGATCTTATCAACAAGAAAAAAGGAGATTTTATATTTTCTGTTCAGGATCAGAATCAGGATGTTGAATATAAACCCTATCTGACGATTACGCATAAGGCTTCCAAAGGTGATTCTTCCTCGAATAAAGACACCGTTGCCATATTCGGATACGCTTACGACCTGGAAGATCGGGGCGTTGAAGCGTTGGAAAATGCAAAATTGCTGATCCCGACGGAGAAAAAAGGTGAGAGGATTTCGGTCAGAATGAATCTGTTGGAACCGATAGAGAACGTTGACGTCAACGGGGCGTTGGAAAAATCGAAGAAAGACGAAGAAGAGGCCGAAACAGAATAGATTCCGGCGGAAGATGAGATTTGCAATAAATCAGGCGGGAATACAGGAGGATAACATGGGTGTGCTCGCAATTGTGCCGGTTTTTATCGGATGGCTTGTCTGGCAGAAAACAGGAAATATCATATTCGGGGCGTTAGCCGGCGTGATCCTGGAAGGAATCCTCGCCGCCTTTTTTGGAAAATCGAAGGAATGATGCCATGAAAAAACGTTTGTTATGTCTTATTCTTTTGCTCTTCGGAGCTGTATTTATCGGAGAAAACGTTTTCGCAGACGACGATACGGACAATGTAAATATGGGCTCTTTATTGTTCGGGCTTATTACTTATGAGGGAAAATACGTTGACGCGGACGATACCGCTTATATCAGGATTATCCCGCTCGTCGCAAATGCCGTAACCGGAGAACCGTTGGCGCCCAAAACAGTCACGGGAGAAGGCATCTGTAATGATGAATTAGTTCCGCTTGAGCCGTTCGTTGAAACGAAGGAAGACGGTATGGTCGTCTTCTCATCTTCGCTGCGCTGTGAAAAGCGCCCGAAAGCGATACGTGTCGAACTAACCGACGAGCATGGAAGAAACGAATTGCATTATTTCTTCGGCTCAGAATATAGTTTCGAAAACCTCCCGACGCCCGTTCCGACCAAAACGCCGGAAAATCCGTTCGCGGAATTCGCGGGCGACTGGAAAGGGCTTGTTCCGGAAATGAATATCGAGCTGGAATTTACGATCAACGAAGACGGGACCGGATCCTATCGTTTTATGCAGAACGATTATTCGGAAACGTATGACGCGACGCTCGAAGCCGCCGATAAGACCTTCAAGGTCGATCTCCCGGAAAAGAACGCGCTGAATTTAACCGGCTGCGAAGGAGCGTACCGATATACCGACGGAATCTTAACGCTGGACGTGACGACGACGTTCGCGAGCGGACGAAAATTCGCTTATACGATCGACTGCGAACGTGTTGAGACCGCGGACGAGTCGGAGAGCGGCGCTGAAAGCGACGGCTGCGCGAACGTCATGGGGGTTCGGAATATCGACCAGAAGAACAACGTATTCGATTTTATCGATCTCGACACGAACGAAAAAATCAGATATGAAAAACTCTTCGCGGATGGTAAAGAAATTCAGGCGTTCTCTGCGCTGAACGAGAAGAAACCGATGGTGCTCCTGTTTTTCGATAAGAGTGAGCTGGAATTCAACAGCGACGGCAGCCTGAAGCAGTTCAGCATTTCGAACGTCTCGCTCCAATCGGGAGACGATAAAATCTGTTATTCGCTGGAAGACGGCGTGCTGACGATTCTCGGAAAACGCGAATAACCGTCATCATCTCAGGCCCGGGTAAAGCCGGAAGACCGGAAACCTGCCGGCTTTACCGTAATCGAAAATTTATCATGAAGGAGAAAAAGCATGGACGTAAACGTATCGGTAAAAATTAACGCATCTCCGGAACAGGCCTGGAGCGTTTTCAAGGACAAGACACGCTGGGTCGATTGGTATGGCGTACCGATCGAAGAAGCGGATTGGCGCGAGAACGGATCGGTCCGCTACGGCGGGCAATACGGCGGCGTCAGCGGGCTGGCGAACTATCGCGAGGCCGGAAATGTCACTATCGTCGGTCATTGGGCGGACGATACCTATTCGGTTCGTGCGGACGGAAACGGCTGCGTTTTTTCGAAGAGGATCTGTCCGAAAAACGGCGCGAATTTTACCGCCAGCGGTTATCCGAACGAATGCAAAAAGCAGCAGGATTATCTCGATAAATTCCGCGATATTGTCGAAAAAGAATTCTCGCCGCGTCAATCTCCCCGCTCCGCGGAAACACCGTCCGAAACCGTAAAGCCGGCTCATAACGCCAGCGCAGCGTCGGCTCAGCCGAATCAATTAAATACAAGGGGACAAAAAGGGTTCTCGATCCTGAATATCGCCACCGGCGTGGTATTCGTGATCGCGAGCGTCATGATGTTTGCCGATCCTTCGACGCTGCCCGGTCCGTTTATCGCGATTCCGATCGGGCTGCTGTTCTGGATCGTCGGCGCGAAGACGCTCAAAAAGGTAAATGGCGGAATTTATGCGCACGAAGAAAAAGACGTCAGGAAGTTGCTGATCGGCAACACTATCCTGTTCGTTCTATCCTGTCTGATCTGGGGAGCGAGCATCATAATTCCTATGTTGACAATGCGCCGCTGATTTGGATCGAAAAACAGAAGGAGGAAAAATCATGTTAGAGATTATCGGAATTATTCTGCTCTGCCAAAAGAACAGTAAAAACGCCGCGGAACGGGGTAAAAACCGGCCGTTTACGTCGTCCTGACGATTATTCCGTGGGTCGGATTTGAATTTATCGGCGTACGCCTCGGAAACGCAGCCGATTTGGGAATAGGAGCTTCTTAATGCGTTGGCGCTGTTTTTCGCGCTGATCGGCGGGGGGATTTCGTATCTGATCGCGAAGTCGGGCGACGTTAAACCTGCCTTAGATGGGAAATGCAAGGAGGAAAACATGATTAAAGCTTACG
>ERZ773099.3301-NODE-3301-length-10474-cov-4.024858_pt1 | contig 10474 bp, 8 predicted proteins | sample MGYA00511120_ERZ773099 | MGnify/ENA primary metagenome ERZ773099 (study PRJEB29015, sample SAMEA2738012) | human oral metagenome | biome: human oral; feature: human-associated habitat; material: dental | place: China | collected 2104 ... | reverse complement strand
CCCAGCCTCAGCCCCAGCCTCAGCCCCAGCCTCTGCCCCTGCCCCTGCCCCTGCCCCTGCCCCTGCCTCTGCCTCTGCAGAGGCTAAATCCACCGTCAACGGCGCATCCAGCAGCATCGTCAGGTCGAGACTGTCCGGTAGCGTGGCCTGCACCGGCGCCGCGGCCACCAGCAGACCCTGGGGTACACCAGCCGGCAGTCCGGTGCGGCGCCCGGCGCGGGGGGCAACGTGGACCGTGGCCGCAGCCACGTCATCGGCCGCCTGCGCCAGCAGCCGGTCGGCTGCCTGCTGGAACAAGCCGACGGCGGCCAGCCCGCCGGGCAGGGCTTCGGGTTCATCCTGCAGCTGGCGGTCCAGCGCATCGCGAATGCGGTTGCGGGTGAAGCGCAGATCCTGGTTGGACGGGTCCTCCACCCACTGCAGCCCGTGCGTCTCGGCCCAGTGCGCCAGCTGCGCCCGCGACAGGGACAGAAAGGGCCGCAGCAGCCGGTACCCGGCCGGGGCGTGGGGCAGCGGTGCCTGCTCGCGCATGCCGGCCAGCCCCAGCACCCCGCTGCCGCGGCGCCGGCGCATCTCGACGGTCTCGAGCTGGTCGTTGGCATGATGGGCGGTGATGACCACGCGGGCGCCCACGGCCGCAGCCATGTCGGCCAGTGCCCGGTAGCGCCCTTCGCGTGCCCAGGCTTCCAGCCCGCTGAGGCTGCCGGGGCGCTGCAGAGGCGGACGGGTGGCCGGATCGAGCCGCCGGGCCAGGAAGCGCAACCCCAGTACGCAAGCTTCATCGGCACAGAACTGCAGCCAGTCGTCGGCATGGGGCTGCAGACCATGGTGCACGTGCGCCACCACGGGCCGCACGGCCGGCCGGAGTACCGCCGCCACGTGCATCAGCACCTGGGAATCCCGGCCGCCGGAGCAGGCCAGCAGCACACGCTGGCCCGAGCCAAGCCCCGCACGGGTCAGGGCATCCAGCAGCGCCTTTTCGGGCGAAAACGCCGTTTCGGGTGAAGACGCCGTTTCAGGTGAAGGCACCGTTTCGGGCGAAGGCGCTGTTTCAGCTGAAGACGCCGGCCCGGATGAAGGCGCTGCGTCATGTGCGGCCGCAGACTGTGAGAGCGCCGGGGCGCCCGCACCGGACGCCCCGTCACGGGCAGGGCCCGTTTCTGGCGGTGAACCGCTCAGGCCGTCACCTCGCGGAACTTGCCGTAGTCGGCAATGCGCTTCTGGCGCTGACGCACCAGCTCGGCCGGACGCATGCTGGAGAACTGGCGCAGCGCCTCGGTGATGGCCGGGTGCATGCGGGAGACCATGCTGACCAGATCACGGTGGGCACCGCCCACGGGCTCTTCAATGATCTGGTCGATCAGGCCCAGGGCCTTCAGGCGCGGTGCCGTGATGCCCATGATCTCGGCCGCCTCGGAGGCCTTGTCGGCACTTTTCCAGAGAATGGCCGCACAGCCCTCGGGCGAGATGACGGAGTAGACGCTGTACTGCAGCATCATCAGCACATCGGACACGCCCAGCGCCAGCGCCCCGCCCGAGCCGCCCTCGCCGATGACGATGCTGATGATGGGCACCTCGATGGCGGCCATTTCGAGCAGATTGCGGCCAATGGCCTCGGACTGGCCGCGTTCCTCGGCGCCCACCCCGGGATAGGCACCCGGGGTATCGATGAGGGTGATGATGGGCAGGCCGAACTTCTCGGCCAGCTTCATCAGGCGCAGCGCCTTGCGATAGCCCTCGGGACGCGGCATGCCGAAGTTGCGGTGCGTGCGCTCCTTGGCGTCACGCCCCTTCTGGTGGCCGATGACCATGACACTCTGGCCATCGAAGCGTGCCAGACCACCGACGATGGCCGGATCGTCGGCAAAGGCACGGTCGCCATGCAGCTCGTGGAAGTCGGTCATCAGCGCCTGGATGTAGTCCAGCGTGTAGGGGCGCTGCGGATGGCGCGCCACCAGGGCCGTCTGCCACGGGGAGAGCTTTTCGTAGAGATCCTTCAGCTTGCTGTCGCACTTGGTGCGCAGCCGGTCGATTTCTTCGGCAATGTCCACGGCCGAGTCGCCCTGCACGAAGCGCAGCTGCTCGATCTTGCTCTCGAGTTCGGCGACCGGTTGTTCAAAATCCAGATAGGTGGTCTTCATGGCGACTTGTCGGTGGGCGCTGCGGTGAAATCGCGCCGTGAAACGTTTCGTCTTCGTGTCCCGGCCCGGAGAGCCTCTGCAAAGGTCCGGCGGCGCCCTGGGCCCAGGATCACCCGGGCATGGGGAGCCAAAGTGCCGCAGGACTTTTGCAGAGCCCCCCTGGCAGCCCGGCAGCACCGAAGGGCTGTCGGGGCACGGCTTCGGGCCCGTACTGGCTGGCGGGGGCTATCGTACACGGAAACACGGTATGTCAGGACAAAAAACAGGGGTCAGCCACGTCGCCACTGGGTGCCGCCGGGGCCATCCTCCAGCACGATGCCGGCTTCGGCCAGCTGCTGGCGGATGGCATCGGCCTCGGCAAACTGGCGGGCCTTGCGGGCGGCCAGCCGGGCATCGACCAGCTGCTGGATGGCGGCATCGTCGAGCTGCCCCTCCTGCGGCGCGGCGCCGTGCAGGCCGTTGCGGCGGACGGTGGCCGGATCCTGCCCCAGCAGGCCCAGCACGGCCGCCAGGCCGCGCAGCTGGCGCTCGGTGGCGGGGTCGCGGGTGCGGTTCAGTTCCGTGGCCAGCTCGAACAGGATGGACACGGCCACCGGCGTGTTGAAGTCGTCGTCCATCGCTTCGGCAAAGCGCGCAGCCCGGGGCTCCGACCAGTCGACCGGGGTCACAGCGCCCGCTGTGCGCAACGCCCCCGGCTGCCGTTCGCCGGTCTGCATGCCATCGGCCTGCTGGCCAGCCGCCGTGCCACCTGCCCGCTGCCCCTTCTCTGCTTCGGCACCAGCGCCCGCCGGGTCTGCCCCGTTCCAGTCCGGCGACAGGGCGTTGTAGAGCCGCAGCAGCGATTCGCGCGCGTCGTCGAGGCCGGCATCGGAATAGTTGACCTGGCTGCGGTAGTGGGAGCGAACGATGAAATAGCGGATGACCTCGCCGTCGAACTTCTGCAGCACGTCACGGATGGTGAAGAAATTGCCCAGCGACTTGGACATCTTCTCGCCATCGACCTGCACGAAACCGTTGTGCAGCCAGTAGCGGACGAAGCTCCTGCCGCCCTCGGGGAAGTACGCTGCGTCGCTCTGGGCGATTTCGTTTTCGTGGTGCGGGAACTGCAGGTCGGCACCGCCACCATGGATGTCGAACTGGTGCCCCAGCAGGCGGGTGGACATGGCCGAGCATTCGAGGTGCCAGCCGGGACGACCGCGGCCATAGTCGCTTTGCCAGCAGGCTTCGGGCGGTTCGTCCGGCTTGGCCGCCTTCCAGAGCACGAAATCGAACGGATCCTCCTTGCCGGCGGCCACGGCCACGCGCTCGCCGGCCCGCAGGTCGTCGAGGCTCTTGCCGCCCAGGCGTCCGTAGCCGGCAAAGCGGCGCACACGAAAGAGGGTGTCGCCATTGTCGGCGCGGTAGGCATAGCCGTGCTTCTCCAGCAGGCCGACGAGGTCGAGCATCTGCGGCACGTAGTCGGTGGCGCGCGGTTCGAGGTCCGGGCGCTGGATGCCGAGTGCGGCCTCGTCTTCCTGCATGGCGGCGATGAAGCGGGAAGTCAGGCTGCCGATGGTCTCGCCGTTCTCCACCGCACGACGGATGATCTTGTCGTCGATGTCGGTGATGTTGCGCACATAGGTGACCTCATAGCCACGTGCGCGCAGCCAGCGCTGCACCACATCGAAGGCCACCAGCATGCGGGCATGACCGATGTGGCAGTAGTCATACACCGTCATGCCACACACATACAGCCCCACCTTGCCCGCGTGCAGGGGTTCGAAGGCTTCTTTGCGTCGGGTGAGGGTGTTGTAGAGCTTCAGTGTCGCGGGCATGGTGGCGGCAGGGACAATCGGATGAAACGGACGGGCGGAAGATACTAGAATGCAGAGTTTAACGCGGCGGCCGTTCACCCGGCAGTGCGCGGGCATGCGCTGCCGGCACCGTGCCGGGTGCGCCGGTTCCGGTGGTCTTGCCATTTTTGGGTTTTCTCATGCGTTCACCTTCCCTGCCGTTCTCTGCCCTGCCCCGGCTGCTCCTGCTGCCAGCCCTGCTGGTGGCTGGCATGGCCACTGCAGCCGGCCCGACCACCCAGCAGGTGGACAGCGCCATCAGCGCCGCCCACACCACGGTCGATGACGCCGCCGATGGCGCCCGGTCGCTGCAGGGAGAGGCTTCCGGCGCACAGGCCTCCCGTGCCTCGGCCGGCACGTCCGCATCCCGTGCCGCGTCCTCTGCCGCCGGCACCGACGCTGGCGATGCGGCCGACGAGCCCCCGCCGCTGAACCAGGGCGGCCAGACACCGGACACACGCACCATCCTCGAGCAGCGTCGCCGGCAGGCCCAGGCGGCACTGAACCGTAAGGATCCGGCACGTGCACTGGCCATGGCCGAGCAGGCGCTGCAGCAGGCGCCCGGCGATGCCCGGCTGCGCTTCCTGAAGGGCCTGGCGCTCTTTCAGCTGAAGCGGCTGCCGGATGCCGAACGCGAGTTCAGCAGCCTGATCGAGGAATACCCCGAGCTGCCCGAACCCTACAACAACCTGGCCGTGGTGCGTGCCGCGCAGGGCCGTCTGGAGGGCGCCCGCGATGCCCTGGAGGAAGCCATCCGCGCCGTGCCCGACTATGTGGTGGCCTACCAGAACCTCGGTGATCTGTACCTGCAGCTGGCTGCCCAGCGCTGGCGCCAGGCCGAGAAGCTGGCCCCCAGCCCGGCCCGTGCCGTGCGCCTGAAGGCACTGGATGCCCTGGTGGAACCGGCCACGGCCACCAGTGGCGACTCACACTGAGCGCGTGTCATGAAGCTGCCGTGTCATGAAGCTGCCCGTTCGTACGAAACTCTTCTGAGCGCGCAGGGCAGGACTGCAGAATCCCCGATGGTTTCAAGGCACTGCCCGCACAGTCACGCGCGACCATTCGTCATGCACATCCCCTCCTGTCATGCGCGCCCCTTTCTGAATATCCGTCTTTTTTGAGGAGCTGTTCGATGTCCCTGTTTTCCCGTCCCCACTCCCTGCTGTCCCCGCTGGCTGCGCTGCTCACGGGCGCCCTGCTGATGTCTGCGCCCGCCGATGGCAGCGCCGCCGGCGCCGCCCCGAAGGTCCGCATGAAGACCTCGCTGGGCGATGTGGTGATCGAGCTGTACCCCGAGAAGGCCCCGAAGACGGTGGCCAACTTCCTGAAGTACGTGGATGACGGCTTCTACAGCGACACCATCTTCCACCGCGTGATCCCCGGCTTCATGATCCAGGGCGGCGGCTTCGAGAAGAACATGTCGCAGAAGAAAACCCGCGAGCCCATCGAACTGGAATCGCGCAACGGCCTGAAGAACGACCGGGGCACCATCGCCATGGCCCGTACCAGCGTGCCCAACTCGGCCACGGCCCAGTTCTTCATCAACACGGTGAACAACAACGGCCTGAACTATCCGCAACCGGACGGTAACGGTTATGCCGTGTTCGGCAAGGTCATCGAAGGTCTGGACACGGTGGACAAGATCGCCGGCGTCAAGACGGGCCGTGCCGGCATGCACGGCGATGTGCCGGTCGAGCCGGTGATCATCGAATCGGTCGAGCGGATCTGATCCGTGCTGCGCCTGGCCGATCCCAGCCAGGTGCTGTTCGCCTCGGACATGCACCTGGATGACCGCCACCCGGCCCTGACGACCCGTTTTCTGGCCGATCTGTCGGCGCACCTGCAGCGCCTGCCCGCACCGGAAACCACGCTGTTCCTGCTGGGTGACCTGTTCGAATACTGGATCGGCGACGATGCCGTGGGTCCCTCGGCGCAGAAGCTGGCCGAGGTGCTGCATGCCTTCGGCCAGGCCGGAGGTACCACCTTCCTGATGCACGGCAACCGGGACTTCCTGCTGGATGCCCCGCTGCCGGGCCAGCCGGACCACCCGCGCTACAGCCAGCGCTGCGGCGCCACCCTGCTGCCCGATCCCACCGTGGTGGAAATCGGCGGCCAGCGGGTGCTGCTGTCACATGGCGACCTGCTCTGCACCGACGACGTGCCCTACCAGCAGTGGCGCCGGCAGTGCCGCCAGCCCGCCTGGCAGGCGCAGCTGCTGGCCCGCACGGTGCCGGAGCGCATCGCACTGGCCCAGTCGCTGCGCACCCAGAGCCACGAGGCCCAGCAGGGCACCCTGCTGGTGGATGTGAACCCGCAGGCCGTGGATGAGATGATGGATGCCCACGACTGTGCACTGCTGGTACACGGCCACACCCACCGCCCCGCGCTGCACCGCTGGCTGCACCAGGGCACCGAACGCACCCGTTGGGTGCTGAGCGACTGGTCGGAACAGACGCCCCCCCAGGGGCGCGGCACGGTCATGTCGTTTGCCGAGGGGATGGCGCTGCCTCCCGTCCCGTGACACGGTCGATGTCGCGGCAGATGCCCCGCAGCAGGTCCACCTCGGGTGCCGTCGGCTGTGCCCGCCCCAGCAGCTGCCGCAGCCGCGGCATCAGCCGGCGTGGCCGGGCCGGATCGAGCGTACCCAGCGCCGTCAGGCTGCGTTCCAGATGCAGCAGCAGCCCTTCCACGGCGCCCAGACTGGCCAGTGGCTCGCCGCCTGCTTCACCCGCCCTTTCTCCCGCACTGTCCTGCTCCCGCGCCAGCACCGCCTGCCGCAGCGAAAAGGCCACGATCTGCACGGCCTGCGCCAGATTCAGTGAACTGTAGGCCGCATCGGCCGGAATGGTCAGCCAGCGCTGGCAGCGCCGCATCTCGTCCACGCTCAGCCCCGTGCGTTCGGTGCCGAATACGAAGGCCACGCGCGCCAGCCGGCCCGCCGCCAGTTCATCCAGTACCTGCGCGCACAGCGGCCCCGGAAATTCGGGAGGCGGGCCGAATTCCCGCCCCTCGGCACTGACGGCCACGGCCAGCTGGCAATCGGCCAGTGCCGCCTCCAGACTGTCACGACGCCCCACCCGGGCCACCCGGGCCTGGGCGCCCGCCGCCAGCGCATGCACCGCCGGATCGGCATGAAAGTCTGGATCCCGTGGCGCGGCCACCACCAGATCGGACAGCCCCATCGTGGTCATCGCGCGTACGGCCGCCCCGATGTTGGCATTCAGGCTGGGCGAGACCAGCACGAAACGGCAGGCATCGAGCCACTGCTGCGGATGCCCCCCAAGGCGCCGGTGCCCGGCGGCCGGTGCCACGGAAGCGCTGCCCGGGAAGCTCGCCGGGGAACTGCCCGCAGAATCGCCCGAAACACTGCCCGAAGAGCCCCTCGAGGAACCGGAAAGGTGTGCTGAACGCTCGGTCATTTGTTGTAGAATATAGGGATCGTTCTTTCTTTCACAGAATACCCCATGCATCCGATGCTCAACGTTGCCGTGCGCGCTGCGCGGCAGGCGGGCCGGCTGATCACGCGCGCCAGTGTCGACATCGAGACTGTGCAGATCACCCGCAAGGACCGCAACGACTTCGTCACCGAGGTGGACCGTGCCTCCGAGGCCGCCATCATCGAAACGCTGCTCGGCGCGTACCCCGGCCATGCCATTCTCGCCGAAGAATCCGGCTTCCAGCCCGGCCGTTTCGCCTCGCACGACACCCCGCTGCGCGACGTCGAGCATCTCTGGATCATCGATCCGCTGGACGGCACCACCAACTTCATCCACGGGCTGCCACACTACTGCATCTCCATCGCCCTGATGGAACGCGGCCAGGTCACGCAGGGGCTCATTTTCGACCCCAACCGCAACGAGCTGTTCACCGCCACCCGTGGCCGCGGCGCCTATCTGAACGACCGCCGCATCCGCGTGACCAAACGCTTCCGGCTGGAAGATGCCCTGCTCGGCACGGGCTTTCCGTTCCGTCGTGCCCGCACGCCGGATGCCCATCTGGGTGTGCTGCGTCCGCTGGTCGACAAGGGCGCCGTGATGCGCCGCACCGGTTCGGCCGCGCTCGATCTGGCCTATGTGGCCGCCGGCCGCTTCGATGCCTTCTTCGACCGGGGCCTGAAAGCATGGGACATGGCTGCCGGCAGCCTGATGGTCACCGAGGCCGGTGGCCTGATGGGCGATTTCAGCGGCGAGGCCGGCTATCTGGACGCCGGCCAGGCCCTGGCCGGCAATCCCAAGCTGTTCTCGCAGCTGGTGGCCCTGCTGCAGCCCGCCCAGGGCGATGCCCCCGCCCCAGCATGCACAGGCACAGGCACAGGCACAGGCACAGGCACAGGCACAGGCACAGGCACAGGCACGGCCGATGGTAACGCCGCGGCACCCGCTGCCGCCCCGCGCCGCAAGCTGCGTGCCCGTTCGCGCACCGATGACGCCGGCAAGGTCCCGGACGCCAAAACCGGGCAGGACTGACCCGCACCAGTCCGGTGCATTTGCCGGATGCACGGTCACGACAACCGCGGCAACCTGGCTGCCGTCCCACCCGGCAGCCAGCACAGCCCACGGCAGCCGGCAGCAGCCCATCTTCCCGGGGCTGCGCTGGCCCTCCCGATCCCGCTTTCTTTCTCTGCCTTTCATCCCCGCTTTTCATTTCCTCCCCCCTTTACCCACGACACCAGCACGGTCGGCCAGACCGCGCTGGCGCAATTTTCAGCCAGTATCGGACCGTCAACCGGGCGTTGTCGGCAAAACGCTGTTACACACCGGAATACCCCAACGGCCCACGACTGGTTTAGACTCCCCAACCCACGCCGGAAAATGACTCACCGGTCATTGACGCTTCCTCCTCCGGCCTCTTCGTTCGCTGAACCTGTTTTTCCATGAAACAAACCCCTCACGCGCGGCAAGATGACCGCCAGAAGCGCATGACCCGCCCGGCGGGCCATGCCGTCAAAGCCCTTGTGATCAGCGTCGCGCTGGCCGCCATCGCCGCCTGCAACCAGGGCGGCGGGCAGCAGCAGGCCGGCGCCGCCAGCCAGGTACCGCCCGCCCTGCCGGTGGGCGTACTGAAGGTGACCTTCACCCCGGTGGGCATCTCCGAAAACCTGCCCGGCCGTGTCGAAGCCTCGCGCGTGGCCGAAATTCGCGCCCGCGCCGCCGGCATCCTGGAAAAACGGCTGTTCAAGGAAGGCTCGGACGTGGAGGCCGGCCAGAAGCTGTTCCAGATCGATCCGGCCCCGCTGGAAGCTGCCGTCAACAGTGCCCAGGCCTCGCTGAACCGGGCCATCACGGCCGAGAAGCTGGCCGCCCAGAAGGTCACCCGCTACACCCCGCTGATCAAGGCCAACGCCGTCAGCCGGCAGGACTATGACGATGCCGTGGCCGCCCAGAAGCAGGCAGCGGCCGACATCGGCGTGGCCCGTGCCGCCCTCAGGACGGCCCAGATCAACCTGTCCTACGCCACCGTCACCTCGCCGATCAGCGGCCGCATCGGCCGGGCGCTGGTCACCGAGGGCGCGCTGGTCGGCCAGGGGGCCGCCACGCCGCTGGCCACCGTGCAGCAGATCGACCCGGTCTACGTCAACATCACCCAGCCCGCCTCGGCCGTCATGCGCCTGAAGGCCGGTCTGGAAAGTGGCAAGCTCAAGCATGCCGAAGGGGGTGAAGGCGCCGCCGTACGCATCCAGTTCGACGACGGACGCGAATACGGCGAGAAGGGCTCGCTGCTCTTCACCGACCTGACCGTCAACGAAAGCACCGGCCAGGTCACGCTGCGCGCCGAGGTGCCCAACCCCAACGGCACGCTGCTGCCGGGCATGTATGTGCGGGCCCTGCTCGATCAGGCGCAGATTCCCGAAGCCGTGCTGATTCCGCAGCAGGCCGTCACCCGCACCGCCCAGGGCGACATGGTCACCCTCGTCGAGCCGGCTGGCACGGTCGAAATGCCGGACCCGAAAACCGGCCAGAAACAGCAGGTACCGGCAGCCACCCGCAAGCAGGTTCCGGTGCAGATCAGTGGCGCCCAGGGCACCAACTGGGTGGTGGTCGGTGGCCTGAAGGCCGGTGACCAGGTCATGGTCGATGGCTTCCAGCTGGTCGAGATGATGCGCGTACCCAAGGTCATCGCCATACCCTGGCAACCCGGCCAGCCCCCCGTTGCGCAGCAGCCGGGCGCAGCCGGGCAGCAGCAGGGCCAGCAGCAACAGCAGGGTCAGGACGCCCAGCAGCAGGCTCAGGGTGCTGACGGTCACGGCGACAGCAAATAAGAGGCAGCTTCATGGCCAGATTCTTCATTCACCGCCCCATCTTCGCGTGGGTCGTCGCCCTCTTCCTGATGGTGATCGGGGTCGTCTCGATCACCCAGCTGCCCATCTCGCAATATCCGAAGGTGGCGCCCCCCACCATCCAGGTCAGCGTCACCTACCCGGGTGCCTCCGCCCAGACCCTGGAAGACTCCGTGCTCAGCGTCATCGAGCGCGAAATGAACGGCTCGCCGGGCCTGATGTAC
>ERZ773099.3299-NODE-3299-length-10475-cov-4.487716_pt1 | contig 10475 bp, 10 predicted proteins | sample MGYA00511120_ERZ773099 | MGnify/ENA primary metagenome ERZ773099 (study PRJEB29015, sample SAMEA2738012) | human oral metagenome | biome: human oral; feature: human-associated habitat; material: dental | place: China | collected 2104 ... | reverse complement strand
TCACCATCCCGGCCTACAAGGTGGTATCGGTGTTTGATGTATCACAGACGGAGGGAAAAGACCGCTAAAAGGTATCTTAATGTGCTTGGGTGCGTTAACTGCCGCATAGGCAGCTTGGGAAGGTTCGATCTTGTTTAACTGGTTTATCATTTTAGAGAGGAGTTTTCATAAATCATTAACTTGTTTTGATATTTTAAGTATAATTAAATATAGTGTAAAGATAAGATTTTATTATGCGATGGAGAGGATAAGGAAAAATGAGTGGGAAAATTTCTTTAGCCTTAAAGGCGGGACTGCTGCATGATGTAGGGAAGGTATGCATACGTGCTACTCATGAGAGACAGAGACATTCTATTCTTGGGGCGGAGTTTATTAGATCCTTTTTGGCTGATACGGAAGCGGACAAGCAGCTGCTGCGCTGTATAAAATATCATCATGGAAGGGAATTGTCCGGCGCCGGATTGGATATTGATGATTTGGCATATGTTATATATGAAGCGGATAATATTGCTGCCGGTGCAGACCGGCGGGAAGCGGAAGGAGATCTTAATGACAGGGGTGCGAAGTTTGATTCCGATTTGTGCCTGGAAAATATATTTAATGTCTTTTCAGGGGACGCGGAACCGTCTTATTTTTCTTTACGTGAATTAGACGCGATGAAAAAAGAAAATTTTCCCCATGGAAATAAAAGTATAGCGACACAGGGACAATATGCATCCATTATGCGGTATATGGAAAAGAATTTTCGGATGAAATCACCGATTTCCATGGAGGGAAATGAGCTCCTGCGCATATTGGAAGACACGCTGATCTATGTACCGTCAAGCACAAATACGGAGGAACATGCGGATATTTCTTTATATGACCACATGAAAATGACCGGCGCGACAGCAGCTGTTCTGATGAAGTACATGAAGACGTTGGGAATCACGGATTATAAAGGGTTTTGCTTTACTCATAATAAAGAAAACAGAAATAAGGATGTATTCCTGATGATTTCCGGTGATTTCTCAGGCATACAGAAATTTATATATCATATCCGGTCTGAAGGTGCAATGCGTATGCTTCGCGGGCGTTCTTTTTACTTGGATATCGCACTGGAGAATATAGTAGACGAACTTTTAAACGCATTGCATCTTTCCCGAGCGAACCTGATTTATTGCAGCGGCGGGCACTTTTATATTCTGGCAGACAATACAAAGGAAACACAGGATGCGGTAAAAGATGTCGCGAAAAAAATAAATCAGGGACTGGTGAAGCTGTTTTCCGGGACTTTGTATTTAGCGATAGGGTGTGAACCACTTTGCGCCAATGATTTAATGGCGGAATCTGATACAGTACATCACAAAAAGAATATATTTCGTTCTGTGTCCGAAAAGGTTTCTATGGCTAAGTTATCCAGGTATGATCCGGATATATTGACGGAATTATTTGATGAGAACAGCAATGTAAATAGGGTGGATCAGGGGGCTCGTGAATGTGGTATATGCCATATCTCGACAGATCAATTGAGTTCTTATAAAGGGAATAGACCAAATGCTGGTACAGATATACAGGCTTGTGAAGTCTGCAACGGGCTGTATGATTTAGGAAAAGCACTGATTGATGATAAAAGAAGTGTTTTTGCTGTTCTTTCAGAAAAAGCGGAAGGACCGGACAGAGCAATGCCGATTTCCGCGTGTTCCGGTTTATGCTGGCTTACAGCAGCTTCTCCAGATGATTTGAAGCAGTGGGCTGAAGCCGGAATACTGAAACGGATTTATGATAAAAATGGTTCTTATACGTCGTCATTTATGGCATCCCGTTTGTGGGTGGCAGATTATGCGGCAAAGAATGAGATAGGGAAAGTGCTTGATTTCAATGAGCTGGCAGAAAGTTCCGGAGATAAGACAGGAAAGGGGATTAAACGCCTTGGCGTGCTTCGGGCAGATGTAGATGGATTGGGAGCAGCCTTTATTGCTGGCTTTATACATAAGGAGAATAAAAATCTGGAAGCCTATGCGACTTTATCCCGATATGCTGCCTTATCACGCAGTATGGCGCTGTTTTTTAGAAAGATAATCAAGGGTATTTGTAAAAAAGAATTGCCGGAAGGCATAAAGCCGTTTTATCTTTTTGAGGATAAAGACGGTGAGCCGAGAAAAATTCATGTAGTGTATTCCGGCGGTGATGATCTTTTTCTTGTCGGCGCCTGGGATGATCTGATGGGATTCGTCGTTGATCTGAAACGTGCGTTTTCGGTTTATACCAATGGAAAGCTTACTTTTTCCGCCGGTTTGGGATTGTATTCTTCCACATATCCGATCAGCCGTATGGCGGAAGTCACCGGTGAATTGGAAGAGTTGGCAAAAAGCAATCCGGGGAAAAACAGCATCGCTTTATTTGGCAGCGGTACGGAATATCATCGAAATGAAAAGAATGGCGGTGCAGCGGAAAAAGAAAATGCTGCTGTTTATACGTGGGATGAATTCATAGAGAAAGTTCACGGTGAAAAAATAAAGTTCCTTATGGAGCATATGCTGCTGGATGGTATCAATGGCAACAGTAAAAGAAATGATCGTATCTCCGCAGGTAAATCGCTTTTATACAAATTAATGAACTTGCTGCAGGGAGCTGCCGGGGATAGGATGGATTTGGCGCGGTTTGCTTACACATTGGCGCGATTGAAGCCGAAGGAGAAAGAATTGCAGCCCTGTTATGAGAAGGTAAGAAGCCAGTTTTATCAGTGGGCGGTGAAGGAAGAAGAACGAAAAGAATTAGTGACGGCTCTTCAGTTCATTATTTATCGTATGCGTGACAAGGAGGAAGCATGATGCTGGAAGAAAATAAGATTGTGGATCAGGCGCAGCAGGTGATGGGAAAGTTATGTACAATAGCAAAAACGAATTGTGAGAAACATTTTATTGCTGATCAAAAAAAGAAAAGAAAAATGTATACACAGGAAAAACTAAAGGAACACATAAGAGAGAAGTGGACCTCGGAGCTGGTAACTACAACACAGATACGGAAATTTTTGACAGCCGTAAATACAGTGACCGAAAAAGTGAATGCCTATAAATTAGAGAAGACAGATGACTATGATACATTACCTGTGGAATTGCAGGCGCAAATCAAGTATCTGAAAGTAAAGTTAGCTTATCAGATTGGACGGAATAGGAGTAAGTGGGGAAATCCGGTTGAGGATTTCGAAAAAGAAGCCGGATTAATGAGCCTGATTGACGGGATAAAAAGCAGTACAAAAGAATATGAAAAATTTGCCCATTATATTGAAGCATTGGTGGCTTTTCATAAATTTTATGGAGGGAAGGACTAATTATGGCACAGGTACAGTTAAAAGGGAAATTGCTGATTGGAGCGGTACTTACAGTGAAGACGGGATTACATATCGGGGATTCCAGCGATTTTGCGCCGATTGGCGCCGTAGACAGTCCTTTTATCAGGGATCCGTTGACAAAGGCGCCAATCATTCCGGGGAGCTCTTTGAAGGGGAAAATGAGAACACTTTTAGCAAAAGTGCTGGATGAAAAAGTGGAAGAAGATGGGAAAATCAGTCTCCCAAAGCCTGAAAAGGATGAGACTGTTGTTGCCCGTTTGTTTGGTATCAGTTCCGATACAGAAACGCGGCCGGCTCGTTTGCAGTTCCGAGATGCTTTTATTAAGGAAGAAAGCAGGAATAAGTTTAAGAATTTAGATACAGATACTTATTTGGGGGAAATTAAAGCGGAAAATACGATTAATCGGGGGACCGGTGTGGCCAATCCCCGGATGATTGAACGGGTACCGGCAGGGATGGAATTTGATTTCCAGCTGGTTTATAACATCGAAGACGAGAATCAGATGGAAGAGGATATGGAAGTACTGCGCAGAGGATTCCGCCTGCTGCAGTTAGACTATCTTGGGGGACATGGATCCCGAGGTTATGGCAGAATTGCGTTTTCCTCGTTCCATGTACAGAAAATGGATCCGAAGACGGCAGAAATGAAAGAATATAACGTGTCAACAGAGAAGTTTGAGGAATCAAAATTATGAGGCATGAAATCATACTATTCCGTTTTACATCTCCTGTACATTTCGGTGATGCGGCAGAAGGCGGAGATCTTGGAGAGATTTTATCTTATTGCAGGGCGGATACCTTTTTCAGTGCACTTTGCAGAGAAGCTGCGGATATTTCACAGGAACTGCTGGAGTGTGTAGTAGAAGGGGTTCAAAGGGGAAAACTGCGGTTTTCGGACTTGTTTCCATGGAAAAAGAGGAAGAATTGTAATGAATTGTACCTGCCCCGTCCTGTCATGAACATCTCTCATGACGAGTGCGGGAAAACATTATCCTATGAAGAGGTGCGGGAACAGTCGGCGGAACGGAAAAAAGAAAAGAAGCGCTCTTTTATCCGTGCCTCGGAAATGGAGTCTTACTTACAGGGTCGGGATATATCTGCCCAGCCTGCTTTTGGAGAGGAAGAACTTCGTACGCAGTATAATGCCAGAGAAAGGCGTCCCTATGGAATCGGGGCATATCACTTTATGCCTGATGCCGGATTATATCTGATCCTTTCGGGAAATGAAGAATGTATAGCGCGGCTGGAGCGATTGATTACCCTTTTGGGAATGACAGGGATTGGCGGGAAAAGGAGCAGCGGATGGGGTAACTATCGTTTAGAAGATGATCCTTTGGAACTGAGTCAAGATGATTTTTATGGGGGAGATGATGCTGCTCTGTATAAGATGCTGAGTTCTGACCATGCCGAGTACTATATGACACTGTCTTCTTTCCTTCCGTCTCTTGAGGAGGTAAAAGATGCGGCGTCCGGTACGGGAAAAATCATTAAGCGGGGCGGTTTTGCATGGTCAAGAGACATGATAAGCGCTGCGAAAACCAATAGCGTGTATATGATGGCGTCAGGCGCCTGTTTTTCCAAGCGGCTGGCGGGACGGATTGCCGACGTGAATAATGGTTCCGCGCCGCATCCTGTCTATAAATATGGTAAAGGATTATTTGTGGGGTTGCCGCTATGATGAAATATTGGAAGATGAAACTGACTTGTCAATCCCCTGTCCATATCGGCAGCGGAGACAGCTACAAGAAAAATCAGTACTTATATGAGGATAATGGAAGAAAAGCTAAGATTTATTTTCTAAATGAATCGAAGTGGGCGGTATTTTTGGACAGAGGAAAACTCACGAACCATTTAGTAGATGAAATCAATAGAGATCCTACATATTTTTCTCTTTATGACTTTCTAAGTTGCCATTATCCAAAAAAAATAAATCAAGTGATTCAGACATTAGCAAAAAGCGGTGTACTGTCCAATCCGGAAACAGCAGATGTGCCCTATTCTAAAAATAAAAAAAACGCTTTGAATGATATCCAAACGTTTATTAAAAATAGTGGGGGCAGGATGTATATTCCCGGTTCCAGTCTGAAAGGGGCGTTCCGCACTGCCATAATCACTGCAATGATAAGAAAGGATAGAACAAAATATGGAAAATACTGGAATGATATTGTAACTGCTGCAGAAGTGGGAGGATATCTTGTACAAAATATAGGCAATGTACTGGAGCGTTTGGAAAAAGAGATTTTCATACCTATTGGCACTGACGGGAAGCGGAATATGGTCAACAGTTACTTCCGCGGCCTCACTGTGGGAGACAGCAGTACTGCTTCCAAGGCGGGGCTTATTGTGCAAAAGGCGGACTTGGGAGAAACCGAAGAAAGACCGCATACTATTTCCCTTTGGCGGGAGTGCATGGCACCCGGCGATGAAGTGACTTTCAGGTTGGGAATCGACAGTGTGGAAATGAAAGCTTTGGGAATCTCTGATGCGAAAGGGCTTATTCAGTGTCTTCAGGATTTTGTGGGTTTCCAGTGTAATTTATTAGGGGAATCGTTTGGCGGTAAAAAAGAGATACAGGAGATGCAGGAGATGCGGCATACGGATTTATTGCTCGGCGGAGGAGCGGGTTTTTTGAGCAAGACCGTTATCTATGCACTGGCACCTGATGTCCAAAGCGGACTGGATGTAGTGAAACGGCTGATGGCGGAACAATTTAAGCGGGGACATCACGATCAGGGAGAGCATATCTCTCCTCATACTTTGAAATTGGCGAAGCGGGGGAATTCTTATCAAGTCATGGGAATGTGCAAGTTAGAAGTGGAAGAAGAATTATGCTGACATTGGCAGAAACGGAACTGCGGTTACCGGAAGGTATTCTGCTGAACCAGTCATTCGGATCGGTTTTTCATGGCGCGTTAATCAGCGAGTTGGATAGAGAATGGGCGGAAAAGATGCATGAACAGCAGGTTCGCCCGTACAGCCAATATCTTTTGGTGAAAGAGGGGAAGCCTTACTGGCGTCTGGCAGCGCTGACAGAAGAGGCTTTTGAACATATACTTCAGCCAATAATGCGGAAAGACTCTCTTTTTTTGGAGCAAAAGGGATATGAAGTGGGTGTGGGAAAATTCAGTATACTGAAGAAAGATTCATTTCAGGGGCTGGAAGAGCGGTTCTGGACAGGAACGGACAAGGTACATCATATTGACATGGAGTTTCTGACATCCGCCTCATTTAAGAAAAATGGGGAGTACATGATATTTCCTGAGCTTCCGCTTGTTTTTAATAACTTAATCCGGAAATGGAATGTATATTCTGACAGCATGGTATTGGGAGAAGAACGGCTGGGAAATAAACTGGCGGAATCTATGTGCATCACGGATTACCGGCTGCATACCCATCCTTTTTCCGTGGAAGGGCGGCGCATACGGGCATTCCGGGGAAATATACGGCTTGGTCTTTTTAAAGATGATATAACACGCCGTATGGCGTCTATGCTTGCTGCTTTTGCTGATTATGCGGGGATAGGTATAAAGACGGCTATGGGGATGGGCGCAGTGGAGTCAGATATTTCCTATTATCAGAAAAAGGAGCGGTTATGAAAATTTTATTTACACCAGCGGGAGATACGGATCCCGTCAGAGGATATCATGATGGAGGGATGCTGCATATTCTCCGTCATTATGCGCCGGTAGGCCGTGTCTTTGTATTTCTTACGAAAGAAATGGAAGATAAGGAAGCAGAGAGCGGATGTTATACAAAGGGTATACAAAAAGTAGCGCCCCAATGTAAGATCGAATTCATCAGGAGCGGAATTACGGAGCCCCATATATATGAAAGATTGACAGTTCTACAGGATGTGTTTCGGGAAAAATATGGACAGTATCCGGATGAGGAATGGCTGCTGAATTTGAGCTCCGGCACGCCGCAGATGAAATCGGTCATGTCTCTTATCGGTCTGGATTATCCGCAGGTGAAAGCGATCCAGGTTTTCAGTCCGGCAGAAGGATCAAACAATAAAAGTCATCCGGAGAAAACGCCGGAAATGCTTGAAATGCTGTATCATTTCAATGATGACGATGATCCGTCTTCTTCCAATCGATGCAATGAACCAGAGCTTTCCCTTTTAAAAAAACATAGTGTGAAGATGCAGATTATATCACTGGTGAGAAATTATGAATATGAAGGGGCGCTGCAGCTTCTGATACAGAATCGGAGCCTGTTTTCTGATATATCAGAAAAGCTGTTGAGGCATGCGGTTCACCGCAGAAATCTGATGTGGCGGGATGCGAACAAAATCATTTCGTCTTATAAAGGAAGTCCATTGATCAGCAAGGCAGGAGATTTTGAGGAATTTTTCCGTGTCATGGAACTTAGGCAAAGGAAAAAGCAGCTGTCGGAATTCATTATAAAAATATCGCCGATACTTAAGGAATTAGGGGAAATGTATCTGAAAAATATTCCCGGATTTGACATCAATTTATGTGGACAGAAAAGAAGAGATATTTTTAGGATTAATCGGGATCAGATGGAGAAAAGCTATCCGGGAATGTTGTCCTTTATAGAGAAGGAGATGGGTAATACGCTGAAAAGTGGACCGCTTTATTACAATATCATGGTCTATATGTGTGAATACTTTCAGGCACATAGGTATAAGAATGACAAGAAACATAATCAGTTGACCGATATATTTCTTCGGCTGAGAAATGTAGAAAAAAAGGTAAGAAACCCTGTGGCTCATGAGATTACTAATATGGATGAAGAGAAAATACAAAGGCTTACAGCAGAAAATGTAGGAAAAGGTTTAAAGTCAAAAGATATTCTCAGGCTGCTGCATGAGGCTGTGAAAATTGTCAGGGGACAGGATATTCTGTGGGATTATGATGAATTAAATAATTCCATCATAGACAGTTTATAGAAAGAAGGTTATCGGACGTGAGCTGGATCTATGTGACAGAACCCGGAGCCAAGCTGGCAAAGCAAGGCGGCCGGTATGTGATCAGTCGTGAGAATGAAACGATCTGCGAAGTACCGTCTGCCGTGGTAGAAGGTGTCACATTGTTTGACTCTATCCAGATATCATCATCCGTCATTGTAGATTTTTTGGAAAGAAATATTCCTTTGACATGGCTCTCCTCGACAGGACGCTTTTTCGGCCGGCTGGAATCCACGGATCATCAGAATGTATTGCGCCAGAAAGAACAGTTTGACGCGTTGGCAGATAAGGACTTCTGCCTTGCGCTTGTGAAAAGAGTCGTGTTTGGGAAAGTATATAATCAAAGAACTATATTGCGGAATTATAACCGTCGTGCCGAGGATCCGTTTATTGAAAAGACAAGAAATGACATACGGATATTAGCAGATAAGCTGCATATGGCCCATTCTGTTGAAGAAGTCATGGGATATGAAGGGATGATGGCACGAATCTATTTTCAGGCAATAGGGCAGATCCTTCCTGAAGAATTCCGGTTTGAAAAGCGTACGAAGCGTCCTCCCCGGGATTATTTCAATTCCCTTCTTAGTTTCGGGTATACCCTCCTTATGTATGATTTTTACAGTGCAATCGTAAACTGCGGCCTTCATCCTTATATAGGATTTCTTCATGCGCTGAGAAATGGACATCCGGCGTTGGCGTCTGATCTCATGGAGCCATAGAGACCGGCTGTCGTGGATGCTTTCTGCCTTTCCCTTGTGACGCACCGGGAAATATCCAAAGATTACTTTGTGAAAGGAGAAAATGGGGGGATTTATCTGAATCGGATTGGACGGCGCATATTCCTGCAAGCATATGAAAGGAAAATGCGTACGGTGAATCGTTATTTTCAGGGAACATATTCCTGGCGCCATACCATACAAATGGAATGTGACTCCTATAGTCTTGCTGTGCATCAAAGAGATGTAGAGAAATTAAAGCCGATGGTTATACGATAATGGAAGAAATAGAAATCAGAGTGCGGCCGACAGACGATAATCGGTATATTGTTCTCATCATTTATGACATCACGGATAATAAAAGGAGATTATCTATGGTACGCTGTCTGGAGCAGTTTGCTGTGCGCGTGCAAAAATCCGCATTTGAAGGATTTTTGACACCCAAACAATACGAATGTATATCGGAACTGGCGAGCAGAATCATAAATGCGGAGGAGGATTCCCTGCGTATTTATATCCTCTATGACCATACAAGGGTAAGATCGTGGGGCATAGGTGATATAAAAGAAGACGATGTGATAATATATTGATTAAGAGGAATTGGAGACGGTACAATATAGATGAAAAAAGATTTAATCCGCGCCGATGCCGATGGGTACGGAGAGAAATGTATGGATTGCGTCAGAGGGAAGCCTTTTTGTGCAAGGAGATGGAGGATCCGCCGAAAGATAGCAAAAATGTTCAGACTTGGCGGCATATCATAACGACAGGATAAAAAAAGAATCCCCGAATGAGGGGACGGAAACAATAATCTCCTTTTCTGTAAAATACATGTACACATACTATAAAAAAAGAATCCCCGAATGAGGGGACGGAAACCTTTCCATCGTTCTTCATAGTCCCGCCGGTACTCCCATAAAAAAAGAATCCCCGAATGAGGGGACGGAAACGAAAGCGGACAGAATGAAACTTCCGCCTTCCGTAACATAAAAAAAGAATCCCCGAATGAGGGGACGGAAACGCATTCACAATCAACTGTTGCCTTGATTTTAGCTCATAAAAAAAGAATCCCCGAATGAGGGGACGGAAACTTCATCAGCAGTTCCATTACTTCTTCTTTTAGTGATAAAAAAAGAATCCCCGAATGAGGGGACGGAAACTCCAGACCGTCAAGCCACGTTTTGATGTTTTTAGCACGAAATAAAAAAAGAATCCCCGAATGAGGGGACGGAAACTTTCGTCATCATCAAGCCTTGAAATTGCGTCTCTATGTTATAAAAAAAGAATCCCCAAATGAGGGGACGGAAACATCATTTTTTCTCACAACATCCATGTCGAGCGTGACCATAAAAAAAGAATCCCCGAATAAGGGGACGGAAAAAGTAAGGCTGGAATTCTCACGGGCATTAATGAACCAATTTCGTGATTTGCATGTAGATTACATTTGACTATTGCATTTCTTTTTACTTACAATGGTAGAAAAGGAAGAGAGTGG
>ERZ773099.3298-NODE-3298-length-10478-cov-5.420704_pt1 | contig 10478 bp, 6 predicted proteins | sample MGYA00511120_ERZ773099 | MGnify/ENA primary metagenome ERZ773099 (study PRJEB29015, sample SAMEA2738012) | human oral metagenome | biome: human oral; feature: human-associated habitat; material: dental | place: China | collected 2104 ... | reverse complement strand
ACCGAGATCGACGTCATAGTCGCCTGTCTCATCGAGATAGGTCAAAAAGGCGTCCATTCGGTCGAAATAATCCTCCACATGGCGCTTCATCGGACGCCGATTGAGATGCGTCTCAGCATAGCGAAAGAAAAGCGCCAAATAATCAATGCGGATGAACAGCCGCGCCAGCGAATCATCACGGCGCTGAATAACAAAGAGAAAATCCTCGATGCAGTGCCAGTCCGTGCAGAGGTCCTCATTGCTCCGCCCGCGCCATGCCGCCGCACGCAGATAACGCTCGATCAGCGTGCGCGGGACAAAGATGTTCACGCGTCCATGCGCCGAATAGAAACGCTTGACCAAAGCGTAGACATTCTCCATGCAGCCCTCCCGCCGTCATGCGTTTCTTCAAAGTAATATCAAGAATACGGCTTATCCTAACAAATGTACGAAACAATGTCAATCATACCGCGAGAACATTGAACGCACCGTTCTCACCCCAGGAATGGGAAAATATATAATAAAGAAATATAGAAATCAATCCTGATTTTTATCCTTTTTTAATAGGTTCTAGTTATTATTACTTTGCATGTTATTATATTTTTTACAGCCGAGGAGGAAAACATAATGAAAAAGCAAGAATTGGTACGCAGGATCACAGCATGGGTGACGCTTGGGATCTTCACGGTGCAGCCGGTTCTTGTTTTTGCGGAGGACATCGTCGCCGATCCTTCTGCCCCCGATGCCCAGCGCCCCGTCGTCACCGAGGCGGGCAGCAGCGGCGTTCCCCTTGTTCAGATCACGGCGCCCTCCGGTGAGGTCTCCCTCAACCGCTACGACACCTTCAGCGTCCCGGAACGCGGTGCCATCCTCAACAACGCCTTCCTCTTCGCCAATACACAGCTCGCCGGGTACATCGAGGGCAATCCAAACCTCATCGGAGGACCGGCGCGCATCATCGTCAACGAGGTAACAAGCAAAAATCCCTCCGAACTCCGCGGCTTCCTCGAAGTCGCCGGAGCCAAAGCCAGCGTCGTCATTGCGAATCCGAACGGAATCCTCGCAGACGGCGCTGGTTTTTTAAATACCTCCCGTGCCATCCTTGCCACAGGACGTAGTCAGACCGATGCTGCAGGAAACTTCACCGGCATACGTGTCGATGACGGCAGTGCCCTCATCACCGGGAAAGGACTCGACGCGCGCGGTGCGGATTCCGCCGAGATCTATGCGCGTGCCATTGAGGTCAACGCAGGTATTTGGGCGAACCATGCAAAGATCGTCGCAGGAATAAACGACGTCGGCAGAGATGGTTCTGTAACGCCCATTGCTGCCTCAGACAGCACACTTCGCTCTGCCCCCTCCTATGCCATCGACCTTGCAGACATCGGCGGCATGTATGCAAGCCGTGTCGAACTCGTCGGCACCGAGAAGGGACTCGGCGTCAACCTCGGGGGAACGGTCAGCGCCACACGCGCCGTCTCCCTCGATGTAAACGGCAACCTCAGAACCTCCGGCAGCCTCTACAGCGACGGGACCGCCTCCGTCCGCGCCGAGGACATCGAAAACCATGGCCTCATCTACGGCGGCAAAGACACCACCGTCACAGCGGCAGCACTCACGAACAGCGCAGACGGCAGAATCTACGGCGACACCATCCGCATCCAGGCAAAGACCATCACCAACGAAGCCAATGCAGCCCTTGAGGAGCGCCTTGCAAAAGAAATGAAAGTCCTCAAGGAAAGAGAGCAGCAGGTTGAAGAGGCACACCAGAGCATCCTGACGCACGAGTCTAAAAGAAAGTTTGGAGGGAGAAACCTCCATTCCATTGTTGACCGCTACAACGAAGAGATCGGTGCAGCACAGGCCGCCTACGCCGCGCAGCAGGCCATCGTCGAGAAGACCAAGACTGCCCTTGCGGAAAAACCCGCGGGCGTCATTGCCGCACGAAAAGAGCTGACGCTCAGTGCAGAGAACATCAAGAACAGCGGCAGCGCCCTCCTCTACTCCGGCGGAGATCTCTCTCTTACGGCAAACGAAGAACTAAAGAACCACGGCGCGCGCATCGAAGCACAGGGAAATATGCGCATCACAGCGCCCGTCGTGCGGAACGAGAACGCCGCCTTTGCGGCAAAGCGCGTCGTCACCGAGAGCCACTACAACCCCACCAAGATTCTTATCAATGAGCAGGGGCACAAAGAAGAGGGAAAGGTATTTCCCGCAAGTGAGTTCAGCGACCTTGGCAGCGGCTACGGCGCGTATCACAGCCAGGTGGCTCTTAAACCCATCTATGAACCTGCGGCCTACGAAAAGATCCGCCCGCTCACGCCCGAGGAGATCGCAGCGGGGAAGACGCCCGTCCCCGAGGAACTCATCGGCACCCTTGCGCCGAACTACGCCTACGACGATCCCATCTTCAAGGAACTCGGCGTCACGTCCATGAACACGCCGCGCCCCAAAAACGGAGATCCTGCACAGGCAGCCTGGGACACGCAGTACCAAGGCATCCTCGCGCAGCTCAACGAAAAAATCGCCGCCCACAACGAAGCGGCGAAGAAATACAATGCGCCCATTGAGGAGGCCGCCGGACAAAAGATCCATCACCTCACATTCATCGAGACCTATGCGCAGACCTCAGAGGAACAGGTCACCTCATCCATGCCCGGCAACATCCGCGCGGGCGGCAGCATCGAGCTGCACGGCGATACCGTAAACAAAGACAGCAACATCATCGCGGGCGGAACGCTCCATACAACCGGCGCCCTCACACAGGAGGCAAAGAAACAGCAGGCACAGACCATCGCGCTCGGTACCACACAAGGAAGTCATACGGGAAGAAGAAGCTTTTGGCATCCAGGTCATATCCGCCACTATCACACTCCTGTCTTCATGACGCCCGAGGTTGCCCGCAGCGAACCTTCCCCCATCGGTGTCGGTCTCTATGAGGGCGGCATCGCCCGCGAGAATCTCACCGACGAGCAGAGAAGGCGCATCCATAACGCCCTCTCCCCCTTCGGTCTTGCACCGGACGGTTTTGCCAAAGGAAACGGCGGCGAGGGCCCGGAGCATCTCCTCGTCAGCGCCCTCTACCGCGTGCACCCCGAGAGCACGGCCAAATATCTCATCGAGACCGATCCCGCCTTCACCGACCGGCGCAAATTCCTCTCCTCCGACTACATGTACCAGCGCCTTCGGTGGGATCCCGACAAAGTCCCCAAGAGAATCGGCGACGGCTTCTACGAGCATCAGCTCTTTGCTGAGCAAATCCTCCGCCGGACCGGAAAACGTCACCTCGACGGCTATACCGACGATGAAGCCGCATTCCAGGCACTCATGGATGCGGGTATTTCGTATGCCGAGGAGATGAACATCGCCCCCGGCGTTGCTCTTACCAAAGAGCAGATCGAAGCGCTCACCTCCGACATGATCTGGCTCGAGGAGCGCGAGGTCTATGTCCGCGGCAAAAAAGAACGCGCCGTCTATCCCGTTCTCTATATGAAAAACACAAACGGTCTGAGACTCACCGCAGGCGGCAGTCTCATCTCCGCGAAAAACATCCGCGTCGAAACAACAAAAGCACTCAAAAATGCCGGCACCCTCTACGCCGAGAACATCCGCGCACATGCAGGAGACATCGAAAACGAAGGGCTGATCCTTGCCAAAGATGTAACCCTTACCTCAGATACCGACATAAAGACCACCGGCACCATTCAGGGAGAGTCCTCTGTTCTCCTTGATGCAAAGGATAATATCTACGCACAGAGCACCACAGAGAAACTGCCCCATCAGGACGCCCTTGATCAGACGGCGGACATTTCCGTCCGCGGAGATGCGGGCACTCTTTTGATGCGCGCAGGAAAGAACATTGCGCTCACGGGAGCAAATCTTTCCGCACAGGGCAAAAACGGAAGCATTCAGCTCACGGCAGGAAACGACATTGTCCTGGGTACCAAGAGACTCCAAAGCGAAAAGGACATGACCCTCGACTCTTCGAACTATCTGCGGACAAAGCGCGGCACCGAGTTTGTGACAGAGATCCAAGCAGGCGGCAATGTAAATCTTGCCGCAGGAAATGACCTGAGCGCAAGAGCGGCAGCTGTTGCAAGCAAGAATGCAGACGTCTCCCTTACTGCAGGAAACGATGTGAACATCACCGCAGGTACCGAGACCGCCGAAGATCACTACGCCATGCGGTACAAAGAGCGCGGCCTATTCTCCAGCAAGACCACCGCCATCCGCACGGACAGCGAGGAGCGTTCGGCACTCTCTGCCAATATCTCCGGAAAGAACGTCCATATCTCTGCGGCAAAAGATGCAGAGCTCCAGGCGGCAAATGTCATCGCAGACGGCAGTGCAAACGTCTCTGCAACGCGGAACCTGACCTTAAGCTCCGCCGAGAACTATGCACGGCTCGATCACTACAAGGAGGTCAAGAAATCCGGCATCTTCGGTTCGGGGGGACTTGGCTTTACGATCGGCACACAGCGCACGAAGACCGATCATGACAGAGAAGCGACAACCCAGCAGGGAACAAACATTGCTGCCCTTGGCGGAAATGTCTCCCTCACTGCAGGAGAGACGGCGCATCTGACCTCAGCGAACGTCCTCGCAGGAAAAGAAGCATCCGTCACCGCAAAGGAGACCACCATCGACGGCAGGGAGAACGTCTACCGCGAGAGCTACATCAAGGAGGTGAAGACCTCCGGTCTTACCGTCAGCTTCGGACACGGCCTCATCGATCTCGGACAGGAATTCTATGCCCCCTTAAAGCGCATGGGCGAGGTCGAGGATGATCGCCTGAAAGCCGCCTATGCATGGAGAACCGGACGCCTCATCCACGACTACTTCGGGAAGAATGCCCTTGCCCTCCACAAATCCTATACTCCCTCGCTCAATCTCAGCCTTGGCACGAGCAGCTCCTACAATCGGAGCGAGAACGTCACAAAAGAATATGCGGGCAGCATGATCCGCGCAGGAGCGCTTGCAAATCTCACTGCTGCAGAGCGCGACCTCACCGTCAAGGGTTCCACCATCGAGAGCAAGGACGTTTCCCTCGCAGCCAAGGGGAACGTACGTCTGGAAGCGGGAGAAAACACGAGCGTTACCACCACCGCGAATAAATACAGCTCGGCAAGCGTCGGGGCATCCTTTGGCATAAACGGACTCAGCGACATCAGCGTCAATGTAAACAGAGCCAAAGGCAACAGCAAGGAGACCCACACCTCCTACACCCCTGCGCTCATCCGTGCAGAGGAGAATGCGGTTATCACCTCCGGCAAGGATACGGATATCCTCGGGAGCAAAGTACAGGGAGACAAGGTCACGGCAAGAATCGGCGGGAACCTCAATATTGAGACCCTCCAAGAGAAAGAGACCTATGAGGAGCAGAATACCTCCACGGGATTTGGGATTTCTTGGAATGTCAACATGACAAAGGCAGAGGTTCCGGGACCAAACGGAACGTCCAAAACGGTAACGACCCGCTCCTTCGCTAAGCCCAACATCGGCGGTTCCTTCAGCAAGGGAAATATCTCCTCCCACTACAAGAGCGCAAGAGATCAGGCGGGCATCTTTGCCGGAACCGGCGGCTTTGATCTCTTGGTCGGAAAGAACACCGATCTGAAGGGTGCACTCATCGTAAGTAAGGCAACAGCGGACAAGAACAAACTCTCTACCGGCACACTCTCCTTCAGCGATCTGGAGAACGAGGCGGATTACCATGCCAAGGACAGTGGTTCTACAGCGCAGATAAAACCAACACTTCGCCGTATCAAAGAGACAGGTCCCGCCCCCAACAAATCAACTGAAAAATTAAAGATCGTTCAAGGGCTGAGCATTTCTCCTACAATTCCAACAGAGGTACAGGGGAGCGCAAGCAGCACAACAAAATCTGCTGTCGCACCGGGTACCATCGACATAAGGGAGAATCCGACGCAGGATATCTCTCCCCTCAGTCGAGACACAGAGAACGCCCTCAACGAGCTCGGTAGAATTTTCGACAAGAAGAGTGTGGAGGAACAGAAGGAACTCGTAAACGTGTTCCGCGAAGAAGCCTTCCATCTCGCGCATAATCTCCCCGACGATGGCAGTGGACGCAAAGTCTTGATTCACACCTTTATCGGCGGACTTATCAGCCAACTTTCAGGAGCAGGCTTTGCGTCAGGGGCAACAGGTGCAGGTCTCAACGAGGCACTGATCAATAACCTAAAAGGTCTCGATCCTGTCCTTGCTCAAGGAATTAGTGCTCTTATTGGAGCAGCTGCGGCGAAAGCGGTCAACGGGAATGCTGCGGTCGGCGCATCAGCAGCAGCGGCAGGGACAAAATACAACTTTTTGATTGCAGCATTACCTCTAGTTCTTTCAGATTATATATTGGTAATCGCTGGTTTATCTGGCTATGTTGTCTTAAGCACCGATGATGGACAACAATTCTTAATGAATGCTACCGGCAAAATAATTGCAAAATGTAACAACCTTGGAGAATGGATGGTTAGTAATGGAGAAGAAGCATTTGATTATATTGGCGATACAGTAGAAGATATTATATATTGGGTTAGTACGGGTACCCCCCGTAATAATAAGGCTCAAAATGAGCAGGCTAGATCAGCAGCTAATAAGCATGGGCTGAACCGCGAACAACGTAGAAAATTACATGATGAAATTTCAGGTCAAAATTATGGCTATAAGGAAATAGACGAAACTGCCAGACGTATCAAAAATGGAGAATTATAAATGCACGACTTTGAATTTATATCTAGTATGCTAAAAGGAACAGTTTGTTATGAGGTTGGAAAAGGAGGCCTAACCATATGGATAGGATTTGGAGAGAAAATCAAAATAAACAAAAAAGAAAAACGAACGTATTATCTTGTTGTTCAAACTCCATGGAGATTTTTACAAGACAAAAGAATTATTTTAGCTTCTGGAGATATGTATATCCCCATTGATAGTACCAAGCCATTTGATGTGGGAAATGATTATAATAGCTTATATGATGAGAGAGTAAAAGAATTGAATACAAAACTGTCTTGCGGTATCAAAGTAGTAGAAGCCACTTTTTCTGCTATAGGAGACATCACCTTATCTCTCGAAAATCACCTTCTGTTCCAAACATTTATAGATGAATCAACCAAAAACGAATTTTGGCGTTTTATTTCAAATGAACAAGAAGAATCCATGCATGTCGTTTTTTGGGATGTATGAATGTTTTATACGGTAGCGCGAGCGTTGGGTTAAATCTCACAATTGGGTATACTTTTTTCGTTGGAACACTATAGGAACTTGATATTATGCACAAAAATCCAATAGTAATGATGAAAAAAATATACAGAAGAGCTGTGCCCTTAATATCCTGCAGTATTCTAGTTTTATTTATATGTTGGCTGATATTAGGATTAGGATATAGGGTCTTTTGTCAAAAAACATTCAAGAAAAGCAAATCACAATGACCACCGTGCTTAAAAGCATAAAGGTCTTAGATCAGTATACTCTGCAAAATATACATCTAGAGAAAAATACAAGGGCTTTAATTGCTCAATCACTTACCGCCTATTTCGTCACAGAAAAGGATAAAAACATCGTTCTTATAGAAATAAAAGAGTACCTATTAAACAATGGTTGGAAGATAGAATCGCATAGGGATATGAATCTTATTATTTCTCTGAAGTCTAAAAAAGATGATTATATATGTACCATAGAGACTTTAAAGGACGACACAGCTCACGCTTGGCATATAATAATTGAATATGATGATTTTTTACCCGATTTAATTTATAAATCCAAATCCATGTCAAACAGCATTATTTCTTAAAGAAAAGGGAGCTTTATGTCAACGAACAAAACATCTGTGATCCTTCTTACCTCTCTCCTCTCACTCTCGGCGCTTTCTGTCTCCGCTGCTCCGCCCTCTCAGCAGGAGCAGCTGGACCAATCGCGTGCGCAGGAGTCTGAGCGGCAGGAACGTATGAATCAGGAGCGTGCAGAGGTCGTTGCGCCTCCCCCTCCCTCCTCCGATCTTCCTGCCGATGAGAGTGTTCGCTTTCATATCTCTCACGTCACCATCGAACATCAGACGGAACGTTTTCGCTTCCTCGAACGTCTTTCCCGCCCCTATGAGGGAAAAGAGCTCTCTCTGCGCGAGATCAACGATCTCGTCACCGCAATGAACCGCGCACTCATGTCCCGCGGTTTTTCGACAAGCCGCGTTGCCGTTCCCGAACAGAATCTCTCCTCCGGCGAGCTGCGTCTTGTCCTCCTCGTCGGTTACATCCATGCCGTTCGCTTTGCAGATGACAGCGCTGTGATCTACTGGAAGAACCTCTTTCCCTTCCGCGAGGGAGATGTTCTGAACGTGCGGGACATTGAGCAGGGCATCGAACAGGCAAAGCGTCTCCCCTCACAGGATATCTCCGTTCGGCTGCTGCCTGCCGATGAGCCCCAGATGACGGATATCGTACTGAATGTGAAGCGCGGCAGGAATGTCTACGGAACGATCTCGTTCGACGACTCCGGACTCAAGGATACGGGCAGGCTCCAGTGGTACACATCGCTCGGCATTGATCAGCTCTTTCATAAGAACGATATGCTCCGCATCGGTCTAAATCTCGACAGTGCGCAGGACGGATACGAGAAGGGAACACGCGGCCACAATATCAGCTACACCTATCCCTACGGACGCCATACCTTTTCCCTCTCCTACCAGCGGTCAAAATATCATCAGACGGTGGACAGCATGCCCTATGATTTCATCAGCGCGGGCGATACGAATATCTCTGTATCTGAAAAGAGATACGCTCTATTTCCGTTTGGCCCACAGATTTGGTCTCGGGTGGATGGGCGCGCAGGAGGAGAGTCCCTATGAGGATATGCCGCGGACGCGCTATCGGATGTGGCTCCTGGATGCGGACTATGTGCATCCGTTTGAGTTCAGCCACCGTCCTGCGACGTTTACGACGTCCTTTCACGGGCAGTGGACGATGGACGGGATGGAGCTCTACGGTACGGATATGATCAGCATGGGGAATCGGTATACGGTGCGGGGCTTCGACGGCGAGGTTACGCTGATGGGGACGGACGGCTGGTATCTCCGCAATGAGTTTGCAACGCGGTTTCCAAAGCAGAAGCTGGAGCTCTATCTCGGCCTTGATGTCGGTGCGGTGTACGGTGCCGGTGCGGATCTCTACAACGGGCACACGATCGCGGGAGCGGCGCTCGGCGTGCGCGGGATGATTGATGCTCTGTCCTATGATGTCTTTGCGGCGATGCCGATCCGAAAACCCGACGGGTTCCATACGGCTGATGTGACGGGTGGATTCTCCCTCAGATGGCGGTTCTGAAATACAAAAACACTCGTATATCGGTATGATGCCGGTATGCGAGTGTTTTTCTGGCTGTTCTCCTATGGCTGCGCTAGAGCAAGTCCATCATGCGATGGGTCTGCGGGATGATACGGACATCCGAAACATGGCGAAGCGCAAGACGTTGGAATGCGAGGAGGTGTTCCGGCGTCGGCGCGGTGCAGCCGCCGTAGGGCGTCACGGGCTGGAGGATGAGCAGTGTCTTCGGCGCAGTGTCTGCGACGACCCGTGCCGCCGTCACGATATCGTCATCCGCCGTCTCCGCGGCCACAACGATCTTGACGTAGACATCCTTTGCGCGTGCAACCGCAAGAAAGCGTGCATGCGCATCCCAGACGGGCACGGACAGAACATCCGGCAGCTTGATATCCATGCTAATAAAGTCGATACAATCAATGCACTCAGCAAGTGCTTTGTCAAGGGTGCCGTTCGTCTCGAGGAAGATCGGCAGCGAAACACGTGCAGCGAGTTCCCGAATAAAGGGCACATGCAGCAGCGGTTCCCCGCCTGTCATACTGAGCGAGTGGTGCGGAACATCTCCCACGATGCGCGCGATGATCTCCGCCGTACGCTGCGCAGAGAGCGGGTTCTCATAGGAGATGAGCGCATGCGAGCCCGCGTCCTCCTCCACCATGCAGTGCGGATGGCGGCCAATCTCGTTCTCCGTATCGCAGTAGGTACAGTCGAGGTTGCACCCCTCCAGACGCACGAAGACCTGACGGCAGCCGACGTATTTCCCCTCCCCCTGGATGGAGGAAAAGATCTCAATGATGTTCTCGCACATATCAGTCCTTCGTATAGGTAACCGAGGACTTCGGTGACTCCCAAACGGTGAGCGCCGTGAGCTCTGCCGGCGATGTCTGCACCTCAGCGCGCGCGGCAAGGCGCTCAAAGATGATGCGCGCGAGGTTCTCCGCCGTGGGGTTGATCCCCTCGCTGAACGGAGGGAAGTCGTTGAGATAATAATGGTCAAAGTCGTCGAGTACGGCGGCAAGCGCCTTCTTTGCAATCTTAAAGTCGATCAGCATGCCGAGTTCATCCAGTTTCGTTCCCTGAAAGGTCGCCTCGACCCCCCAGTTATGTCCGTGCAGGCGGTCGCATTTCCCCGGGTAGTTCACGACGCGGTGAGCCGCCTCGAATGCGCCT
>ERZ773099.3297-NODE-3297-length-10481-cov-7.251966_pt1 | contig 10481 bp, 8 predicted proteins | sample MGYA00511120_ERZ773099 | MGnify/ENA primary metagenome ERZ773099 (study PRJEB29015, sample SAMEA2738012) | human oral metagenome | biome: human oral; feature: human-associated habitat; material: dental | place: China | collected 2104 ... | reverse complement strand
GGAGGTCGTTGTCGGCCTGCGCGAGGGCTCGTCCTCGGTAGCCAAGGCCGAGGAGGCGGGCCTGCCCGTCAAGTCGATCGCCGAGGCGGTCGCCTGGGCCGACGTCATCACCGTCCTGGCCCCCGACCAGGTGCAGGCCACCCTCTACCGCGAGGAGATCGAGCCGAACATCAGGGCGGGCTCCGCCCTGCTGTTCTCCCACGGCTTCAACATCCACTTCGGCTACATCGAGCCGGCCGCGGATATCGACGTCGTCATGGTGGCTCCCAAGGGCCCCGGCCACACCGTGCGCCGCGAGTTCGAGGCCGGTAGGGGCGTCCCCGTGCTCGTCTGCGTGGAGCAGGACGCCACCGGCACTGCCTGGGACCTCGTCCTGTCCTACGCCAAGGCCGTCGGCGGTACGCGCGCCGGCGCCATCAGGACCACCTTCCGCGAGGAGACTGAGACCGACCTCTTCGGTGAGCAGACGGTGCTGTGCGGTGGCGTCTCCAAGCTCATCCAGTACGGCTTCGAGACCCTGGTCGAGGCGGGCTATCAGCCCGAGATGGCCTACTTCGAGGTCTGCCACGAGATGAAGCTCATCGTTGACCTCATCAACGAGGGCGGCATCTCCAAGCAGCGCTGGTCGTGCTCCGACACCGCCGAGTACGGCGACTACGTCTCCGGTCCGCGTGTCATCACCCCCGATGTCAAGGAGCACATGAAGGGGGTCCTGACTGACATCCAGGACGGGACCTTCGCCAAGCGCTTCATGGATGACCAGGCCGCCGGCGCTCCGGAGTTCAAGAGGCTCCGGGCTGAGGGCGAGGCGCACCCCATCGAGGCCACCGGCCGAGAGGTGCGTTCCATGTTCGCCTGGCGCGCCGACGTTGACAAGGACTACACGGAGGGCTCCGTGGCCCGCTGAGGACCTCGTAGACCGCCTACGGCAGTGCCCCCGACGGCTCCAGGTCGTCGGGGGCACTTGCCGCAGCTGTCGTGGCTGAGTCGCTGAATCAGGCGAGCTGTCGGCGCCGGGTGTGGACGCCGAGGGCCACTAGGGTCATGCCCAGACCCATGATGCCGACGAGCAGTGCGGCACCGCGTCCCGGCCCGGTGCCGACGACCGTTCCGACACTGGTGGACAGCGCCTGCCCTGGTTCCAGCAGGGGCTGAAGGACCCGGTCGACCAGTACCCCCGAGCAGAGGTAGGCCACCAGGTATCCCATCTGGGTCACCAGACTGATAGTTCCCCAGGTCCGCGCCTGCTGGGCGTTGTCGACCCGGGTGCGCACCAGAACCTCCGCTCCAGCTTGGGACAGGGGCAGGCTTGCGAAGGTGAGGAAGCCGCAGGCGGCCACCCACCAGGAGCCCGGCCCCAGGGGCACCAGGATCATCGCGATGCCGGTCGCGGCCAGGCCCGCGGTCAGCAGCGTTGTCGGCTGCGCGCTCTTCCAGGCGGTGACCAGTGTCGCTCCCACGAGCATGCCGATGGCGGCGACGGTCTCGATGACGCCCATCTCGGACGTGCTTACGGTGGGCAGGAGGATCGGCTTGATGAGGACCTGGATGACCCCGATCGCGAGGGTAGCCAGGGTCATGAGGATGACAAGGAGCCGCAGCCCAGGTGAGGAGGTGATAGCCCGCCACCCTGCCAGGAAGCCGTGGTCGTCACCGGGCTGGGTCGCTGCGCGCTGCGGCGCATCTGCAGCCAGGGCGCGGCGCACTGTCATTGTGCAGACCACGGTGACCAGACAGGTGCTGGCGTCAAGCAGGACGAGTCCCCTAACTCCGACGACGGGCATGAGGAACCCCGCCGCGGCAGGGGCCAGGAGGTACTTGGCCGCAGAGGCGAGTTGGAGGAGGCCGGAGGCGCGCACGTAGTCCTCCTCGGTCACCAGGTCGGTGACGCTGGCCCGCAGAGCGGGCTCGGTGAGCGCGGCCAGGCAGGAGGAGAGGATGGCTCCCGTACAGACCCAGGCCAGGGAGGGGCGGGGCGAGGACAGGGCCGCGAGGATGATGCCCAGCCCGAGCACTGAACCGGCATCTCCAATGATCATCATCAGGCGGCGGTCGTAGCGGTCGGCAAGGACCCCGGCCAAGGGGGCCAGGAGGACGATGGGGGCGAAGGCACTCATCTGGATGGCTGACACCGAGGAGGCCGTTCCATAGGCGCGCAGCATGACGACGGCAAGTCCGAAGGCGCTCAGCCCCGTTCCCAGCGAGTTGATGAACGAGCCCAGAACGAGCAGGCCGACACGTTTCATGAGTCGACCTCCACGAGGGCGGACAGACTCCCAGGGCGGGCTCCCAGGAGTGTCTCACTCGCCCAGATGAGGCTCTCGCGGCGGCGGGCGAGCTCATCCGGGCTGGGCTCCATGATCTCGTGGTCCAGGAGGATTCCGGAAGCGCTCAGAAGCAGTTCGACGGCGTCGTGGGGCCTGTCCGTGGTGAAGATTCCCTCGTTCACCCCCTGTGCGACAACGTCGGCGAGGACCGGCGTCAGGTGCTCGATCATCGCCGTGATGGACAGCAAATGGAACTCGGCGTTGCCGGGGGCGTGGAACTGCTCGACGAGCTCGGTCTGAGCGGCCTCGACCCGCATTGCCGCCATGATCGTCACGAGCTTGTCCACCGCCGGAGCCGACGAATCGGCGACCTCGCGGGCACGCTGTTCGACCTGGCCGACGATGCGCAGGACAAGAGCCCTGAGGATCTGCTCCTTACTGGGGAAGTGGTAGTAAAGCGTTCCCTTGGCGATGCCCACGACCTTCAGGATGTCCTCCATGGTGGTGGGCTGAAAGCCCTTGGTGGTGAAAAGGGTGTGCGCGGCGTCGAGAATCTCCTCACGACGCTGCGCGGCAGGACGGTGGGTGCGCGTCATGTCTCCTCCGTTCCTTAGAGCGTGCAATCGAGCATAAGACTAACCGACCGTCGGTCGAAACGCGAATACGACACGCTCCCATTATGTGGACTTCCTGTCTCGCATCGTGACCGTGTCCTAAGGTGACCTCATGACGCAGACCATCAAGCTGGCAGTAATTCCGGGCGACGGCATTGGCAAGGAGGTCGTTCCCGAGGGGCTCAAGGTTCTCGACCGGGCACTGGAGGGGACCGGAATCACGGTCCTGCCGGCCACTTTCGATCTGGGAGCGGAGCGATGGCACCGGACCGGGCAGACCCTCACCGATGAGGACCTTGAGGCCATCACGGGGCACGACGCCATCCTGCTGGGCGCCGTCGGCGACCCGTCCGTCCCCTCCGGTGTTCTCGAGCGCGGACTGCTCCTGCGCCTGCGCTTCGCTCTGGACCACTACGTCAACCTGCGTCCCTCGGTCTACTACCCGGGGGTGCCAACGCCGCTGGCCGATCCCGGCGATATCGACTTCGTTGTGGTGCGTGAGGGGACCGAGGGTCTCTACTGCGGGAACGGGGGAGTCGTACGGCAGGGCACGGCGCACGAGATCGCCACCGAGGTCAGTGTCAACACGGCCTACGGGGTCGAGCGCCTGGTCCGCTACGCCTTCGCCAAGGCTCAGGCCAGGGCAGCCAAGCACCTCACGCTCGTCCACAAGCACAATGTGCTCGTCCACGCCGGTGGCCTGTGGCGCCGTATCGTCGAGGCTGTCGGTGCCGAGTACCCCGAGGTCGTCGTCGACTACTGCCACGTGGACGCCGCCACCATCTACATGGTGACCGACCCCGGTCGTTTCGACGTCATCGTCACCGACAACCTCTTCGGCGACATCCTCACCGACGAGGCCGGCGCCATCACCGGCGGAATCGGTCTGTCGGCCTCGGGCAACATCAACCCCGAGAGGGCCTTCCCCTCCATGTTCGAGCCCGTGCACGGCTCGGCCCCCGACATCGCCGGGCAGGGCAAAGCCGACCCGACCGCCACGATCAGCGCCGTCGCCCTCATGCTCGACCACCTGGGGCTGGTCGAGGTGGCCGCGCGGGTCGAGGCCGGCGTCAAGGCCGACATGGCCGCGCGTGGTGATGGCGCCGACCGTACGACCAGTCAGATCGGTGACGCCATCGCCTCCGCCGTGGCCCAGGGGTGAACGCATCGCCGCATTGAGGTGCCCCGGCCGTCTTCGTCGCCGAAAAGCGTGACCGGATGGTCCGATGAGGACTCGCGAGTTGCCGGAAGTGGTAAATCTGGCCGGAATCTAGCCGATGGCCCGCCTGCGAGCCGGGATATGAGAACGTTGTGTCCGAGTTGTGGCCTCGGCGGTAGGGTGGACGCATGCCTGAGACAGACGCCGCCTCAACCGACTCCGCATCCACCACATCCACCGCCTTGGCGCGCGCCGCCGAGGTTCCCGTGCCCGAGGCCGATGCGATCGCCGGTCGCTTCCCCCTGACCGCCAACCCATCGCCCGTAGCCGAGGACGAGCGTCAGGCGGTCCTGGCGGGGCTCCACTTCGGCGACCGCTTCACCGATCACATGGCCCACGCCCGCTGGAGGCAGGGTGAGGGCTGGGGCGACTACGGCGTCATCCCCTACGGCAACCTCAGTCTGTCCCCGGCCACCGCCGTGCTCCACTACGGACAGGAGATCTTCGAGGGGATCAAGGCCTACCGGCACGATGACGGCTCGGTGTGGACCTTCCGCCCCCGCTACAACGCGGCCAGGCTCAACGCCTCCGCTCGGCGCCTGGCCCTGCCCGAGCTGGCTGAGGAGGACTTCGTGGCCTCCCTGGTGGACTTGGTGCGGGCCGACGCCGCCTGGGTGCCCTCGGGCGAGGGTGAGTCCCTCTACCTGCGTCCTTTCGCCTTCGCCTCCGAGGCGTTCCTCGGCGTACGCCCCTCCAAGGTGGTTGACTACTACGTCATCGCCTCCCCCTCGGGCTCCTACTTCACCCATGGGCTCGAACCCATCTCCATCTGGGTGACTACCGAGTACCACCGCGCCGGGCGCGGAGGAACGGGTGCGGCGAAGACGGGAGGCAACTACGCCTCCTCCCTGCTCCCACAGCAGGAGGCCTATGCCCAGGGCTGCGACCAGGTCTGCTTCCTCGACGACGTCTCCCAGAAGAACCTCGAGGAGCTCGGCGGCATGAACATCATGGTCGTCGACGCCGACGGTACCGTGCGAACTCCGCGCCTGACCGGGACCATTCTCGAGGGATCCACCCGCAGTGCCATCATCCGCATGCTGCAAGACTCCGGCCGGAGAGTCGTCGAGGACACCATCAGCCTGGAGGGGCTGCTGGCGGACATCGAATCAGGTCGGGTCAGGGAGGTCTTCGCCTGCGGCACCGCTGCTGTCGTCGTACCCCTGGGGCATCTCAAGGGGAAGGGCTTCGACGCTCGAATCGAGGGCAATGAGGTCACCCGGCAGGTTCACGACCGACTCACCTCCATCCAGTCCGGCCGCGCTGAGGATCCCTACGGATGGATGTATCAGCTTGTACCACCCCGTTCATAGAATAACCGGATATCATTCTTCCGTTCATTCATGATGGGCATCCGGACGTGAATGGAGGATGCGGTCTCATTCCTTAAAAATATGTGGTGCGATGTGCGCCCATGGCGCAGATCCCCCTGTCTGATACCAGAAATCACCTCGGCAAACGAGAACGGTTCCGGTAGCGCTCGATAGCGCTGTCAGCGACGTCGAGATCGACTCTTCCGACGCCGAATCGACGTCGAGAACTTCCAGACGACATCCCGATCGAGGTTGGAGGATCGCCCTTTTCAGGAATCGCCACGCGTACTCCCGAACAACCGGTACCCGCCGGTCAGGGAAAGATCAACGCCGTCTACTCCTTCCTCAAGGCCGTAACCCGGACGGCTGCCATGGATGAGTCCTTCACCATCGACCAGATGCAGTCCCTGGCCCTGGGGGGGGCGTCGTCTGAAGGGCGCCGGCATCGAGTTCATGACCGCACCGACCGCAGGCGCGGGACGCTCTGCGGATAGCCGGAGGCGGCACCCCATGAATGGTATCCGCGTCCTGAAAAAGAACCTCTAAGAAGAATATGATGAGGGTGCGTGGTATTCGAACTGATGAGACTGTGGCGGATCGGCAATGGAGGCTCAGCGTATTTCAGCCATATATCAGTATTGCATCGGTTCTGTGACGCCTTCGATGGTGGCTTGCGACCAGATAATACTCATGGTGGTTTGTCCTGTGCGCCATCATATGGGTGGCCCTCGAACGCCCGACCAGGAAGTAATTCGATGAAACGTGTGATCACCTACGGCACTTATGACCTGCTCCACTACGGCCATATTGCACTGCTGAAGCGCGCACGAGCGCTGGGTGACTTTCTAGTGGTGGCGCTCTCCAGTGATGAGTTCAACGCTGGAAAAGGGAAACGGGCCTACTTCTCATACGAGGAGCGAAAGGCGATGCTCGAGGCCATTCGATACGTGGACCTCGTGGTTCCAGAGCTGACCTGGGGGCAGAAGATCGAGGACATTTCCAAGTACGATATTGATATTTTCGTCATGGGTGACGACTGGAGCGGAGAGTTCGACGAACAGCTCAAGGGGCTGTGTGAGATCGTCTATTTTCCTCGTACCCCTGAAGTATCGACGAATCGGATCAAGAACGATATGCGTCTGCGCTGAGCAGAGACGTCTTGATGTGGGAAAGTGCAGAGCCCGAAACGACAATACGAGCCGATGTAGAGCGAAATCTACAGGAGAATGAAGACAGTCATGGGTGCCGAGGACGCTGTCCTCAGAAGCATCGACTGCACTGTTTGAGGGGCACCAGGCTGAGGTAACGGCGGCCTTCACTTCGGTCCGCTCGTCGGTCGGGACGGCGCCGACCAGGCGGATGTTGGAGTGGTGGTCGGGGAAGTACGAGCCGGTCCGCAGCTTGGGGACAGCCACGTCGATCGTGCCTCACCGGGTGCCGGGGCCCGGTGGTGGCAGCCGTTGCGCCGACCCCTGCGCTCGGAGCAGGCCTGCCCGTACTCGGCGCCGCACACGCCCCCTGCCGGCAGCGGGCCACGATGGCGCCGGTCATCCTCACCCATAGCTTCAGCCCGCACGGAGGCAGCAGATTCGTGCACGCGAGCTGGGCCTTGAGGACTGGGGTGAGGCGAAGACCAGTAACCCTCTGGGAGCTGCTACAACCTTGTGCTCACCCGTGTGGAGGCCGACTGCATCGCCAGAATCGGTGACGGCCTCCGTGGCGCCCCTGCCTCGTCGAGTCCCTCGCCGTAGCCGAGTACGCCTGCGCCGAGGTCGTCGGCAATCGCTCCCACTACCTGCACCTGAGAGGCCCGGATCTGCTGGTGCTGTGCTTCGCCGACTGGGGACACCGCTATACGGCCTCCGTCTCCGGGTTTACGCTGGTGGCCCGTACAGATCTGGCGTGCGACGTCAGTTTTCCCGAGAAGACCCTCGGGGAGGGTGCCGGTTTCCTTAACGAGTGCGTAGGTGCTGGGGTCCGTATTTATTCGGCCTCCCGGTTCGGGTATGTCCAGCGCCGCGGAGCGACTTTCGGACACACCTGGGATATCTCCACCATGGAGCTGCTTATGACGTCCACCATTGGTCATTGGGGACCGCCCCACGAAATGGAGATGCCCACCTCATGAACACCCGCAGCACCGAGACCATGCACGTCATCATCATCGGTTCCGCAGGTGGTCAGGACACGCTCGACTCTCTTCAGCGGGACCTTCCCGAAACCGGGATTGCTCCCATCGGCTGCCCCGATCCGACAGTCGTGGCCCAGGCCCTCAGACCGCTGCCCGCCGGAAGCCGGATCCTGTTCCTGAAGGCCGGTGACAGGGTTGAGCCGGGCTACCTCACCTCTTTGGCCCAGCGCGGATCGAGCGACACCGTCGGGCCCCTCTTGACGCCGTCAGCGGTGATCCGCCCCGACGGCACCCGGGATGACCGTCTTCAGTGGCGTTTCAACCACGGCAGTCGCATTGTGGACTTGACCGCCGAGCCTTACATCTTTCCCGACACCATCAGCGGTGTCGTGCTCACCGTTCCCCGGCGAGGTCTGCCGGACTGGGGCAGTACGGGCCCTCTTCGCAATGTCGACGACGCCGATGGTTCCGGCGGTGATAACGAGAATGCTGGCCTGAGCGGGCTCATCGCCCATATTGCGGCCAACGGCAACCGCCTCGGCCTCCACGACGGCCCCGCTGTCATCCGCCATGCCTCGCCTCCCCCCGGTGCCTGGGGCGAGGCCGACCATTACCGCCACCTGCTGGGCACGATCCTCCCGACATGGCTTCAGGCCGACGACCCTCTCCCCGCTTGGGTCCACCAGCTCGTCATCCATCGCCTCATCCAGGTCGCCGAGGCCGACCGGGGGCTGCGCTACCCCTCAGCCGGGCTTACGGCCGCTGAGCGCACCGAGGTGGCCCGGCTTCTGCGTGCCGTCGCCCAACGCGTTCCCGCCGCCCAGATCGAGGCGTACTGCTCCACGCCACTGGCAGTGGGGCGCCGTACCGCGTTGGCGGCCATGGCCGGGGGCCCCATGCCTGCTCCGGTCCTTCCTCCGAGCCGCAGATTCCGCAGCGACCAGAAGGCCACCTACTTCTACACCGGTGCCAAGCCGACGGAGCAGTGGAGGGTTAACAGCGCCTGGGTCAGTCCCACCAGCGCCAAGACGGTCGACCACCGATACTTCGACGAGGTGGTGCTCCACGAGCGCATCGTCTGGCTGCCCAAGGGAAAGATCTCCGCCGTCATCAATGGTCAGGAACTTCCCGTCGCCCCCTACCAGGGCGACCCCAAGCCCCCCGAGACTGTGCCCGGTCAGCGCAGGCGCAACTCATCATCGCCCGGACTGCGCTGGCGTCTGGCCAGGATGTTCAGCCGCGGCACCACGGAGGACCGGGGACGGCAGACCGCTGCGTCATCGGCCTCGACGGCGCCCTCGCCACCGTCGTCCTCAGCGTCTTCCTCGGTCTCGTCCGCGGCACCCTCCCCGTACACGGCCTCGTCCCCGACCGACTGGCCCCGAACCTGGCTATACATGGACCGCCACGACAGCGCCGGTGACAACGCCGAGCCGCTGTACCGCCATGCCCGTACCCACGCCCCCAGCGTCCGTCACATCTTCGTCATCGAACGCACCTGCCCGGACTGGGACCGGCTCGCGCAGGACGGCTTCGTCCTCATCGACCCCACCGGTCCGGGCTTCGACGCCGCCTGGACCGGCGCCGAGACCATCCTCCTGTCCGATATCGGCGACCCCCTCATCGAACACCGGCTCACCACCGGCTCGGGCACGGGCTCCGATCAGCGCGTCGTCTTCCTCCAGCACGGCATGACCATGCGCGACATGTGGCGCTGGTTCAACAGTATCCGCCTGGACGTCGTCGTATGCGCCACCACACCCGAGCAGACGGGTCTTACCGCGGACCACACCTCCTACACGCTCACCGACCGAGAGGTCTGGCGCACTGGATTTCCCCGCCATGACCACCTTTACAGCCTGCTGGGACAGACGCGGGACCGCATCCTGCTGGCCCCCACCTGGGACCCGGAGGTCGCACGTGCTCTGGAGACCGATCCTGGCGCCGTCGGGCTTCTCAACGATCTCTACCGGCCCTGGCTTGAGCTGGCCGCAGGTCTGACTCGTACAGGACACCGTGCCGTCCTCTTCGCCCACCCCAAGCTCGCGCTGAGCGCTCCTGAATGGTTCAAGGCCCTGGGCATCCCGGCAGTCACTGGACGAGGACTTCCTGACCAGCTCGCCCGCTCGTGGGCAGTTGTCTCCGACCGGTCCTCCGTCCTCGACGAGGGCATGGTCGCCGGCTGCGTCGGTATCGTCTGGGACCCCCGCGGCCGACCGGACACGGACCACTACCGAGCCCGTCACGAAGCCATCGGCGCCATCGGCGCTGACACCTCCGCGCAGGTGTACCAGGCGGTGGACGATGTCGTATCCGGACGGGTCCTCGCCCCCGAGGACCTCATCCTGCTCGACGCCGGAGCCTGTGCTCGCCTCACCAAGCAGCTCCGTCGCAACACGATTTGATACGCGCTCGCCCCCGTCCACCACGGGAAACGAGCTCCGCACCCGCTCGACTTCCGGTTCTGGGACGGAACCGTCCGAATCCATTCCTTCCGCCGGCCGGATCGTCGATGCGCCCGGTGCCGTCTGCCGCCATGACAAGTGGGCCTCCGGCGGTTCCCCGGCTCGGACCGCCTGGTCAGAGCCGGGGCGCTACGTCGCCCGGATCCTCCGCAGCCCGTGGAAGCACCTCGGTGTCAGGGGGCGGGCCAACATCCCGCTACGGACGGACCTACTGGAGGTCGCCGTGGTGCGCGACGGCGAGGTCGTGGAGCTCTGCACCGGCGAGTTCGCCGGTGCGCAGGCCGAGCCTGCGCGCTGTGCCGCGAACGATATCGGCCGGCTCCCCACTGGAATCACGGCGGGCAACGCTACTCCGGAGGCGACGCTCCCTGGGTTCCCCTGTTGCCGAGACGGCCACGGTCGACCCGGGAGGGCTGAGTTAGTGTCCTTGGGCTTCTTCGGCGTCGTCGGTGAGGTAGGTGACGATGCGTAC
>ERZ773099.3295-NODE-3295-length-10484-cov-3.044587_pt1 | contig 10484 bp, 9 predicted proteins | sample MGYA00511120_ERZ773099 | MGnify/ENA primary metagenome ERZ773099 (study PRJEB29015, sample SAMEA2738012) | human oral metagenome | biome: human oral; feature: human-associated habitat; material: dental | place: China | collected 2104 ... | reverse complement strand
CGCGGTCATGGGCCTGGTAGTAGGGGCGGGCGCCCTTGAAGCTGGGCAGGAAGGAATGGTGGATGTTGATGGCACGGCCTTCGAGCTGGCGGCAGAGGCTGTCGGACAGGATCTGCATGTAGCGGGCAAGAACGATGAGTTCGGCGCCGGACTGTTCGATGATGTCGAGCTGGCGTTTTTCGGCGGTGTCGCGGGTGGCGGCGCTGACGGGGACGTGATGGAAGGGAATGCCTTCGTTCTCGACCTGGGCGCGGAAGTCCTCGTGGTTGGAGATGACGGCGCGGATGTCGATGGGCAGGGTGCCGGTGCGGGTGCGGAACAGCAGGTCGTTGAGACAGTGACCCAGTTTCGACACCAGTATGACGGTGGGCATGCGGCGATGGCTTTCGGCAAGACGCCAGTTCAGGCCGAAGGTGGGGGCCAGTTCGCGGACGGCAGCACAGAGTGTCTGGTGCGGGGCGGGGCTGGCGAAGCGCACGCGCATGAAGAAGTGGCCGGTGTCGGTGGCGTTGTACTGGGCCGCCTCGGTGATGTTGCCCTGGTGCTGCAGCAGCAGGCCGGTGATGGCGTGGACAATGCCCGGACGGTCGGGGCAGGAAAGGGTGAGGATGTACTCGGGGGTGGGATGGGAAGACAGGGCATTCATGGGTGGAGCGGGACAGCGGGTGTCCGGGGAGGAAACAGGGGCAGCCAGCGGCTGGGATTCTGCCGACGGCAGGGAATTCTGCTGATGGCAGGAAATTCTGCCGAAGGCAAGGGATTCTTTCTGCCGAGGCAATATGCCGGTTCATCTTAGCACCCCGGTTCCCGGTTGGTGTGTGCGGGGGCGCGTGCCTTTTACGCATGCGTCTTCGCGATGCTCCCCCCACTTTTTTGGGTGTGCCTGAGCCGGTCGGAGTGCAGCAGGGGCATGGGAACGTCTGCCCGGGCGAGGGCGCTGTCGGCAGTGTGCATGGCTGCGGTGCGCCTGGCTGGGGTGTGCCGGTTGTGGTGGTGTGTGGCCGTGGTGATGTCGTGGGGTACCGGTGGCCGGGGGCGGCAGCCGGGTGGTACAGGGATGAAACATCCGGGTTACGGGGATCGGCTACCATGTGCGGCGTGACAGGGGCCGATCATGTGTTGGTGCCCCCTTTTCCATGTTGATGGTTTTTGTCAGGAGTTAACAGAATGTTTGCTGATTTTGCAGGTCGCATGAAAACCACCCGTGCGGCGGTGCTGCTGGCCGTGGCCGGTGGCTGTGGTCTGGCCGCTTCATCGGCCATGGCGGCAGACAGGTACGCCAACACGGTGCAGGCGCTGGGTCAGTCGGAGTTCCGCGAGCTGTCGAAGGAACTGGGGGGCGGTGTGGCCTTCAAGGGTGTGGTGCCGGCCGAGGGGCTGGGGCTGATGGGCTTCGACATCAGCGCGTCGGCCACGGGCTTCAAGCTGTCGAACCGCAATCTGTGGAGCCGTGCCTCCAATGGCGCCAAGATCGACAATTACGTGGCGATGGGCGGTGTGCGCGTGCACAAGGGCCTGCCGTACAACGTGGATGTGGATGCGTTCTACAACAAGGCGTCGCACGACATTGCCAACTGGGGTGGTGGTGTGCGCTGGGCGTTCATCGAGGGCAGCACGCTGCTGCCGGCGGTGGCGGTACGGGGCTCGTTCTCGAAGCTCTCTGGTGTGGATCAGGTGAAGATGACCACGAAGGGGCTGGATCTGTCCGTTTCGAAGGGTATCCTGATGTTCACGCCGTATGCGGGCGTGGGCAAGGTGTGGGTGCGCAGTACGCCGAAAGACGTGCCGGGGCTGAAGAAGGAGTCCTTCTCGCTGAATCGCCGTTTTGTGGGCATCAACATCAATCTGGGCCTGAATCTGGCGGCCGAGGTCGATCGCACGGGTAATACCACGAGCTACAGTGTGAAGGCCGGTATCCGGTTCTGATGTGTATGGCCCTGCTGCAGGGCCGAAAAGGAAAAACCCTGGGGGAAGTGTGCTGCTTCCTGCCGGGGTTTTCTGTTTCGTCGGATATACGGAGGGCGGCTTTGCCTGGGGGCTCGATGTATGGAAAACGGCCGCTGGGTGAAGCCTTGATACCCAGATGACGCTGCTTTGAGCGAAGTTCCCTGTACGGAAGACGGCTTCGGGTGGGGCGGCCATGGATACATGGAAGACGGCTTCGAGTGCGGCGGCGCGGGGAGGGGGAGCCTCCTGCGGCTCATACACTCACGCCAACTTTGTTGCCCACGACCTGCGTCGTGGTCAACAAACTTGTCGGGCTGACACTTTCCGACAACCGGGGCTGCGCCCCGCCCGTCAGAAAGTGTTTGCCGCCGACCGTGAAATCGCCGCAGGAGGCTCCCCCTCCCCGCACCGCTTCACAGGTTCGGGGCATTGCGGCTTCGACGGAGGGGGCGGGATGGGCTGATCGTCGTTATCGGGTTTTGGTTGCCGCCAGGCACCCACTCCCAGCACCGCTTCACAGGTGCGGGCACGGTGGCTTTGACAGTGGTCAGGCATAGAGAGGTTTTGTGGGCCAGGTCTCAGTCCGTTTCCTGACGGTCTGCTGGGTGAAACGCTGACCTGCTCCCTGTCAGCAGCGATAACCTGTTGCCGCCGAGCCCCGATGTCAACACGCCTCCTGGATCATGGGGGAGACTGGGTCAGTGACCATGTTGGGGCGTCGTCCGATCAAAATCCTGGTTGTCCGAGACAGGAACACAGTGTTTTCTCCTTCTGCCTTCTGCATTCAGGTGACAGGTAGACCTGTCCATCTTGAGACAAGCGACGTGGAGCGGGACGGCACTGCGGCGATTTCGCGGTCGGCGTGAAAACTTTGCAACGGGCGGGCGCAGCCCGGTTGTTGCAAAGTTTTATAGCCATCCAGTTTTGTTGACCACGACGCAGGTCGTGGGCAACAAAACTGGATTGAGCGTATGAGCCGCAGGGGCATACCGGTCCGGGGCGCGTGCCACAACGAAGTCGTCTTCCGCAACCAACGCCGCCCCACCACCCGGCAGCCCCCAGCGCCCGCCCGGAACATCCCCCTCAAGTCCGGCCCTCACCCTGCGCACAATCGGCGCCAGCAAAGCCCTGCACCCCGCGTGCAGCCCCCATCTGACGCCAACGGCGCCCAACGTGCGCACAACGCAGCCCATGGCCATCCTCTCCCCCGCCCTCGACAGCCTCGCCGTCATCCGCCAGGACACCGGCCTGTACCGCGAACTCGACGTGCTGGAGCGCCTGCAGGAGAGCCTGCCCGCCGGCTACGACATCTTTCACAGCGTCGCCTGGCACTCCATCGAAAACGGCCAGGACCGCCACGGCGAAATCGACATCGTCGTGCTCGGCCCCACCGGCCACCTGCTGCTCATGGAGATCAAATCCGGCGGCGTCCAGCTGCGCGACGGCGAACTCTTCAAGCTCTACGCCAGCCGCGAACACGACGTGCGCCGCCAGCTGGCCGTCCAGCGCGCCGCCCTGCTGCACCGCCTGAAGGAAGCCGGGCTGCACGCCTTCGTCAGCCACTGCCTGGTGCTGCCCGACTACCGCCTGCAGGACGACGACATCATCTCCCTGTCCCGCGACCGCATCATCGACGCCGCCGACTTCCCGTTCCTCGGCGCCCGCGTGCAGGAACTGATGCGCCATGGCGACTCGCAGAGCGACGTGGAATCGCTGCGGCGCTTCCTGTCCAACGAATTCCGCGTCTCGGTCGACCTCTCGGCGCTGGACGAACAGCTGCAGCGCACCACCCAGCGACTGGCCGAAGGACTGGCCACCTGGGTGCCCCGCATCCACGCACCCAACGGCCTGATCCGCGTGCAGGCCACCGCCGGCTCGGGCAAGACCCAGCTGGCCCTGCGGCTTCTCAACGATTCGGTCAACACGGGAGGCCGGGCGCTCTACGTGTGCTTCAACCGCTCACTGGCCGACCACATCAGCCGGCTGGCCCCCACCTCGGCCGACGTGACCAGCTTCTCCGAGCTGTGCGTGACCTACTACCGGCGCAACTACGGCGAACCGGACTTTGCCGCCCCCGACAACTTCGACCTGCTGGCCCGCGTCTACTGCGAGGCTGCCGACGAATGGAAGCCCACCTACGACCTGATCGTCATCGACGAGGGGCAGGACTTCCAGCCCGCCTGGGTGGAGAGCCTGCTGCCGCAGCTGAAGGCCTCCGGGCGGCTGTACCTGATGGAAGACGACGCACAGCGCCTGTATGACCGCGCCCGCTTCGATCTGGCCGATGCCGTGACGCTGACCTGCAACGACAACTTCCGCAGCCCGCGCATGGTCTGTGAAGTGATCAACGCCCTGCACCTGTCCGACCAGGCCATCACCCCGCGCAGCCCCTACGCCGGTGAACTGCCGGCATTTCGCGTCTACCAGAACGAAAAGGGCCTGATCCGCGAAACCGCCGAGGCCGTACGCAGCCTGCTGCAGCGCGGCATCGCCATGAAGGACATCGTGGTGCTGAGCGGCCGCGACCGCTTCGCCTCCACCATCCTGAACACCCGCTGGCTGGGCCCCTTCGAGACGCGCCGCTTCAGTGGCGACTACACCCCCGACGGCGACCCGATCTGGACCCACGGCGACGTGCTGGTCGAGACCATCCACCGCTTCAAGGGCCGCAGCGCCGCCGGCGTGGTGATCACCGAGCTGGACTTCGAGACGCTGACCGAACGCGAGCGCCGCGCCCTCTTCGTGGGCATGACCCGCTCGAACCTGGCCGTGGAACTGGTTCTGTCGCCAGCCGCCGAAAGCTGCCTGGCCATGCAGCTGGCCGCGTCCTGAGGGGGAGTCCCAAAGAACGGTCTCAATGGGTGTCCCAAGGGGCGCCCCCAAGGGACTCATCCTGAGGCACGTCCTGAAAAAGCATCCGGAGGGCGCATCCGCCTGACGGATGCCGCCCCGACACCCTCGTCAGCCCCCTCCTGACCGACTCTTCCAGCGCTTGCTGGAGGCCCTCACCGTCCGGCAGCCGTGCCTTGGCCGCCAGCCCCACCCGTGGGCCAGCGCTGACGGCTTTCAGCGCTGGTCCCGCAACCAGGCCGCCCGCGATGCGAACCGCTGCCTGATCACCTGCGCCAGCCCGGGCAGCTCGGAAGCGGCCTGCAGTCGCGCCAGATCGGGGCGATGCTCCCGCTGCAACGCCAGCAGATCCGACAACGACATGTCGGCATTCGGCCGCTCGACCAGCACGAACTCATCCCCTTCCCGAACACGCCCCGGCTCCAGGACGCGATAGAGCCATCCGGTCAGCCCGTGCTCGTGGATGAACCTGGCCAGCCCGCGCACCCCGAAACGGTGATCGATCCGCCAGCAGACCGTGCGCGGCTGCGTGATCTGCAAAAGGCAGGTCCCCAGCCGCACCACATCCCCCACGAAGACATCCTGCTCGCACAGGCCGGACGAGGACACATTCTCGCCCAGGCAGCCCGGCACGAAGTCCTCCCGCAACGCAGGAAAGGCGTCGGCCAGCCGGGCGTAATGCTCGACCGGATACTGATGCAGGGCCCGATCCGGCCCCCCGTGATAGCGCCTGTCCACCTGCACATCCCCGGTCACGCCCTGCACGCCGACATCGATGGCGCAAACGCGCTCCTTGAAGATGCCCGACAGATCCCCGTCCTCCCCCAGAGGCTTTCCTTCCCCGATGAACAGCGCATCGGCCGAAGCATCATCTGATCTCCGCGATTTCACCAATCTCCTCACAATCTTCTCCATGGCCGTCCTATCATCGCAGGCCTCGCCGGTACTTCCAACTACCTTGAATCTCGGCTCAAGCCGAACTTTTCCCGCCTGAAACCAGGGATCCTCTGAACAAGTCCCGCGAACCGGCGCGCCACGGAACGGGATGCAGGACAAGGTAACATTTGCTGTCAATAGCGGCGCTATTGACAGCAAATGGCAACGCAGTCATGCGCCCGTTACGGGGATGCGACGGCCGCGTGGACTTGTTCAGAGGATCCCCGGCTCAGTCCGTTTTCTGAAGGAACATGCTGATGTTTTATGCAATCGTGGCCGTCAAGCTTATTCTGGGCCTTCTGGCCCTTGTACTGGTCATCAATCTGACCGGCAAGGGCAATCTCGCGCCCGCCTCGGCCAGCGACCAGGTGCAGAACTATGTACTGGGCGGGATCGTTGGCGGGGTCATCTACAACACCGACATTTCCATCCCCGTCTTCATTCTCATTCTGGCCATCTGGTTTGCAGCGGTCCTGTCGCTTCGCTGGCTGAAGAAGCACAACAACCTGGTCAAGCAGCTGGTGGACGGGAAGCCCGTCATGCTCATCTCGCGCGGCAAGATCGATGTGGAAGCGGTGCGCAAGGCAGACCTCTCGGCGCACGAGCTGTCCTTCAAGCTGCGCATGCAGGGCATCTATTCCGTCAAGGAGATCAAGCAGGCCATCCTCGAACAGGATGGACAGCTCATCATCACGTCCTTCGGAGAAGAGAATCCGAAATATCCGCTGATCACCGACGGAAGCATTCAGGAAAGCACGCTTGAGATGATCGACAAGGACGAAGCGTGGCTGAAGGCCGAGCTCAAGAAGCTGGGAATCGAGGATGCCAGCGACGTGTTTCTTGCCGAATACGACAGCGGCAAGATTTCCATCACGAAATATGAAGAGAAATAAGGAAATCGCCTACCGCCCGATCCGTGGGCCCGCCTCGCCGGGCTCCCGCTCCTGCCGCGGCAGCGGCCGCGTGCCCACGTAGGCCGCACCCAGCACAAAGAAAAGGCCCACGCCCAGCGCCAGCAGCCAGGACGGCCGCGCCCCGATCCAGAAGATGACATAGCCTGCCGCCATGCCGGCAAAGGCCATGCGCCGCCCCTTGCGACTGATGGCGCCCTCTTCGCGCCACTGGCGCAGCGGCCGGCCAAACCGTGGATGCTCCAGCAGCCAGCGCTCGAAGCGTGGCGAACTGCGTGCAAAGCACCCGACGGCCATGATGAGGAAGATGGTGGTGGGCATGACCGGCAGCATGGCGCCGATGAAGCCCAGCGCCACCATCAGCCAGCCGGCCGCGAACCAGAGCCAGCGCATGAATGCCTCTCCGGATGGATCGGAATGGTCCGAAGATGCTACTTCATGCGCCCGCCTCCTGGCACACGGGCTGAACGACAGACCAACCGATGGCTTCCACGCCACTTCCCCCCGGACTGTCGCCCCCTCTGACGCCCCCGTACAGTCATTCTGCGTCCTGCTGCACCATCCTGCGCCCAAAGTCATCGATTTCAGGCAGAATCCGGGTCGCGCAAGGCTGGCCACCGCGCCGACCCGGCCGGGCCGATCAAGAAAGTGCCCCATCGCCCCACGTCGTTCGCCCGTTGTTCTATAGTTATACAAGTCACAACGAGAACCCTCCTGCATGTCCTCGTCCAACGAGCCTACGGCCCAAGGGCCTTCCAGCGGCCCGGCATCCACCGGCGGTGTTTCCTCTCCTCCTGCAACGGCTGGCGGCGAGACAGGTGCGGCCCCGGCCACCCCGACCCCAGCTCCCTCGTCGGTCACGGGCAAACCTCGCATCACGGTTGCCGCATCGGCACATGCGGACGTTCCCGTCTCGCCGCCCGGCATCACCCCTACCGCGTCTCCCCCGCCCCCCAAGCGCCCCCGGCGCTGGAAAGCGCTCGACAATGACCTGAAGCGCATCGGGCTGCTGGAGCAGGCTACCACCTTCGTGGCCCGGCCGCTGGTGGCGCCGGGCATCGCCCTGGCCTTCGTGGTGCTGGTCGGTGCCGCCGCGCTGGGGCTCACCGGCGTCCAGCCCGGCACCTTCATGGTGGTGGTGGCCACCGTGGTGGGAGCCTACATGGCGCTCAACATCGGCGCCAACGACGTGGCCAACAACATGGGCCCGGCCGTGGGGGCCAATGCGCTGTCACTGGGCAGCGCGCTCATCATTGCCGCCGTGTTCGAAACCGCCGGCGCCATGCTGGCCGGTGGTGACGTGGTCAACACCATCGCCTCGGGCATCGTCTCGCCCGAACTGGTCCAGAACGGCAACATCTTCGTGCTGCTGATGATGGCCGCCCTGCTGGCCGCCGCCCTGTGGCTCAATCTGGCCACCTACATCGGCGCTCCCGTCTCCACCACCCACGCCGTGGTGGGCGGTGTGGTGGGCGCCGGTGTCATGGCGGCCGGGGCCAGCTCCGTGCACTGGTCCAGCATGCTGGGCATCACCGCCAGCTGGGTGATCTCGCCGGTCATGGGTGGAGTCATTGCGGCGGCGCTGCTGGCCTTCATCAAGGCCCGCATCCTGTATACCGAAGACAAACTGGCCGCCGCCCGCTACTGGCTGCCCATCCTGATCGGCTTCATGGCCGGCACCTTTGCCACCTACCTGGCACTCAAGGGGCTGTCCAGCGTGATCAGCGTCGGCCCGTTCACCTCGCTGCTGGCGGGCATCGTCGTGGGTCTGATTTCCTGGAAGATCTCCGTCCCCGTGGTGCGCCGCCAGTCCACTGGGCTGGAAAACCGCAAGAAGTCGGTACGCAAGCTGTTTGCCGTGCCGCTGGTGTGCTCGGCCGCCCTGCTCTCCTTTGCCCATGGCGCCAACGACGTGGCCAACGCCGTCGGCCCCCTGGCTGCCATCGTGCACGCGGTGGAATCGGGAGAAGTAGGCGGTGATGTGGGCATCCCGTTCTGGGTGATGGCCATTGGTGCGCTGGGCATCAGCTTCGGCCTGATGCTGTTCGGCCCCAAGCTCATCCGCCTGGTCGGCAGCGAGATCACCAAGCTCAACCCCATGCGCGCCTACTGCGTGGCGCTCTCGGCAGCGCTGACCGTCATCATCGCCTCGTGGCTGGGCCTGCCCGTGAGTTCCACGCACATCGCCGTGGGCGCCATCTTCGGCGTGGGCTTCTACCGCGAGTGGTATGCCGCACGCCAGTCCCGCGCCCTGGGCGAGCTGCAGAACCGCAAGGTGCGCCCGCCCGAAGAGCGCAAGCGGCGCCGGCTGGTGCGGCGCTCGCACTTCATCACCATGGCCGCCGCCTGGGTAGTGACGGTGCCCATTGCCGGGGCGCTGGCAGCGCTGCTGTTCCTCATTCTGCAGCAGTTCATGGCGTGAGGGGGCGGCTGAACCAGCAACGTTGAACTGGATACCCGGGATCAGGCAGGTACACTCAAGCCAGCGGAGGGATCAAGCCATGCACGATGATGACGATCTGATCGATGAGCAGGCGTTCAGCTTCGAGAGCGACGAAGCTGAAGCGCAGTTCTATGAGTCAGTGGAGCGGGAGATTGAACAGACCCTGGCCGAAGGTCTCCCCCCCATTGAAGAAGACGAGGCAGAACGCCGGATCAGGGCTGTCATTGCCAGGTTCGCCAAGGCGAACGTCGGAGAAAGCAGATGAAGCGACTCCGCCTGACATGGCAGGATCGTGCATTACAGCAGTAAGGCATGATCAACAGACCCAAAAGGAGGACCACATGAGCAGCATCTTTACCAGAATCATCAACGGCGAAATCCCCGGCCGCTTCGTCTGGCGCGACAGCGAATGCGTGGCCTTCATGGACATCCAGCCGATATCCAGGGGGCATCTGCTGGTCGTACCGCGCCAGGAAACCGACCGCTGGCATGACCTCCCCCCCCAGACGGCCGCCCATCTCTTTGCCGTGGCGCACAAGATCGCCGCCGCCCTCGATCAGCTTTCCGAACGCAGCCGAGTCGGCCTGATGATTGCGGGTTTTGACGTACCGCACACCCACATCCACCTGATGCCGGCCGACAGCATGGCGCAGTTCGACCCCAAAAATGCCGACAAAAACGCCCGACCCGAGGATCTGGATGCCATGACCAGGAAGATCCGCGATGCCCTGCGTGCGCTTGGCCATGGGGCGAATGTGCCCGAAGACTAAAGCTGCAAGGGGGCCGCGTTTGAGATTGCAGAAGGACCAGACCAACGCAAGATGGCCTGATTGATGAGCAGGTTTCTACTGGGTCATTACAGGCCACCACGGTACTCACCATGCTGAACTGGCTGAGCATCCGGCCTTCCTAATCGCGGCCGCGTGTCTCTGATGACGACGCCTTTGTTGAAGCGCTGTTCAAGACAGCCAAGTACCGGCCGGAGTTCCCTGCAGGTGGTATGGCCAGTCTGGACTCGAAATCTTTGCAGCCTACGGGCCAAGTTAATCACTCAACCCGCAAACCATTCTCCCCTGCCTCACCAGAACTACACCTGCCCCCACCCCGATAACGCAGATACTTCACCATCAACGCCGCCGACACGGCAAACGCCGGCACGGTCAGCGCCATGGCCACCTGTGAGAAGTTCCAGCCGGCGTTGAGCATCCAGGCGCCGGCAAAGGCCGAAATGATCGCCCCTATGCGGCCAATGCCGTGCATCCAGCTGTTGCCGGTGGCCCGGGCCGGCAGCGGGAAGAAATTGGTCGACAGCGCGTTCATGCCCGTGCCGCCCCGGACAGTCGCCGCCGCCGGTCAGGACACCCACGTGAAGAGAAGAACTGGACATCGAATTACCT
>ERZ773099.3293-NODE-3293-length-10490-cov-10.319310_pt1 | contig 10490 bp, 8 predicted proteins | sample MGYA00511120_ERZ773099 | MGnify/ENA primary metagenome ERZ773099 (study PRJEB29015, sample SAMEA2738012) | human oral metagenome | biome: human oral; feature: human-associated habitat; material: dental | place: China | collected 2104 ... | reverse complement strand
ATTGTATATGAATTTCAGTCTTAGAGAGAGCATTGCTATATTATTAGAAAAGTTTATGGGGAATATATGATGATTAATGACGAAAAGAAAAAGGAACAGTCAGATAAATTAGAAAAATTAAATACATATCAAATAGAAAGTATAACGGATATAGAAGAAATTAATTCCAAAGCAGTATTAATGTTACATAAAAAGACCGGGGCTAAGATTTTTTTACTGCTTAATGATGATGATAATAAGGTATTTACAATAGGTTTTAGAACCCCTTCAATTAATTCTACCGGAGTGGCACATATACTTGAACACTCGGTTTTGTGCGGTTCAAGAAAATTCCCGAGTAAAGACCCTTTTGTGGAATTGGTAAAAGGTTCACTCAATACCTTTCTCAATGCCATGACTTATCCGGATAAAACCGTATATCCGGTAGCAAGTGTGAATGATAAGGACTTTCAAAATCTTTGTGATGTATATATGGATGCGGTGCTCTATCCGAATGTATATAAAGAAGATAAGATATTTAAACAGGAGGGGTGGCATTACGAGCTTGAGGACGAAGAGGAAGAACTTAAGATAAACGGTATAGTATATAATGAAATGAAGGGAGTATTTTCTTCAGTTGACGGCATGCTTGACCGCCTTGTGAGCAAGAGTTTATTTGAGGGACATTCTTATGGAGAAGAGTCGGGAGGTGATCCGGACTTTATACCCGAACTTAGTTACGAAGAATTTATAAACTATCATGCAAGTTATTATCATCCTTCCAACTCCTATATATATCTTTATGGAAATATGGATATGGCTGAGAAACTTGAATGGTTGGACAGGGAGTACCTGTCTTGCTTTGAATATAAGGAAATTGGCTCTAAGATAAAGGATATCATACCTTGGAAAGAAAGCAAAGAACTTAAGTTCGACTATCCGATATCGGATGAGGAAAGTGAGGAGGATGCAAGTTATATTTCACTTAATACCGTAGTCGGAGGAGAACTTGATCCTATAGTGCATACTGCATTTCAAATCCTTGACTATGCACTTTTGCAAGTACCGGGTGCAATACTTAAAGAAGCACTTATAAATGCCGGTATAGGTAAGGAGATACTCGGAGGTTATTCACCGGGGATTAAAGAGCCTTTCTTTTCCGTGATAGCAAAGCAGACAAACTTGGAAAAGTTAGCCGAGTTTAAGATGGTGGTTAAGGGAACATTGAGGAAAATACTGAGTACGGGACTTGATAAGGAAGTTTTAAGGGCAGCAATTAATGTAAGTGAATTCAGAGCCAGAGAGGCTGATTTCGGTTCATATCCTAAGGGGCTTATGTATGGGCTTCAAGCTTTTGATTCTTGGCTTTACGATGCCGACCCTACCATACACCTTAAATTTCAACATATATTCGATACCTTGAAACTAAGACTTGAAGATGATTTCTTTGAGGGGCTTATCAGAGATTATCTTTTGGACAATCCATATGAGGCTTATGTAAGCTTAGTGCCTAAAAAAGGATTGGCAGCTAAAAAAGAAGCACAACTTAAGGAACAACTTGCAGCTTATAAAAAGTCTTTGAGTAAAGAAGAACTTGAAGTGCTTATTAAACAAACAAAAGAACTTAAGGCTTATCAGGAAGAGCCGTCAAAACCCGAAGACGTAAAGAAAATACCTCTGTTAAAACGCAGTGATATTAAAAAGGAAGCTTCCGAATTTATTTATGAAGAAAAGAAGATAAAAGATGTAACTGTTATACACAGCAATATTTTTACCTCAGATATAGCCTACGTGAAACTGCTTTTTGATATTAGCAATCTTTCCAAAGAAGAGTTGCAATACGCACAGCTTTTAAGCGATATACTTGGAATGGTTGATACTCAAAAGTACACTTATGCAAAGCTTGCCACTGTAATAAATCTTAATACCGGAGGGGTAGGTCTAAGTCTTTCTAATGTTACTAATATCAAGAATGAGGAAGAGAGATTTTATTTTAGTTTAAATGCAAAAGTATTATATGACAAACTTGAAAGCCTGTCTGATATTTGCACACAATTGCTTATATGCTCAAAGCTTGATAATGCAAAAAGGATAAAGGAAGTACTGCTTGAACTTAAAGCAGGATTAAAGACAAGCCTTTTGTCAAGCGGACATGTAACAAGCATAAACAGGGCTTTTTCACATGCATTTAAGGCATCCTTATTTACGGAACTTATTAAGGGAATAGAGTATTACAGATTTCTTGAACGTTTGGACAAAGAAAATGACTATGCAGCTATAATTAATAAACTGGAAAGCGTAAGAGATAAAATATTTAATAAAAACAGATTGATACTGCATATCACCGGTAATGATAAGGTGTATACTCACTTTAATGAATTTACAGATGAATTTTTGCCGAATTTGGGCAACAAGACTTTTGAATATGCCGGACTTGAATTTACCCCAAACAGTATAAAAGAAGCTTTTTCCTGTGCCTCAAGTGTAAACTATGTAGCAAGGGTAGGAGATTTCAGAAAACACGGTTTCAAGTATACCGGAGTACTGAAAATCTTCAAGGTGCTGTTAAGTTATGAATATCTTTGGAACTTAATAAGAGTGCAAGGCGGAGCTTATGGTGCAATGGCAATATTTACAAGGTACGGTGCAGGTTTTACCTCTTACAGAGATCCCAATATAACGGCTACGGATAAGGTGTACCAAGGTATAGCCGATTATGCGGCTGCCTATGAGGCTGATGAGAGGGAAATGACCAAATCAATTATAGGAGCCATCAGTGATTTGGATACACCCTTAAGTCCAAGTCAGGAAGGAAACAGAGCCTTGCTTGCTTATCTTACCGGCTATACCGTAGAAGATGTGCAAAAAGAAAGAGAGCAAATACTTGAAGCAAATGCAGAAGACATAAGAGCATTGGCACCTATGCTTAGAGCAGTTCTTGAAGAAAATATAGTATGTGCCATAGTAAATGAAGCTAAGCTTAAGACAGAAGAACCGGAATTTGACAAGGTTGAGATGCTTTATAAGACAGGAGAGGTGTAAATGGATAAAAAATCGGGTTTTGTCGCATTAATCGGAAGACCGAATGTAGGAAAGTCAACTTTGATGAATACACTGATAGGGCAAAAGATTGCAATAACTTCAGATAAGCCGCAGACAACCAGAAATAAAATACAAACGGTATATACGGATGACAGAGGACAGATAGTGTTTGAAGATACTCCCGGTATACATAAGGCAAGGACTAAGCTTGGTGAATATATGTCCGGAGTTGTAAGACATACTCTTAAGGATGTCGATATAGTACTTTGGATAGTTGAAGCTTCAAGCTATATAGGCCAGTCCGATATGCAGATAGCCGAGAACTTGAAAAATTTGGAAAAGCCGGTAATACTTGCAATTAATAAGACGGATAAATTAAAATCAAAAGAAGCTGTTTTGGAAATTATAGAAAAGTACAATAAGTTACCGGGATTTACAGAAATCATACCCTTATCAGCTCTAAAGGCAAACAATACCGACAGGCTATTGGATATACTTTATAAGTATTTGCCCGAAGGACCTTTTTATTATGATGAGGATACGCTTACAGACCAGCCCTTAAGACAGCTTGCTGCCGAGCTTATAAGAGAAAAGGCACTAAGATATTTATCAGATGAAATCCCGCATGGCATAGCTGTAGAAATAGTTAAAATGAAGAACAGAACAAAGACTTTGGTTGACATAGAAGCGGATATTATCTGTGAAAAAGAGAGTCATAAAGCAATAATAATAGGCAAAGCCGGCAGTATGCTAAAAAAAATAGCAACTATGGCAAGAAAAGATATTGAAAATCTTATGGATGTTAGTGTAAACTTAAAGGTATGGGTCAAGGTAAGAAAAGATTGGAGAGATTCTGATATACAAATGAAGAATTTCGGGTATAATATTAAAGACCTGTAAAGGTAGTAATATGTCAAAATTAGGTAATAATACCGTAGAACTTACAGGTATGATAATAAATGTCATGCCTGTAGGTGAATATGATAAAAGGCTTACTGTTTTTACTAAGGAAAGAGGTAAAATATCTGCTTTTGCAAGAGGTGCAAAAAGACAGGGCAGCACTCTTATGGCATGCAGCAGGGTATTTGCTTTTGGTAAGTTTATATTTTATGAGGCTAGAGATTATTATGCTTTACAAAGTGCAGGTATAAGCAACTATTTTGAAGATGTAACGGCTGATATAGAAAAGACCTGTTACGGAACTTATTTCCTTGAGTTGATTAATTATTATAGCAGGGAGTCTATAAGAGATATTGACAGTTTGAAACTTTTATACGTATCTTTGCTTGCACTTAGCAAACCGGCTATACCTTACCGCCTTACAAGAAGAATTTTCGAGTTAAGGCTAATGGTTATAAATGGAGAATATGACAGCTTTCCCGATACTTTGAAAACAGATACCGGAAAATATACTTGGGGCTATATAATAAAAAGTCCCATAGAGAAATTATATACTTTTCAAGTAAAAGAAGAAGTGCTTTCGGATATAGAAAGCAGTTTGGATATAATGATGAAAAAATATATAGATAAGGATATGAATTCAATTGATATACTAAATATTATATCCAAGCAAAATTATTAAATAAATTAATGTTAAACGATAACCGGATGGGGTGTTTTATGAAAATTTTCAAATATGCTTTATGTTTTGTGACTGTAGCAATGCTTACAGCCTGTGGTAGTATAAAAACTGTTGGTTTTGATCCGAGTGTAAGTTCGATTTTTTTGAAACGTGATTTGACTGTAAAGTCAGCTATAATAGAAGATGCCGGAGCAGCTTATTATAATGAAGAAGAACTTAAAGGGTTTGTGCAGGGAGAAGTTGATAAGTTCAATGCTACACAAGCCAAGCCTACAGTGAGTATAGAAAGTACCACAGTCAAAGACAATAAACTTAAATTGATTTTTAATTATGAGGACTTACAAAGCTTGCTCAGTTTTGCGGTAGAAAGCGGAGATGAAAATATGGGACTTTCATCACTACAACTTCTTAAGTATAAAGACCGTGATTCAAGTATAGTGATTACGGATACCACAGGTATGAAAAAAGACTCCAATGTGGTTGTGTTAGAGGGTAGGATACATGCATATACGGAAAGCAAAATACTTTATACAAACGGTGAGGGTGTTAATAAGTTGGGCGATTATGAGTTTGAAACCACAAACGGTAAAAATGTTGTGGTATTTGAATAGTAACAGTTGAGTTATTAAATAAGTTGACTGTAATCTCAATGCTTTGTATTATATGATTAAGGTTCGTAGGAGTTAAATTATCCGGATAAACTTCTGTTAAGACAGCAGGTCAGGAGGTCTATAAAACAGGAAAATCAACTATTTCAGATAATGGAGCATTCGCAAATTGTAAGTTTTTCAAACTTAAATTGTTATCTTTAAGATATCAATAAGTAACATAAATAAATGGAGGATGTTGTAATGGATTATACTATGGAAAAAATCATAGCTTTAGCCAAGTCAAGAGGTTTTGTATATCCCGGATCGGAGATATACGGAGGACTTGCAAATACTTGGGACTATGGAAATCTCGGTGTGGAGTTAAAAAACAATGTAAAAAAAGCATGGTGGCAAAAGTTTGTACAGGAGTCCCCCTATAATGTAGGAGTTGACTGTGCAATACTTATGAATCCTCAAACCTGGGTAGCATCAGGGCATTTAAGCAGCTTTTCGGATCCTCTTATGGATTGCAAATCCTGTCATGAAAGATTTCGTGCGGACAAACTTATAGAGCAATATATTGAAGATAAGGGCGAACATATAGAAGGAAGTGTTGATGCATGGCCTCATGATAAGATGAAGGCTTATGTAGATGAGCATAATCTCACCTGTCCCACCTGCGGTAAGCATGATTGGACAGATATCAGACAGTTTAACCTGATGTTCAAGACCTTCCAAGGAGTTACGGAAGATGCAAAAAATACTGTATATTTAAGACCGGAGACTGCACAGGGAATTTTTGTAAACTTTAAAAATGTACAAAGAACATCCAGAAAAAAACTTCCCTTCGGTATAGCGCAGATAGGAAAGTCCTTCAGAAATGAGATAACACCCGGTAACTTTACTTTCAGAACAAGAGAGTTCGAGCAAATGGAGCTTGAGTTCTTCTGTAAGCCGGACAGCGACCTTGAGTGGTTTGAGTACTGGAAAAATTACTGTATAGATTGGTTAAAGAAACTTAAAATAAAAGAAGAGTACCTAAGATACAGAGATCATGAAAAAGAAGAACTCAGCCACTACAGCAAGGCTACGACCGATATAGAATTTCTTTTCCCCTTCGGTTGGGGAGAGCTTTGGGGTGTAGCTGACAGAACCGACTATGACTTAAGGCAACACTGGGAAGTATCAGGTCAGGATATGACATACTTTGATGATGAGACCTCAGAAAGATACCTGCCCTATGTTATAGAGCCTTCACTTGGAGCCGATAGAGTTACCTTAGCCTTCCTTTGTTCTGCCTATGACGAGGAGGAGCTTGAAGGGGGAGATTCAAGAACAGTACTCAGATTCCATCCGGCGATAGCACCTATAAAGATAGGTATCATGCCGCTTTCCAAAAAGCTTAACGAGGGTGCCGAAGAAGTTTACAAACTGTTAAGCAAGTATTATAACTGTGAGTTTGATGACAGAGGCAATATAGGAAAAAGATACAGAAGACAGGATGAAATCGGAACTCCTTATTGCATAACCTATGACTTTGATTCTGAAGAAGATAAGGCAGTAACGGTAAGAGAAAGAGACAGCATGAAACAGGTAAGGCTTCCTATCAGTGAGCTTAAAGCTTATTTTGAGGATAAGTTCGACTTTTAGCTGTTAAAAATTACTAAGATATGTTATAATTTTAAAAAATTTATGGAGGTTAATATTAATGTCTAAGAAGTGGGTATATCTATTTCAAGAAGGCGATGCAAGCATGAGAAATACACTTGGCGGTAAGGGTGCAAACTTAGCTGAAATGACCAAACTCGGTCTACCTGTACCACAAGGTTTTACTGTTACTACAGAGGCGTGTAATCAATATTACGAGGACTCTAAGGTAATAAATAAAGAGATTCTTGATCAAATTATGGAGAACATAGTTAAGCTTGAGGAAATAGCAGGTCAGAAGTTCGGAGATAAAGAAAATCCTTTGTTAGTATCAGTACGTTCAGGTGCAAGAGCATCTATGCCGGGTATGATGGATACCATACTTAACCTTGGCTTAAATGAAGAGGTTGTTGAGGCTTTGGCTAAGAAGTCAGGCAATCCTCGTTGGGCATGGGATTGCTACAGAAGATTTATACAGATGTATTCCGATGTAGTTATGGAAGTAGGTAAGAAGTACTTTGAGGAACTTATCGACAAGATGAAGGCTGAAAAGGGAGTTACTCAAGACGTGGATCTTACTGCTGAAGATCTTAAAAAATTAGCTGATCAGTTCAAGGCTGAGTACAAGAGTAAACTCGGAGAGGACTTCCCTTCAGATCCTAAGGTACAGCTTTTAGGTGCAGTAGAGGCAGTATTCCGTTCATGGGATAACCCACGTGCGAACGTATACCGTCGTGATAATGATATTCCTTATTCATGGGGTACAGCAGTTAACGTACAGATGATGGCATTCGGAAACATGGGTGACACCTCAGGTACCGGTGTTGCATTTACGAGAGACCCGGCTACAGGTGAGAAGAAGCTCATGGGAGAATTCCTTATGAATGCACAGGGTGAGGACGTTGTTGCAGGTGTACGTACACCTGAGCATATAGATCACCTTAAGCAAGTTATGCCGGAAGTATACGATCAGTTCGTAAAGATTTGCGGAATACTTGAAAACCATTACAAAGATATGCAGGATATGGAGTTTACCATACAGGATAAGAAACTCTATATGTTACAGACAAGAAACGGTAAGAGAACTGCATTTGCAGCTCTTAAGATCGCTTGCGACCTTGTAGATGAGGGTATGATCTCAGAAGAGAAGGCAGTAAGCATGATAGATCCGAGAAACCTCGATACACTTCTTCACCCTACATTCGATGCGGCTGTTGTTAAGACCACAGAGCCTATAGGTAAGGGACTTGCAGCTTCACCGGGAGCGGCAAGCGGACAGGTGGTATTTACTGCTGAAGATGCCAAGAACTGGGCAAATGCAGGCAAGAAAGTAGTACTTGTAAGACTTGAGACTTCTCCTGAAGATATCGAAGGTATGAAGGCTGCTAAGGGTATACTTACAGTACGTGGCGGTATGACATCACATGCTGCGGTAGTTGCTCGTGGTATGGGTACTTGCTGTGTATCAGGTTGTTCAGATATTATAATGGATGAGGCTAACAAGGTATTTAAGCTTGGCGGCAAAGAGATACATGAAGGAGATGTGATTTCTTTTGACGGATCTACAGGTAAAATCTACTATGGAGCTATACCTACGGTAGAAGCACAAATAGGCGGTGAGTTCGGAAGAATCATGGCTTGGGCTGATAAGTACAGAAGACTCAGTGTTCGTACCAATGCCGATACACCTGATGATGCTAAGAAGGCAAGAGAGCTTGGAGCAGAGGGAATAGGACTTTGCCGTACAGAGCATATGTTCTTCGAGGCTGACAGAATAGAGGCTTTCAGAGAGATGATCTGTTCAGATACTTTGGAAGAAAGAGAAGTTGCACTTGCAAAGATACTTCCGGTACAGCAAAAAGACTTTGAAGAGTTATATGAGGCACTTGAAGGAAATCCTGTTACTATCAGATTCCTTGATCCGCCTCTTCATGAGTTCGTACCTACAGACGAAGCTGACATAGAAAAGCTTGCTAAGGCTAAGGGCAAGACTGTAGCTGATATCAAGGCTATCATCAGCTCATTACATGAGTTTAACCCTATGATGGGACACAGAGGTTGCCGTCTTACAGTAACCTATCCTGAGATTGCTAAGATGCAGACATCAGCAGTTATCCGTGCGGCTATCACAGTAAAGAAGGCACATCCTGATTGGAACTTAAAGCCTGAGATAATGATTCCGCTTGTAGGAGACATAAAGGAGCTTAAGTATGTTAAGAAGACTGTTGTTGAGACCGCTGAGGCTGAGATCAAGGCAGCAGGAATTGCTTTAGAGTACGAAGTAGGTACTATGATAGAGATCCCAAGAGCTTGCCTTACAGCTGATGAGATAGCTAAAGAGGCTGAATTCTTCTGCTTCGGTACCAATGACCTTACACAGCTTACATTCGGTTTCTCAAGAGATGACGCAGGTAAGTTCCTTGATGCATATTATGACACCAAGATCTTCGAGAACGATCCTTTCGTTAAGATAGATCAGGAAGGTGTAGGAAAGCTTATGGAAATGGCTTACACACTCGGTAAGAAGGCAAGACCTGAACTTCATGTAGGTATATGTGGAGAGCATGGTGGAGATCCTTCATCAGTAGCCTTCTGTCATAAGATCGGACTTGATTATGTATCATGTTCACCGTTTAGAGTTCCGATTGCAAGACTTGCAGCTGCACAGGCAGCAATTGCGGAAAAGAGGAATTAGGCAGCAATATATTTATTTTTGCAGCTTAACGGTGAGGCGAGCGGATGTGCAGGCATTTATGGCTGAACATCCTGAGTACACAAAGGCAAACAGATTTAAAGATATTGAAGTAAAAGTCTATATATAAAGTTCTGCGAGGGAAAGCATTTATTGCTTTCCCTTGTTTAATGTTTGGGGATAAGCACTTTTTATAAGTGTTTGTTCCCTTTTTTATATCTATAAGGAGGTTCAATATGAACAGTACAGCGTTAAGGGCAAAAAACACAGATAAATGGGAAATTATATTTATCAATGAAGCACATGAAAAATTCTACTATGAAAAACTAAAAGAAGTAAGGGAACAAGACGCCTATCATAAGGCACTTTGCTATTGTCTAGGCATCAGCCATGATACGAGAAGAAATATTAACAGTATTTATGATTTTAAGACCGGTGATATAAAAACCGAGTGTTTGCGTGAGGGGTGGCAAACCGGTAGCAGTATGAAGGTGGTGAGACTGGCATTTAACCTTTATTGTAACACTACACCAAGTGTAGATGATTATAAAGAACAGGAAGAACAGATGAATGAGTGTATGAAGTATACAGTAGAAGCCCTTTTTTGCTGTACATATGCACCGTTTTTTTGGCAGGCGATACAGATTCGCTATCCAGATTATGCTACTTATGAATGTGAGATGTAAGCTTTATTTAGAGGAGTAAATTAATGTTAAAAATCAGGTTTATGGGAACGAAGAATGATATTGCATGGTTTCAAAAAATCTTAAAATGTCATAAGAAAATAGAAGTTTTGGAGATATCAGAGCTTTACAGCAATAAAGGAACAAGAAAATATTACAGGGCTTATGTACAAGTGCAGAAAGTAAATTTGAAAAAAGACAACTAAAACAGTAGAACAATAGGAGAATTATATCATGTGTAGAGTTATAGCTATTGCAAATCAAAAAGGTGGAGT
>ERZ773099.3291-NODE-3291-length-10493-cov-6.772466_pt1 | contig 10493 bp, 11 predicted proteins | sample MGYA00511120_ERZ773099 | MGnify/ENA primary metagenome ERZ773099 (study PRJEB29015, sample SAMEA2738012) | human oral metagenome | biome: human oral; feature: human-associated habitat; material: dental | place: China | collected 2104 ... | reverse complement strand
CTTTTTAAAATTTCTTTAATTTTTTTTTTACTTTTTATAAAATAAACTTTTTCTTTGTATTTTTCTAATATTTTTATTATTTGTTGCACAATATTGTACTTGACTTTTTGATAAAATACTAAATAACAACTTTTCTCCATCTAATTTTAAAGGACTTTTATCATCTGATGAAAAAGTTTTTTTTAATACAATAAATGATATTAAAAAATTTATAAAAAAATTAAGAGAGAAATTATAATTAAATTGTAGAAGGTGAGATTTTAGAATGAAAGGAATAATATTAGCAGGTGGAAGTGGAACAAGACTTTATCCAATAACAAAAGCTATATCAAAGCAGATAACCCCAATATATGATAAACCAATGATTTATTATCCATTATCTGTATTGATGTTAGCAGGAGTAAGAGAAATTTTAATTATTTCAACACCTAGAGATGTAATTGTTTTTGAAGAGTTATTAGAAGATGGTAGAAATTTTGGATTAGAAATTTCATATGCTATTCAAGAAAAACCAAATGGTTTGGCTGAAGCATTTTTAATAGGTGAAAATTTTATAGGAAGTGATTCATGTGCTTTGGTATTAGGAGATAATATATTTTATGGACATGGATTTACAGGAATGTTAAAAGAAGCTTCTTCAAAAGAAAAAGGAGCAACTATATTTGGATATTATGTAAATAATCCTAAAGATTTTGGAGTAGTGGAATTTGATGAAAAAGGAAAAGCTATTTCATTAGAGGAAAAACCTGAAAATCCAAAATCAAATTATGCTATACCAGGATTATATTTTTATGATAATACTGTTGTAGAAAAAGCTAAAAAAGTTAAGCCCTCTAAGAGAGGAGAGTTAGAAATTACAACTCTTAATGAAATGTACTTAAAAGAAAATAATTTAAATGTAGTTAGCTTAGGAAGAGGGATGGCTTGGTTAGATACAGGAACACATGATGCTTTATTAGAAGCTTCAAATTTTGTAAAAACAATTCAATCAAGACAAGGAGTCATGGTAGCTTGTCCTGAGGAAATTTCTTATAGAAATGGTTGGATAGATGAAGATAAGATTAAAGAACTAGCAAAACCATTATTAAAATCTAAATATGGAAAATATTTATTAAATTTAATAGGAGAACAGTAATTGAGTAATTTAATACAAACTAAAACAGTTAAATTAAATTTTTTACTTAATTTAACTAGAATGTTTTTAGGTATGGCTTTTATAGTTATTACAACACCATACATTGCTAGAATTCTTGGACCAAAGAGTCTAGGAAAAGTTGAATATGTAAATTCGTTAATAACATATTTTATGTTATTCACTGCTCTAGGAATACCAAGCTATGGAATAAGAGAAGTTGCTAAATATAGAGATAATTCAAAAGAGTTAAGTAAAATTGTGTTGGAATTATTAATAATTCTTTGTATAACAACAACTATTGGTTATACAGTTCTTTTTATTTTTATACATAACTATAGAAGTTTATTTGAAATAAAAGATATTATTTTAATTATGAGCATAAATATAATGTGTAATAATATAGGGATAGAATGGTTTTATCAAGGAATTGAAAATCAGCTATATATTACCAAAAGATTTATTTTGATAAGGATTCTAACTTTAATCGCAATGTTTATATTTATAAAAAGTAAGGAAGATTATTTAATATATGCTTTTATCTTAGTGATGATGCAAAGTGGCTCTAATATATTAAATTTTATTAACTTAAGAAAATATATTAGCTTTAAAGATATAAAATTCTCATCTGTAGAATTAAAAAGGCATCTAAAACCTATCTTGGTTATTTTTATGGCAACAGTAGCTACTACAATATACTTACAATTAGATTCACTTATGATAGGAAATGTAAGTAAAGAAGCTGTGGGGATATACATAGTTCCAAATAAATTAATAAGAATGATACTAGTAGTAGTAACAGCTTTAGGAACAGTTCTTTTACCTAGAATAACAAATTGTTTAAAGAATAAAGATTATGATAATTATAATTCATATATGAATATATCGTTAAACTATATATTTTTTATAGCTATTCCTCTAGCTGTAAGTACCTTTTTACTGTCAGATGATATTATTAATATTATGGCAGGTTCACAGTTTATAGCATCAACCCTGACATTAAAAATATTATCTCCTATATTATTTACAATAGGAGTAGCTTATTTTTTAGGTTTTCAATTGCTCTATCCTCTAGGGTTAGAAAGATATTATACTTATTCTGTTATTGTAGCAGCTTTAGTTAATTTTGTATTTAATTATTTGATGATACCCAAGTATTTACAAAATGGAGCAGCAATAGGAACAGTAGTTGCTGAGACAGTAGGACCTTTGATTATGCTATTTTTTGCAAGAGAACATATAAAAAAAATATCATTTTTCTCCAGAAAGAGATTGAAATATTTTATAGCTACATTTATGATGAGTCTAGTTATTATTTTTATTAAAAAATTAAATTATAGTTCAGTAGTAACAATTATCTATTCTTTTATTTTAGGGGGTATACTTTATATAGGAGTGCTTTTATTGTTAAAAGAAGAAATTTGTGTTGAGGGAATCAAAATTATAAAGAATAAGTTTAAAAAGTAAATTTAGATTTGACAATATAAATACTAGGTCAAAGAAAAAAATTATGGAGGTTTATTCATGATTAATAAGTGTAATAATAAAGTTATGAAAAAGGTTACTAAAGCAGTTATTCCTGCTGCTGGTTTAGGAACAAGAGTTCTACCAGCAACAAAGGCACTGCCAAAAGAAATGCTTACAATAGTTGATAAACCTTCATTACAATATATAGTTGAAGAACTTGTTGAGTCTGGTATATCAGATATTGTAATAGTTACAGGAAGAAATAAAAATTCGATAGAGGATCATTTCGATTTTTCTTATGAATTAGAAAATACTTTAAAAAATGATAATAAAATAGAACTATTAGATAAAATATCTCATATTTCAACCATGGCTAATATTTATTATGTAAGACAAAATATGCCACTTGGTTTAGGCCATGCAATATTAAAGGTCAAATCTTTTATAGGCGATGAACCTTTCGTTATTGCTTTAGGAGATGATATCATATATAGTCCTGAGAAGCCAGTCAGTAAACAAATGATAGAAAAATATGAACTTTATGGTAAAAGTATAATAGGTTGCCAAGAGGTAGCAACTGAAGATGTTTCTAAATATGGTATCGCTAAACTTGAAAAAAAATTAGATGAAGCTACCTTTGAAATGTTAGACTTTTTAGAAAAACCTTCTATAGAAGATGCACCTTCAAGAATGGCTTGTTTAGGAAGATATCTTCTTTCAGGAAAGATTTTTAAATATTTAGAAGAAACAAAACCGGGAAAGAATGGAGAAATTCAATTAACTGATGGAATACTTGCTATGATGAAAGATGGAGAAGACGTTTTAGCATATAACTTTACTGGTCAAAGATATGATATAGGAAGTAAAGTAGGATTACTTAAAGCAAACATTGAATTTGGACTTAGAAATGAAGAAACAAAAGAAGATATAAAAGAATATCTTTTAAATTTAGATATAGGAACAATAAAGTAAGAAAAAGCACTGTTTATATATAATAGTGAAAGGAAGGTATCTATGAAAACATATCTAGTAACAGGGGCTGCAGGCTTTATAGGAGCAAATTTTTTAAAATATATCTTAAAGAAACATGAAGATATAAATGTTATTGTTGTAGATGCATTAACTTATGCTGGAAATCTAGGAACAATAAAAGAGGAATTAAAAGATAGTAGAGTTAAGTTTGAAAAAGTAGATATTAGAGATAGAAAAGAAATAGAAAGAATATTCTCTGAAAATAAAGTGGATTATGTTGTAAACTTTGCAGCAGAATCACATGTGGATAGATCTATTGAAAATCCACAAATATTCCTAGAAACAAATATATTAGGAACTCAAAATCTACTAGATAATGCTAAGAAAGCTTGGACAGTATCAAAAGATGAAAATGGTTATCCAGTATATAGAGAAGGTATAAAATATCTTCAAGTTTCTACAGATGAAGTATATGGAAGCTTATCAAAAGACTATGATGAAGCAATAGAGCTTGTAATTGATGATGAAGCTGTAAAAAAAGTTGTTAAGAATAGAAAAAATTTAAAAACTTATGGAGATAAATTCTTTATAGAAGAAAGCCCAGCTGATCCAAGAAGTCCTTATTCAGCTTCTAAAACGGGGGCAGATCATATTGTTATAGCTTATGGAGAAACATATAAGTTACCAATTAATATAACAAGATGCTCAAATAACTATGGACCTTACCATTTCCCTGAAAAATTAATACCTTTAATGATAAAAAATATTTTAGAAGGTAAAAAACTTCCAGTATATGGAAAGGGAGATAATGTAAGAGATTGGCTATATGTTGAAGATCACTGTAAAGGAATAGACTTAGTTTTAAGAGAAGCAAAAGTTGGAGAAATATATAATATAGGTGGATTCAATGAAGAAAAAAATATAAATATAGTTAAATTAGTAATAGATATATTAAAAGAAGAAATTACTAATAATGATGACTATAAAAAAGTTTTAAAAACTGATATATCTAATATTAACTATGATTTAATAACTTATGTACAAGATAGATTAGGGCATGATATGAGATATGCAATAGATCCATCTAAAATAGCAAAAGATTTAGGTTGGTATCCAAAAACAGATTTTGAAATTGGAATAAGAAAAACTATTAAATGGTATTTAGAAAATCAAGATTGGGTTAATGAGGTAATATCAGGTGATTATCAAAAATACTACGATAGAATGTATGGAAATAGATAGTGAGATTAAGAGAATTTTTTGAGAATAAGATTTAAAAAAATTCTCTTTATTATCTCAGCTTTTTTATTAATAAATAGTTCTTATGTACCATCCTTTATATTTTTCACTATATGAGTTAATTTTATTATTTTTTTTAGCAAAATTTTCATTAGTTACAAAAACATCAATACCATTTTCTCCATCTGTATCTAATATAATAGAACCTACTTGGTTATTTGTGATAAAATTGAGATTTTTATTATTCCATGAACTATAATCTAAATATTCACTATTTGCATTACCAAATAAAGTTAATTTAGGTTTTAAAATATCTAGATATTCATCATTTCCTCCTGACTTTCTTCCATGATGAGGTGCTATTAAAACATCAATATTGCTAACTAATTCTTTATATTTTTTTAAAATATAGTCCCAAGTTTTTTTTCCAGAATCTCCAGCAAAAATAATTTTCTTTCCATTTTTATTATATAGTATTACATATGAACAATCATTGTAGTCTTTAGTATTATTAGCTTCTTGGATTAAATCTGTTGTAGGGGCGAGGATATATAGCCCATCCCCATCACCTTGACCATTGTAATTTTCATTAAAAAAACGATTTTTACTCCCTGAAAGCAGATGTAATACAGTACATTTTAAATCTGAGTTACGAATTTCTTGATAGAATTTCCAGTCTTCTTTTTTATAGCTACCATTATTACTAAAAGCTTCTATAACTTTATTATTTTCAGTGTCCCAAAAATTAGTAACTTTAAAAGTATTAAATAAATTTCTAATTCCATCCATATGATCCATATCAGGGTGGGTTAAAATAAATCTAAAAATTTGATTTATTCCTAAATCTTGAAGATATTTAATTGGATTTACAGGATATAATTTCTGCTTAAAATTACCTTTTGGAGATAAATTTTCTTCTAAAGCACTTTCAGCTTTATAGAATTCATTGATATCATTTCCATTTGAAATATCAATTAAAGTATTACGACCAGATGAGTGTTGTATCAAAGTACAATCACCATTTTTAACATTTAAAAAGTGAATTATCGCCATTTTTCCTCCTTATATTGAAACTTCTTCTTTTAAAAATTTAATTAATTCATCAGAAGTTTTAGTTCTATAGTCTTTAGCATATGCCTCTAATCTTTTAAGTTGCTCTTTATTTAAAAAATAAATAGAAAGCACTTTATAATTTAATAAAACTTCATCATTTAATTTTAAAAAGTTTTTATCTTTGATAGAAAAAGCTTGATTTCTTAGTATAAAATTTTCTCTTCTTATAAAAGATTCAGCAAATTTACTTAAATAAATATTAGAATTACCTCTGTATTTATTTACAAATGTAGATAAATATGTTGTAAAAAATATAGTTGAGAAAGCAATACCAGCAGTAAATATAAAATTACCTAGATTTTTTTTAAGATCTGCACAAATACTTATTAATGCAAGTGTTATAAAAACAATAAAAAATGCTATTAAATATGGTTCAATAATTTTATTAAATTTATTGTTTTTCATATTAAAAAACTCCCTAAATATTATTTATTCCAATCCTCTACTTTTTCACTAAAAGGAAGCTCTGGAACAGAACTCCATCCTTCTCTTTCTGGCATTAAAAAACTACGATTTAGAGTGTATCCATTAGTTTTATAAACTTGAACACCTCTACGAATAAAAGCATTAGTTACTGCTTTTCTTGGATAATCAGATTCATAAGCAACAGAAGCATAAGCAACTTTTTTTAGTTTAATTCCTTCACTTACAATATTTCCAACCATTTTATTCATTATGGAAGGGCTTAAATTATGTCTACTTCCATGATGAGGAATTTGATAAAAATTGACTTCTGTTAGAGGAATACCTATCTTATTACCTTTTTCTATAGCTTTTTCTAGACCTTTTAGACCTACATCACCAGTTAATAAGAATTTATTTTCTTCCATATCTCCTAAAAGAACAATAGACATCTCATTTTCTTCACTTGTTTCTACATCTTCTTTAAGAGAATCTTTACTCCATAATTCTTTTATACAATTTGTGATTTTAGATAATATACTTTTAGCCGATTCAGTATAAATATCACTTTTATAACCACTTTCATTTAAATATTCAGTTTTTTTAGATTTTTTCAATAATTCAATAAAAAACTCTTTAGAAGGAGATAAGATTTTTAAATTTTCATTAATTTGATTGTTTTCAAAGCCTTCAATGATTTCTATACTTTTTTCCTTTGCAAGCTTTTCAATTTCAGCAACATAAGGATAATCATCTTTCAAACGTTTTTCTAAAGATTCTTTTGATATTCTCCCATCATTAACATTATCCCAAATATCATAAATATATTTCCAAGGGATATTCATAATAATTTTATCTATTTCAAATTTTTCAATAACTTCAATTATCCCTGAAGCATGATCTTGATCTGGATGAGAACAAATCAAATAGTCAATTTTAGGATAATATTCATTTTTAAAATAAAATTCTTTAAGATGTTCAATCAATTTATTAGCGAGTACTTTAGAACCACCATCATAAACAACATTTATAAATTTACCATCTTTTTCATAACGAAAACATATAGCATCAGCATTTCCTTTATTTTCTTTTGTAGCAATAAAATCAATTTCATATCTCATTTTTTGGTTCCTCCTTATTAATTTGAAAATTTTCAACTCTTTTTCTTATATATTCAGTTTGCTTTCTATAAGAATAAATAAATAGAAAAAAGAAAAATAATACAGTTAATAGTTTTTGTAATAAAGTGCAAAATAAAAAATTATTTTGCAAAATTAGATAAAGTAAGTAAAGAAAATAAAAGAAAAAAACAATTATAAAAGATCTGTACATATTATTAACTAATACAAATGTATGAATTTTATTATTATTTTCTTCAGCTTTTAAGAATTTTGGATAATCAGCAAATTTTATAATTTCTAATTTTCTTAAAAGAGGTTCTAAAAAAAGTGAACCAATTCTACTTATAATTAAACCTATAAAATAGTAGATAAATAATTTTTCATATACATCTACTTTTTCAACAACAAGAGTATAACCTTCTAAGTTCAGAAAATATGAAAAAATTATTCCAGGAAAAATATTATTGAATAATTCATATGTACTTAATAGGCTTAAAAGAGTCTCCATAAATCTATCACCTCACAGTATAAAATAAAATTTTATCAATATACGGTAATATTATCATACTTTTTCATAAATGTAAATATTTTATTTTTTTGTAAAAATTTTTTATAAAATTATTTTTATTATTATTCTTGCTATAATTTAAACATGAAGATAAAAGACATATTAAAAGAAAATAATGTAAAACTTGTGGAATTGTCAAATGCTTTAAATATTTCTAGACCTACTCTTAACTTATATATTGATGAATTTGAAAGGGAGGGGAAAATTCCAAATAAAGATTATGATTCTTTTTTTAAGAAAATTTCAGAGAAAGGGTATAAAAGTAGGGAGGAATTGTTAGAGTATATAAATGAATTTAAAAAATTTTTGGATAATAAAAAGTTTAATGATTTTTTACCAGAAAATCTGGATATATTACAAAGTATATATAATAAAATTTATAAAGATATGAAAGGGAAAAATAAAGTAATAGCTATCTATAAATTTATGGATAGTGCTATCAACAACTATGGAGAAGATAAAGCATTAAGTGGATATATAAATTATACCCTATATTTAAATGGATTGAAGGATATTAAAGAAATGAAAGATAATGAAAAAGCCTTAGTCTCAAAATTATTTCCAATTATGAAAAAATATGAGGAATCTGATTTGGAAGTTGATAGTTCTGGTTTAAAGGAATTCTATGTTAGAGTAGATGAGATAAAGAAAAATAGAGAGGAAAGATATCAAAGATTTGAAAAAATTTTAAAAGAAAATTTAATGAAAGAACTTAGTTTAAATGAAGAATTAAATAAGGAAGACTTAAAAAGAATTTTAAATAATTTAGATTTAAAAAAAATATAGATAAGAGGGATTATTATGATAATTTTAAACTTAGAATTACATAATCTATTTGCTCTTGAAGATTTAAAAAAGATTTTATTAGTTGTAATAATTTAATGAAAAAATAGAGGAAAAAGAATTTGAAATTTCTAAACTTTGATCAAGGAAGCCACAGATATTTATAAAAAATATGAAAATAAATCAAAAGAAATATAAAAGATTTAGGTTAGTACCTAGAAACAGGTTTTGAAATCACAAACCACCACTTCAAGTGGTGGTTTATTCTATGTCTAAAAGGCAATATTACAAGCTTGAGGCTAAAGCCCTACAATTTGATCTGTCTTTTGTGCACAGCCCCATTCAGCTTTAAAATAGCTCTTATTTTTATTTCTTTTCAGCATTGAAAGGATCAAAATATCCTTTTAATGTCATTTGATCCATCACTCTATCTTTTTCTATCTGATTTTTTTATATATTGGGCGATCCTTTCTTTATTTCTTCCTACTGTATCTACATAATATCCTCTACACCAAAATGTTCTGTTACCATATTTATATTTTAAGTTCGCATACCTATCAAATATCATTAATGAACTTTTTCCCTTTAAATATCCCATAAATGTTGATACTGCTATCTTTGGTGGTATGCTCACTAACATATGTATATGGTCTACACATGCACTTGCTTCTATTATTTCTACTCCTTTAAATTCACAAAGTTTTCTTAATATTGCTCCTATATCTTTTTTTATCTTTCCATATATCACTTGTCTTCTATATTTTGGTGTAAATACTATATGATATTTACAATTCCACTTTGTATGTGCTAAACTATTTTTGTCCATAAGGACCTCCTTTGATATTTTTTAGTTGGTTTTGGCAGACCTTCTTTTATTATATCAAAGGAGAACTAATATTAATGCATAGCCTCTGGCTTTCCTGAACCACTTGCATAGCAAGTGGTTTTATTTTACAATTAGAAAAAAGGTATCCATTTTTTGAATACCTTTTTCTTTTGTTCAAAATTCTGGTAATTGTATATTATTCAATCCAATACTATTATAAAAATTTAATATAAATTTACTAAAAATTGGATAGAATTTAGACAAAATTTTTTTGATAAAACTCTCATTAATATCAAGAGCTTCATTATTTAATGTTAATATGTATTTTACTTTTAATTTTAGTATGTTTATATCATCATTATCAATCATATCTATTTTAAAAGTTAGCAACATATTTTTCCTATCTTTTAAAAACTTAACATTAATTCCTAATTTTTGTTTAATAGTTTCATCAGGAGTATAAAATTTTTTGTTAGAAACATTTACATTATAGTCAAACTTTTTTAAAATATATTTCTTAAATTCCATCTTATCTCCTTATGCTATAAATAGCCTTTCAGAAACATTATTTAATATATTATTTGCTATGTCTGAACTGATTTCATTTTCTCTTTCAAAATTAAAAACTACAGAATTTTCTTTAAGTTCCTTCATTTTTAAATCATATTTATTTTGAAAATTTTTCCATAGTTCTTTTGATGTTCCATAGTTTTTGACAATTCTATCTATCATATCATCAGTTATATTTATTTCAGCATTTATAAGACTTGTGATTTCATTTTCTGTTAAACCTAATAACTGTACCATACTTTTTGTATCTTTCCCTTCTTCATCCATTATATTTTTGATTAAATATCCTGGGTGAAAAAT
>ERZ773099.3288-NODE-3288-length-10496-cov-3.646681_pt1 | contig 10496 bp, 7 predicted proteins | sample MGYA00511120_ERZ773099 | MGnify/ENA primary metagenome ERZ773099 (study PRJEB29015, sample SAMEA2738012) | human oral metagenome | biome: human oral; feature: human-associated habitat; material: dental | place: China | collected 2104 ... | reverse complement strand
CTGAGCAGGAACAGCCGGAGCTTACAGCAGAAGAAATAAGTGAACAGCGACAGATTAGAAGAGATAAGCTGCAGGAGCTTTGCGCTATGGGTAGAGACCCATTCGTGCAGGAGACATATGATGTAACTGCTCACAGCAAAGATATCAAGGACAACTACGACGCTATGGAAGATCAGGAAGTAACGGTTGCTGGACGTATCATGAGCAAGAGAATCATGGGCAAAGCGGCATTCTTCGATATCCAGGATAAGCAGGGTAGAATCCAGTGCTACGTTAAGCGTGACGACATCGGAACTGAAGAATACACAGTTTTCAAGACATACGATATCGGTGACCTCGTAGGTCTAAAGGGCATCGTGTTCAAGACTAAGACAGATGAAATTTCAATTCACGTGCAGGAGCTAACACTTCAGGCGAAATCCCTACAGGTGCTTCCTGACAAGTGGAGTGGTCTCGTAGATACAGATCTTAGATATAGACAGCGTTACGTTGACCTTATCGTAAATTCTGACGTAAGAGACACATTCCTAAAGCGTGCAAAGGTAGTGAGCACCATTCGCAGAGTGCTCGAGGATGACTATGGCTTCCTTGAGGTTGAAACTCCAGTGCTACAGACCATCGCTGGTGGTGCTAATGCTAGACCGTTCAACACACACCACAATGCGCTCGACTTTGATCTTCGCCTCAGAATCTCTCTCGAGCTTCCGCTCAAGAGACTGATTGTCGGTGGACTTGATAGAGTGTATGAGCTCGGCAAGGTATTCCGTAACGAAGGTATGGACAAGAATCACAGCCCTGAGTTTACTTCTATGGAATGCTATATGGCGTACGGAAACCAGGAGAGCATGATGGATCTCATGGAGCAGATCGTCTACAAGTGTGCGATGGAGGTGAATGGATCACCGATTATCTCTTATGAGGGCAAGACTTTTGACGTTACACCTCCATGGAACAAGATAGATATGACGGAATCTGTAATCAAGGTTACAGGAATTCCTTTCGATAAGATTGATGATGATAGCGAGGCACGTGAGCGTGCAATCGCATACGGAATGGACGCTGAAGAGGTTAATAAGTGGACTCGCGGCAAAATCATCGCTGAGATGTTCGATGAGTACTGCGAAGACATCCCAGGACTTCTCGATGGACCAGTGTTCTTAACAGGACATCCGATAGAGGTATCACCTCTAGCAAAGAAGGATCCCAAAGACCCTCGCATCACTCGTAGATTCGAAGCTTATATTAATGGTTGGGAGCTATCCAATGCATTCTCAGAGCTCAATGACCCAATTGATCAGTACGAGAGATTTGCTGAACAGCAGCGTGAGCTAGACCTCGGACTTGACGATGAAGCTCATCCGATGGATATGGATTTCGTAAATGCTCTCGAGGTTGGAATGCCTCCAACTGGTGGACTTGGAATCGGAGTTGATAGACTGGTTATGCTTCTCACTGATTCTTCGACTATCAGAGACGTACAGCTATTCCCGGTAATGAAGCCTTTAGGCAAAGGTGGTAGCTCAGACGAAAAGGCTGAGAGAAAGCTAGATTTATCAAAGGTTAAGGTAGAACCGCTATTCGAGGACGTAGTTGATTTCGATACATTCAGCAAGTCTGACTTTAGAGTAGTTAAGGTCCTAGATTGTGAGGAAGTGCCAAAGAGTAAGAAACTCCTTAAGTTTACCCTCAATGATGGATCAGGTGAGACTAGAACAATCCTATCTGGCATCAAGGAGATATACTCTGCAGAGGAGCTTGTTGGAAAGACTCTAGTAGCAATCACTAATCTTCCACCACGCAAGATGATGGGACTAGAATCATGCGGCATGCTTCTATCCGCTACCTGTGACTATGATGGTGAGGAAATCCTCAAACTAATTATGCTTGATGATTCAATTCCGGCAGGAGCGAAACTATATTAGAAATAAAAGATAAATAGATTGACAGGACTCATATAGTGGGTCCTGTTTTTTATTTTTGTTTTGTGAGTAGCTATATACGAGATATAAATTCAATCTATATCTCACTATGGGTTATAAGTATTTCCATAAATTTCTACTTGATGGTAATCTATGTTTAGCAAACAAGAGGGGGTATGTAGAGATGAGCAATTTAAAGACACCATTTAGATATGATTTTGTAGGAAGCTTTCTAAGACCACAGGCACTTAAAGATGCAAAGGCACAGCTAAGAAAGAATGAGATTAGTCAGGAAGAGTACGACAAGGTCGTTAATGAAGAGATTACAAAGCTAGTAGCTAAGCAGAAGGAACTTGGCTATCAGGTAGTCACAGACGGAGAGTTTAGAAGAACATTCTGGCATCTCGACTTCATGTGGGGCTTTGAGGGCGTAGAACATGAGAATACAGGTGGTGGAATTCAGTTCCATGGCGAACTCGCATTGCTAGATGATACATACCTAGTAGGCAAGCTCAAAGCTAAGCCTCATCTATTTGTGGAATATTTCAAATTCTTAAATCAGTTTGAAGATGAAAACACTGTAGCGAAGTACACAATCCCTGCCCCAGCGCAGACATTCCAGCAGTTCATCATTCCAGATAACCTCGAGAGCACTAGAAAGTTTTATGAGACAAACGAGGAATTGATTCAGGATATCGCTAAGGCATATCAGAACGTAATCAAGCAGTTCTACGATGCTGGTTGTCGCAACCTACAGCTAGATGACTGTACATGGGGCGCAGTAGTCGGAGATGCTGCAAAGCTTAGATACAAAGCTTTAGGTATAGACTTAGAAACAGTTAAGGCTCAGCTGCTCGAAGTAAACAATTTAGCGCTTGAAGGTAAGCCTGAAGACCTAGTTATTACTTCGCACATCTGCAGAGGAAATTATAATTCGACATACTTCTCAAGCGGTGCATACGACTCAGTAGCAGACTATGTGTTTGCAAAGGAGAACGTAGATGCTCTACTACTCGAATATGACGATGAGCGTTCAGGTAATTTTGAAGCCCTTGCAAAGGTTTCAACTGACAAGAAGGTCGTTCTCGGCCTTATCACAACTAAGTCGCCAGAGCTAGAAGATAAAGAAGAAGTTATTGCGAGAATTAAGGAAGCAAGCAAATACGTGCCTCTTGAGAGACTGTGTCTCAGTCCTCAGTGCGGATTCGCTTCTTGCGAAATTGGAAATAAGCTTACTGAAGAAGAACAGTGGGCTAAGCTGAGACTTGTAAAAGAAGTAGCTGAGGAAGTTTGGGGATAAAACATAATCTCCTTCATACATACAAAGCATGTGATTGATAATAGCCTATGAGAAAGCAGCCCGTGTGGCTGCTTTTTACTTTTAGACTTAAATTGAATAAATTTCTCTGGTTTGGTAAACTTTATTTAAACGTAAATTTACATTGTAATGTGTGATTCATAGAGAAAGGTGAGATTGAATGAAAAAGAAAGTAATAGTTTTTCCAGAAATTGCAAAGCTCAAAGAAGAGGTAAATAGAGCTCGTACGGAGTTATCCAGGGCGTTATTCGAGTATGACGAGCTACGTTTCATTATTTGTAAGAATCTTGAAACAAAATTCTTTATTGAATTTGGAGCTATTGAGTATAAGCTCTACGAGGCTCAGTGCTTGGAGGCTAGACTAAGAAGGAAAATCGAGCTAATTCAAGCGAAGAAGAATAGACAGGAAAAGATTGATTTTGCTGAAATAGAAGTTATTCTTGATGTTGAACTTGAGGAGTACAATAAAGAACTTGGAAAGCGACTTGGGAATATGAACGAGGCGCTTGAGCGCAGAAATCTGGAACGCCTATCCGATGAGGATACTAAGGAGCTAAAGACGCTATATAGGCAGATTGTGAAGGCTCTTCATCCTGATCTGAATCCAGACTTGCCTGAAGCTAAGCAAGAACTGTTTAATAATGCAGTGCAGGCTTATAAAAATGGAGACTTAGAGACAATTAGAACGATTAGTCTCATAGCAAGTGATGAAATTCCAGCTTATGAAAAAGAAGACATAAGAGTACAGCTTCTGAAGGATAGAGAGCGAATTTTAGATAGGAGTTACAGAGTAAGGGATGCTATTGAAGTTTTAAAGGAAGATTTTCCTTATAACATGAAAGAAATTCTCGAAAGCGAAGAGGCTATAGAAGAGAGAAAGAAAGAGCTCGAGCAAGGTCTTGTGGAGTTTAAAGAAGCTGTTGATAGGCACAAGACCAAGATACTACATATAATGAGGTGATATCATGGGCAACATTATCAAAGATGAGAGATCAGGTCTCATATCAGTCTTGCACGGTAAAGGTGGTATGGTTATACCGAAGCCTTTTGAGCGTGACATATTCTTATTCGATTCTACCGTTGCGGGGACATCGCATGTTGTAGGTATGGAGGAACTTGCGGAGCATTTAGATGAAGGTGAGAAACTCGACTTCTATCGTGAGCCCAAGAATGAATTTGATGACCAGGCCATAGCAATCAAGACAGCAAGTGGAACAAAAATCGGATACGTACCAAGGAGAGACAATGTGGTCTTTGCAAGGCTTATGGATGCGGGCAAGCTGCTATTTGGCCGGATAGATTCTACTGAGAAGTGTGGCACTTGGGTGAAGATAAAAATCAAGATATATTTACATGAACAATAAATAAAACATTGAAAAATCGGATATAATGTATATAATTAAATTGTACACAAGTTAAATAGGCAGAGACAATTGTATCGCAAGTAATTGGTGCGTGACTGTCGATGAGGAGATTAACAATGAACAAGAATATATATTTTGCCGGTGGTTGCTTCTGGGGCACTGAGAGAGTGTTTAAGGAGATACCAGGAGTTATAGAGACAACTGTTGGATATGCGAATGGAAGCGTTGAAAATCCTTCGTATGAGCAGGTTTGCAGAGGAAATACTGGTCATAGAGAGGCTGTTAAAGTCATGTATAATCCCGAGAGATTATCGCTTGAGAAACTAACGCATGCGTTTTTTATGGTCATCGATCCGACTGTTCAGAACAGACAGGGACCGGACATCGGAACACAGTACCAGACTGGTGTGTATTATGAGAATGAGCAGGATTTACCGATTTTAGAAAAGGTTTTTGCACAGCAGGAAGAAATTCACGAGGAAATTTACGTTGAGCTTGAGCCGCTTTCTTCATTCTATGATGCGGAAGATTATCATCAGGACTATCTCGATAAGAATCCTGGCGGTTACTGCCACATTACAAACTATGAGATTGAAGAAGTTAGAACGTTGTTCGCAGCTGAAGCTGAAGAGGCTGGGCAGAAGGTAAAGGATGACCTATATCCGTCAGATGAGACTGAGGAAGAGCTATTCTACCGCATCGGACCTCAGGCATATAACGTTGTGAGAAAATCTGGAACTGAGAGGGCATTCTCTGGCGAATACGATGATTTCTTTGAAAAGGGAATTTACGTAGATGTTGTGAGTGGTGAACCGCTATTCGTATCGACGGACAAGTTCAATTCTGGCTGCGGATGGCCGGCATTTACAAGGCCTATAAGCGAGGAGCATGTGACATATCTACGCGATACTACCTTCGGCATGGAACGCGTAGAGGTTAGAAGTAAGGGTGCAAATTCACATTTAGGACACGTATTTCAAGACGGTCCTGCGGAAGATGGAGGCATGAGATATTGTATCAATTCGGTAGCCCTGAAATTTGTGCCAGTAGAAGAAATGATGGAAGCTGGCTATGGCGATTTAATTGGATTGGTAAAATAATAGTAATTTGATTAATGATTACGAGGAGAATAATATGAAAGTACTATTTAATGAATATCCTAAGTGTAGCACTTGCAAGAAGGCTAAGAAGTGGCTAGACGATAACGGAGTTGCTTACGATGATAGACATATCGTTGAAAATAATCCTACAAAAGAGGAGCTCAAGGACTGGCTATCGAGAAGTGACAAGCCGGTGAGAAAGTTCTTTAACACAAGTGGTATGCTCTATAGAGAAATGGAACTCAAGGATAAGCTAGATGCGATGAGCGAAGATGAGCAGCTCGAGGTGCTAGCATCTAATGGGATGCTTGTAAAGAGGCCGCTAGTCGTTGGAGATGACTTCGTGCTTGGCGGCTTCAGAGAGAAGGACTGGGAAGAGAAGCTATTAGGCTAATAATAAAAACTTTTAGAAAGTTATATATGCTTTTAGAAAAGAGCCCGACTGGGCTCTTTTGTATGTGCAAAATGTAAAGTTTAGTTGACTGATTGTAAAGTGAAATAGATTGAAACAGTTAGAGAGTACCGATATAACACTGTTTTTAATAATTGAGTTACAATATGCTACATAAAAATATGATACAATAAATTAATTTATATTAGTGCAGTAAAGGAGTGCTCAAATGTCCGAAAGCTACACAGGCAGAATCAATCGCAAATTACAGCGCAAGCAGAAAGTCATAAGGGCTGCGGCAGGCAAGTGCAAGGCAGATTTAGTTCTTAAGAATGCTACATACGTGAGCGTATTTTCAGGTGAGCTGAGAAATGTTGACATTGCAGTTACGAATGGATTAATAGTTGGACTTGGTGAATATGATGGTGATAAAGAGGTCGATATGACGGGCAAAATCGTGTGCCCGGGATTTCTTGATGCTCATATCCACCTTGAGAGCTCTCTTGTTACGCCGACTGAATTTGTAAGGGCGGTGCTTCCTCATGGAACGACCACGGTGGTAACGGATCCGCATGAGATTGCAAATGTGATGGGGACAGACGGCATTGAGTATATGCTTCAGGCGACCGAAGGACTCCCGATAGATGTAAGATTTATGCTTCCATCATGCGTTCCTGCGACTCCACTTGACGAGTCTGGTGCAACGCTCGATTATAGAGCGATAGACAGTTTCTACGAACATCCTAGAGTGCAGGGACTTGCAGAGATGATGAATTATGTCGGCACAGTTGCTGCGGATGAGCAGGTTGTGGAGAAAATTGTTGCCGCACAGGTCCATCACAAGAAGATAGACGGCCATGCACCAGGGGTGAAGGGCAAGGCTCTAAATGCATACGTTGCCGCTGGCGTGTATTCCGACCACGAGTGTGCTACAGCAGAAGAAGCGATAGAGAAGCTTGAACTCGGTCAAGTAATAATGATAAGAGAAGGTACAGCAGCCCATAACCTCGAGGCGCTGATGCCGCTTTTGACAGACAAATACGCAGATAGATGTATGTTCTGCACCGATGATAAGCATCCATCTGATCTACTAGAGAAAGGGCACATAGACTATATAATTAAGAAAGCCATATCGATGGGAGCAGATCCTATACTAGCAATCAAGGTTGCTAGCACTAATGCAGCTAGATATTTTAGGCTGAATAATCGTGGTGCCATTGCGCTCGGATATCTTGCGGATTTCGTCGTAATAGATAATTTTGAAGATTTTACAGTCGAGCAGGTCTACAAGAAGGGCAAGCTTATGTTCAATAATGGCAAGCTCAAAGAGTTTAAGGCTCCGGAAGTAGACGAATTCCTGACTACAAGGGCTCATAGCACTTTCAAAGTTGATAAACTTACTGCGGAGGCATTTAAAATAGATAGACCTCGAGGGGTGCTCGGCATGGTTGCAGGTGAACTGATGACCACAGATGAGGGATATGCAACTGGTGTTAATATTGATGAAGATGTCCTCAAAATTGCTGTAGTAGAGAGGCATAACTATACGGGTCATATTGGAATTGGATACATCAAGGGTTACGGTCTCAGAAGTGGAGCAGTTGCTACCAGTATCTCGCACGATTCTCACAATATAATAGTTGTCGGTACTAATGATCAAGATATGGCAGCTGCTGTAAATCATGTTGCGGAGAATGGCGGTGGTATCACTGTATTTGACGGCGGTGAGTGCATAGGAGATGTGCAGCTTGAGATAGCAGGTTTGATGAGTGGAGAGCCATTAGTTGAGGTTAATACAAATCTCGAAAAGGCAAAGGCAAAGGCTTTTGAACTCGGAGTGAGCAGATCGATAGATCCGTTTATGACGCTTTCCTTCATGAGTCTTCCAGTTATTCCAAAACTAAGACTCACAACAAGAGGTGTGTTCGACGTGGAAAGCCAGAGTTATGTATAGGCTAAAATAATTAAATGAATGAGATAGATAAAACTATAATTAAAAAGTTAGCTGAGCGTGTAGCAGAGCTAGGAGGAAGAGCGTACTTTGTCGGCGGTATAGTTCGTGACGAAATTATGGGGCGTCCTATCAAGGACGTTGATATTGAGGTGCATGGAATATCTGAGACAATCCTAGAAACAGTCTTAAAGGAGATTGGGAAGCCGATTAGATTTGGATCGGCATTTGGAGTTTATTCTCTTGCTGGTCATAATATAGATATTGCACTGCCTCGTTCAGAGAGTAAGTCTGGGGCAGGTCATCGTGATTTTGATATTAGGATAGATCCATTTATTGGAATAAAGGAGGCAGCACGGAGGCGCGATTTCACCATGAACGCGCTGCTCAAGGATGTCCTGACTGGTGAAATCACGGATTCATATGGAGGAACGGAGGATATCAAAAACCGAATTATCCGCCATATCGATGACAGGAAATTCGGTGAGGACCCACTCCGTGCACTACGTGCTGCCCAGTTCAGATCCAGATTCGGATTCCAGGTCGCGCCTTCCACGATTTCTATCTGCAGAACGCTCGACCTCAGATTCCTATCGGCCGAGCGCGTCGAGATGGAGATGAAGAAGGCGCTCCTAGAATCCCGCCAGCCATCCGAATTCTTTGAATGTCTGCGGGAAATGGGCCAGCTCGGATACTGGTTTCAGGAACTAGAGCAGCTGATCGGACTCGAGCAGAATCCGGCCTTTCATCCTGAAGGTGATGTCTGGACTCACACTATGATGGTGCTAGATAGAGCGGCACGTTTCCGACCTTGCGTGAGTGACCCATACGCGTTTATGCTATTGGCGCTAACCCATGATCTCGGCAAGATTACTACTACTGAATTTGTAAATGGTGCTATTCATGCGTATGGTCACGAGTTACAAGGAGCAGAAATCGCGGAGCGATTTCTGGACCGCGTGTGTCATGGTAATGAGATAAAGCGGTATATCAGAAATATGCTGCCCAATCATATGCGCCCCAACAAGATTGCTGAATCTAGATCTGCAGTTAAGAAGACAAATCGCCTTTTTGATGATGTTGTGGCGCCCTCTGACCTTATCTATTTTGCAATCTGTGATAAGCCAAAGCTGCCGCATATTATGTTATCTAAAGAAAATAAAGAAGATCCTTCAGGTTTATACACTGAGTCAGAAAAAACACGCGAGAAGGAACGTATAGATTTCTTATTTGACAGACTTGAAATCTATAAGACTATGATGTCTGAGCCATATGTTACTGGCAAAGATTTAATTAATAACGGAATAACTCCTGGAGATGATTTCAGCTTGATTCTCGAGTACGCACATAAGCTCAGGTTAGCTGGTATTCCAAAGGAGAGTGCTCTAAAGCAGACTATCTCGTATGCCGTCAAATTAAGAAAAAATAATATGTAAAAAGATATGGCTCTAAGAATCTATAGGATTGGTTGACACCAAAAACTTGCAAAATTAATTTGATAAGAAAAGCGGGACTTATGTCCCGCTTTTGTAATGTATTCATATACTACCAAAGTTCTTTTGGATATTTTCCAGCTGCTTTCATCTCAGCAAACTTTGCAGCAACCTCATCTTTGTCTTCTTTGTAGGTAACACCGAACCATTTATCGCTCGACTGAAGAACAGCAACGGTTGCTCTTCCTGCTTTAACTTCATTATCGATGCAGTAAGGGAGGAAGTATTCGCCTTTTAGAGGATTTTCATCCATGATGGCATCTAGCGCGGTTGGAAATCCGTCTTTCATGATGCCTAGAAATTCAGTTCCAAATCCCCATAGGTTCATAGAGACTGAATGGCCATCAGGCACATCATGTCTAAGCCTCTTGGAGTTTGTAGCACGAATTACGCCATCACTCTCACGAATTACATCCGAATGCTCCTCGATATCCGACAAAAATCCGTTCGTTACTTCGCATAGCCCGCGAGCGACGGAACCGTTTGCAGATAGTGTATTCTCGATTTTGAAACCTACCATGCAGTGATGTGTAGCATCAGCGGACTCACTGAGGAATTTATATATCTTCTCAAACGCTTCCTGACCATAATAGTCATCGGCGTTGATAACTGCAAAAGGTGCATCTATATAGTCTCTTGCAGATAGCACAGCTTGGCCAGTTCCCCAAGGCTTAGTTCTTCCTTCTGGTACTGAGTAGCCAGCTGGCAGATCGCTAAGATTCTGGAGAGCGTAGTGTGTCTCGAATAATTTTCCTGCTCTACCTTCAATATGTGCCTTAAAAGTAGCTTCAAAATCTTCCTTGATTATAAAAGCAACTCTTCTAAAGCCAGCCTGGTAAGCATCGTAGAGGGAGAAGTCCATAATTATATCGCCCTCAGATGTAATCGGGTCAATCTGTTTAGGTCCGCCGTAGCGACTTCCCATTCCTGCAGCCATGATAACTAGAATTGGTTCCATTT
>ERZ773099.3287-NODE-3287-length-10498-cov-15.643014_pt1 | contig 10498 bp, 8 predicted proteins | sample MGYA00511120_ERZ773099 | MGnify/ENA primary metagenome ERZ773099 (study PRJEB29015, sample SAMEA2738012) | human oral metagenome | biome: human oral; feature: human-associated habitat; material: dental | place: China | collected 2104 ... | reverse complement strand
ACGAGCCGGAGGCGGCCGCCTGGGCGGACACCGTCATCTTCCTGCGCGACGGGCAGGTCGTGGCCGAGCTGCCCGACCCCAACCGCGACCGGGTCCTGGACGCCCTGCGCGAGCTGAGCGAGGCCGATTCCGCTCAGACTGCGACCGACGCCTGGGCCGTAACCGCTTCCAAGGGGGCCTGAGCCGTGAACCGAGTCGCCTGGCGCTCTGTACGCGCCCATGCCAAACAATTCTTCCTGACCACCTTCGCGGTCGTCCTGGGAGTGGCGTTCCTGTCGGGCACGCTGGCGCTGCGCGCCTCCATGTCGGACACGTTCTCCACACTGCTGTCCTCAACGGCCACCGCGGACATCTATGTTCGCGGCGCAAAGGTCGCCTCCGACAACAACGGCAGCCGCACCATCGGCAGCACCGAAGCCGCCATGCGGTCCCAGCCCATCGACGGTTCACTGGCCGAGAAGATTAGGCAGACCGACGGCGTCACGGTCGCCCACGCCGGCGCCCAGCTGAACGGCGTCCTCGTGGGCGCCAACGACGCCCCGGTCACCGCCGGCGGCGCCCCCACGCTCTTCCTTCCCCTGTTCGACGAGGAGCCGGGCCTGAAGTGGGTCCAGGGCGGGCGACCGCAGGGAAACAGCGAGATCGCTCTGGAGTCCGGAGCCCTGAAGAGGTCGGGCCTCAAGGTCGGCGACACGACCCATATCGTCGTACAGGGCTCCCCGATCGAGGTGAAAGTGGTCGGCGAGTTCAACTTCGGCGCCTCGATGGCCGGGGCGACGGTCGTGGGACTGAACTCGGACTGGCTCATGTCAATGGCCGCACCGGACGGGAGGGTCTCAAGCATCTCGGTCTACCTCACCCAGGGGACCTCGGCAGAGGCCGTCAAGTCCAAGATCACCGAGGTCGTTCCCGACGGCACCCGGGTCCAGACCCGCGCCGAGTTCATCAAGGAGCAGAACAAGGCCATCGAGACCACGCTGGGCTTCGTCCAGACCTTCCTGCTGGTCTTCGTCGTCATCGCCATGTTCGTGGGCTCCTTCATCATCATGAACTCCTTCGCGATGAGCGTGCGCCAGAGGGTCAAGGAGTTCGCCCTGCTGCGGGCGGTGGGCGCCTCGCCCGGGTCGGTCTTCGGCATCGTGTTCCTCCAGGCGGTCATCATCGGGGTCGTCGGCTCCGCCCTGGGCGTGGCCGCGGGCGCCGGGCTCCTGGCCGGGCTGGCGGCGATACTCAAGGCCATGGACCTGCCCCTGCTGGAGAGCACGGGACTGACCGGACCGATCATCGCGACCTCCCTGGCGGTGGGACTGGCCGTCACCGTCGTCGGCGCCCTGCTGCCGGCACGCGAGGCCGCCCTGACCCACCCGGTCGAGGCGATGCGCGGCGTGTCGGGCTCCCGGGAGAAGTCGCTCGTCCTGCGCACGGTCATCGGCGGGCTGCTGCTGGCGGCCGGGGCGGCCGCGATCGCCGCCGCCTGGGTGAACGCGGACCTGGAGCAGCGTCGTCTCGTCATGGGACTGGGCGCGGGAGGAGTGGTCATCGGACTGCTCATCATCTCCCCGACCCTGGCGCGCCCGGTGGTGGCCGTCCTGGGTCTGCCCTTCCGGCTGCTGCGGCCGTCCGGGCGCCTGGCGGTGCGCAACATCATCCACAACCCGCGTCGCACGGCCAACACCTCCGGCGCCCTCATGGTGGGCATGGCCCTGGTGTGCGCCGGCGCCACGCTGGCCGCCTCCTTCAGCACCTCGACCGCCGACGAGGTCGACAAGTCCCTCAAGGCCGACTTCCTGGTCCAACCGGCCACGATGAGCAGCCTGAACGCCCGGCTCTCGAACGGGAAGGTCAAGGAGATCGCGGCGATCGACGGCGTCAAGGAGACCTCCTCGTACAGCATCTACACGGACGCGGTCACCACGCCAGACGACAAGCAGGATCCCACCGCGGCCGCCTTCGTCATCGACCCGGTCACATTCGCAAGGGCCTATGACGTCAAGCTCAGCTCCGGGTCGATGGAGGACTTGGACGCCACCCATGTGGCCGTCAAGAAGGATGCGGGACTCAAGGTGGGAGATAAAGTCACCATCACTGGTCCCAACGGCGCCGTCGAGGCGACGGTGGGCGCCGTCATCAACCCGCGAGGCTTCAACGCGAACTACTTCTACTCCCCCGAACTGGCGGCGTCGGTGGGCTCCTGGGGCTCGCCGGGCGCCAGCACAGACCCTGCCCACGTCCTGGACTCGCCCATGGGCATGTTCCTGACCCTCGACAACGGCGCCAGTCTCGACACGGTGCGGGGCGAGGCCCGCAGCATCGTGGCCGACACCTACCAGTACGCGGTACGCGACGCCAGCGAGATTTCCAGCCAGATCGGCCAGCAGGTCAACCAGATGCTCGCCATCCTCTACGGCCTGCTGGGGCTGAGCATCGTCATCGCCGTCCTGGGCATCGTCAACACTCTGGTGCTCTCGGTCTCCGAGCGCACCCGGGAGATCGGGCTCATGCGCGCCGTCGGATTAGGCAAGACCCAGCTGGCCGGGGAGATCATCACCGAGTCCGTCCTGACAGCTCTGTACGGCACCGTCCTGGGCGGGGCGACCGGGGTGGTCCTGGCCGCGGCCCTCAAGAAGATCCTGGAGGATCAGGGGCTCTCATCCCTGAGCATCCCCTGGGGACAGATGGTGGGCATGCTCGTGCTCTCCGTGGTGGTCGGCGTCATCGCGGCCCTGTGGCCGGCGCTGCGCGCCTCTAGGCTCCCCGTCCTGGACGCCATCGCCACCGAGTAGTCAGCAGGCGGTCGGCGGACGGGCGGCGACCGATCACCGAACAGACGACACCGCCGGAGGGCAAGTAGGAGATACGTCAGTACCGCGCGACCATTCGGTAGGGCACAGTACGAGCTGTACGAATTGTTCCGCCCGCCACCACCCCCATACCTGCCGGCGCCTCGCGACGGCAGCCGGCGGTTCCGAATCATCCAGCCGGCACTGGAATAACGAACGGACCCGCCGACTCCGGTGCCCCGGCCCGACTCCCCGCCATCCCGGGAGCGGACCGGGGCACCGGCGCGCTCCCGGGATCCGCCCGAGAGACACCCGGGCCGCACTCACCGGATATTCCCGCACCCGCTATCTTCCTCGTCACCGCTCCTCCCCCTGCCGCACCCGCGCTCGCTCCGGTAGCCTCGTGCGATCATGCCCGAACCGTTCTCCCGGTCGATCCCGGCCACCCCGACCACCCTGTCGATGTCCCCCGACGCCCCGCTGCCCCAGCCCCCGTCCATCGGAGCCGGGGCTCTTCTGCGGTGGCTGCTGCGCCGCGCCACCGTCCCGGTGGCCCTGGCCACCCTGGCGGCCTGCACCTCCAACATCATCCAGGCGACCGTGCCCGCCTTCCTGGGCCAGGCCCTCGACGCCGGGATCGAGAACGGTCTCAACGCCCGCGTCTGGGGTATTGGCGCCCTGCTGCTGGTGCTGTTCGTCGTCTACGCCGTCGGGGACACAATGCTGTCCTACTTCGGGGTGGCGGCCTGGATGCGCACGGCCTTCGACGTCGATCGGCTCGTGGGGCGGCAGGTCTCCGCCACCGGCGCGGACCTGTCCCGGCAGGTCTCCACCGGCGAGGTCGCCACCATCATCGCCTCCGACGCCGAGTACCTGGGCAACCTCATCGAGTACCTGCCGGCCCTGCTGGGGGCCGCGGCCAGCTTCATCGTCGTGGCGGTCCTCATGCTCCGCACCTCGGTGAGCCTGGGGCTGGTGGTCATCCTGGGCATGCCGCTCGTGGCGGCGATCGTCACCCTGGTCATCCGTCCCTTGCAGAAGCGTCAGGCCGTTCAGCGCGAGGCCCAGTCCGCGGTCACCACGATCACTACCGACACGGTGGCGGGTCTGCGGATCCTGCGCGGCATCGGCGGGGAGGACGTCTTCGCCCGCCGCTACCGGGAGGCCTCCCAGGAACTGCGGCGCCGCGGCGTGGAGGTGGCCTCCTCCCAGGCCACTCTCATGACCCTCCAGGTCCTACTGCCCGGCCTCTTCGCCGCCATCGTCGTGTGGATCGCGGCCCGCATGGCCGTCTCGGGAAGTCTGACCCCCGGCGGGCTCATCACCTTCTACGGCTACACCGCCTACCTGTCCTGGCCGCTGTGGGTCTTCACCAACTCCGTGCAGGACTACACCCGGGCCATCGTCGGCGCCCGGCGCCTGAGCCGCCTGCTCGAGGTCACACCCGCCGCCGGCAGCCTCGTGGAGCGCCTCGACCTGGACCCCGCCGCCGCCCGCCCCGTCAGCGGCAACCTGGTGGACACCGGAAGCGGCCTGCGCCTGGAGGAGGGCCGCATGACGGCCCTGGTGTGCCCCGACCCGGAGGTCTCCGCCGAGCTGGCCACGCGCCTGGGCCGCTTCACCGACTCCGGGCCCACCGTGACCCTGGCGGGCAGGCCGCTGGCGACCATGCCCCTGGGCCAGGTGCGCGCCAGCATCGTCGTGTCCGGGGCGACCGCCCAGCTCTTCACCGGCACCCTGCGCGAGGCCCTCGACGTGCGCGGCGGCCCCGACCCGCAACCGGCGGGCGTTACGGACCTCGTGCGCGCCGAGGCCGAGCGCACCACCGGGGCCGACGTCGACCAGCAGGTCCGCGCCCAGGAGCGCGAGGCCCCCGGGGACGACCGCCTGCTGGAGGCCATCGAGATCGCCGACGCGGGCGACGTCCTGACCTCGCTCAGCGAGGGCCTGGCCGGGATGATCACCGAGAAGGGGCGGTCCCTGTCCGGCGGCCAGCGCCAGCGCGTGGCCCTGGCCCGCGCACTGCTCACCGAGGCGCCCGCGCTCGTGCTCATCGAGCCGACCTCCGCGCTGGACTCCCACACCGAGGCCAGGGTGGCCGCCCGGGTGCACCGGGCCCGCGCCGGGCGCACGACCGTCGTCGTCACCGCCTCCCCGCTGGTGCTGGAGGCCTGCGACGAGGTCGTCTTCCTCGACTCCAGCGGCGCCGAGCTGCTGCGCTCCACGCACCGCGAGCTCATGGCGATGGCCCGCTCCGGCGATGCGCAGGCGGCCGACTACCGCGCCGTCGTCTCCCGGGCCCTGGGCGAGGATACGGAGGTGAGCTGCTGATGGCGCTTCCCGTCGCGCCAGGGTCGGTCGCCCTGCGCAAGACCTTCGGGATCATGGCCTCCTACCGGTGGCGCTTCGCCGTCGTGCTGGCCCTCCAGATCGTCGCGGTCCTGTCCACGCTCGTGGCCCCGCAGCTGCTGGGGCGACTGGTCGGGCGGGTCTCGGCCGGGCGGGCCGACGCCGGCTACGTGGACCGGATCGTGCTGACCATCATCGCGGTCACGCTCGTGGGCGCACTCATCAACCGCTTCGCCCAGAAGTACGCCCGGACCCTGGGCGAGTCGGTCTTCGCGGACCTACGCGAGCGCATGATGAACCGGGTGGTGCACCTGCCGCTGAGCGCCGTGGAGTCCGCCGGCACCGGCGACCTCGTGGGGCGCACCACCACCGACGTCTCCCGCATCGAGTTCCTCGTGCGGGTGGGGATCCCGCAGATCCTCGTGTGCGTAGTGACGATCGTCTTCACGCTGCTGGCCGCCGCCTTCGCCGACCCCCTCCTGGCGCTCGGGCTGCTGGTCATCTTCCCGCCGGTGTGGTCGATGATGCGCTGGTATCTGCCGATCTCCATCCCCGCCTACCGGGCCGAGTCGGCCGCCCAGGCCCGCCTCAACGGCGCGGTCTCCGAGACGGTCGAGCACGCCCAGACCGTGGACGCGCTGGGCATCGGGGCGCGCCGCGAGCGGGCCATCATGGCCTCCATCAAGGAGGCCTGGTCCCTGGAGCGCTACACGGCGATGCTGCGGGTGCGCCTGTTCATGGTGCTCGACGTCGCCTGGCGGGCGCCCGTCGTCGTCATCCTCCTGTGGGGCGGGTTCCTGGCCGCCCGCGGCTACGCGACCCTGGGGGCGATCACCACCGTCGCCCTTTACTCGATGGAGCTGCGCAAGCCGGTGGGCCAGCTCATGTTCTGGATCGACCAGGTCCAGATCGCCCAGGCCTCCCTGTCCCGCATCCTGGGGGTGGAGGAGGTGCCCGACGACCGGGCCCCCACCGGCGAGCAGCCCAAGGGCAAGAGGATCGTGCTCGACGACGTGCGCTTCTCCTACCGGGAGGGCGTCGAGGTGCTCCACGGGATCGACCTGGAGCTCGTGCCCGGGGAGCGGCTGGCCGTCGTCGGGCCCTCGGGCTCGGGGAAGTCGACGCTGGGGCGGATGCTGGCCGGCATCAACCCGCCCACCTCCGGGAGCGTGACCGTTGGCGGGGTGGCGCTGACGGATCTCACCGAGGCCGAGCTGCGCCGCCACGTCGCCCTGGTGACCCAGGAGCACCACGTGTTCGTGGGCTCGGTGGCCGACAACGTGCGCCTGGGCCGCCCACGGGCCTCCAACGACACGATCCGCGAGGCCATCGAGGCCATCGGGGCCGACGCCTGGGTGGACGAGCTGCCCGAGGGGATGGACACGATGATCGGCTCGGGGCACCTGAGCCTCACTCCGGCCCAGGCCCAGGAGGTTGCGCTGGCCCGGCTGGTGCTGCTGGACCCGCACACGCTCATCCTGGATGAGGCCACCTCGCTGTTGGATCCGCGTGCCGCGCGCACCCTGGAGCGGACCCTGTCCACGGCGCTGGCCGGGCGCACCGTCATCGAGGTGGCCCACCGCCTCTACACGGCCGCCGACGCCGATCGGGTCGCCGTCGTCATGGACGGGCGCATCGTGGAGCTGGGCACCCACGACGAGCTCGTGGCGCTCGGCGGGGAGTACGCGAGCCTCTGGCAGGCCTGGAACCAGGAGTAGCGGCACCGCCGAGGCGGCCGATACAGATCGCCAGCGGCGAAAGCCGGGCCCCATATCCCAAACCTACAAACCCGCCCGGGCCAGCGTTGTTCCACGATGGCGCGGCCTGTGAGATTCTTGGGGTGGCGGGTCGTCTCACTGTCGCGATCCCGCCGCTAGCAGTCAGTCGATTGCACCCAACGCTGCATCTCACACGAGAAGGTCCGTTCATGTCCAACAACCAGCCACCGCCCCCGCCGTCGCAGGCGACGTCGTCGGCCTCCGCCACGCCTCCCCGGGGAGCCGGCAGCGCCCAGCCCACGCTGGGCGAGCTCATCGCCCGTATCTCGGAGAACATCTCAGCGCTGGTGCGCGGCGAGATCGACCTGGCCAAGGTCAAGGGACAGCGCATGGCCAAGGAGATGAAGCCGGCCGCAATGCTGCTCGGCGCCGCGGGGGTCCTGGCCCTGTTCGCCTTCGGACTGATGCTCGGGTCGCTCACGGTGGGGCTGTCCCACGTTATGCCGCTATGGGCGGCCTTCCTCGTGGTGGCGCTGGTCCTCATCGCGATCGCCGTCCCGCTGGCCCTGGTGGGTCGCAAGCGGCTCGAGGCGGCCAAGGCCGAGGCCCCCGCGCCGCAGGAGGGACTGATGGAGTCGGTCAAGGTCGTCAAGGACGCCATCGCATCGGGCAGGGAGAGGGGGAACGCCCAGTGAGCGCCAACACCGCCCCCGACGCCAACCCGTCCGCCGCTGCACCGGCTCAGACCCCGGCACCGGCCGATGACGCGCTCATCTCCGATATGGAGGCCCGCCGCAAGGCGCTGGCCGTCGACATCGACGAGCTCGCCGCGCGTCTGGTGCCGGACAACCTGACCAAGATGGCCAAGCTCAAAGCCAGGGAGAAGGTCGAGGACCTGCGCAGCCAGGCCCTCGGGAAGGCCGAGGAGGCTGTCGGGCAGGTCAAGAGCCGCCTGACCTCGCTGGTCGGCAGCGGCACCGATGAGGCCGGCGGCGTGGACCCCTACGAGCCCGGAACGATGACCCTCGGTCAGCGCGTCGCCCGCCTGTTCGACGATGCCCGCGACGGCGACCCTGCATCGCTGGGGATCGTCACGGTCGCCGGCCTGGCCCTGGCGGGCCTGAGCGTGACGGCGACCGTCGCCGCGTTCAAGGCCTTCTCACGACCCCGGACGGTGCAGTCATGACCGGCGGCCCGCAGGCCGTCGGCGACTCCGGCGCGGCCGGCGGCGCCGGGAAGGCTGGGAAGACCGAGAGGGCCGGCTCCGAAGCATTGAGCCCCGAGCAGATCGAGGAGCGACTGCGCGCCCAGCGAGTGGCCCTGGCGGCGAGCGTCGATGAACTCGCGGCCAGGGCGGACCCGCGCACGCAGGCGCGGGAGGCCGGTGAGCACCTGCGCGAGCAGGCGACCGCCCGGGCCGACCGACTGCGAGAGCAGGCCGCGGCCGGCGCCGACCGGCTGCGCGAGGAGGCCCGCCGGCTGGCCGACCGGGCCGAGCAGACCTGGGAGCGCGCCAAGCAGGGCGATTCGGAGGCCACCTCCACGGTTGCCAAGGCGGCCGCCGTCGCCGGAGGCGTGGTGACCGCCGGCATCGTTCTGACCCGCTTCGCCCGCCGCTAGAGCCTATTGCGAACATAGGACAAAGCGTCCACGTGTTCGTACCTTGGGGCGCGCGTTCGTACCCTCTACCCCTCGAACGCGCGTCCCAAGGTACGACCGCGACGTCGGCCACCGGCGAGAACCGGCCTGCCCCGGACATACGCAATAAGACCTAGGACTGGAGCGCAACCCCACGCGCATCACAAGGCCCCGTCCCCGCGGACGCCGGGCCCCTCGCCTGTCTCCAACGCCGGGCCACCCCACCCCCTCGAGGACGCACAGGCTCGAAGACTTCACCCCATACCTCTTCAGCAAGAACCTTGGAACCATGCGGTTTCCCCGCACCGGCACGTTCGCGGTCGAGGCCTTTGAGACAGATCTGGACGCCACTGGGCAGGCCCGCCCGGACTGGACGGATCAGAACCCTCTTCAGAGGCCCTCGCACCGCACCGTCCTCGTTCGGGAACGTACTTGTCCCGCGAGAACTGCGTTCTCCCGCAAACGACTGGGGGCGGACCCCAGTCGTTTGCGGGAGAAGTACGTTCTGGACGGAAAACGCAGTCCTCGACGCGCATAGCCGACCGCTCTGCACCGCCGGGACGCCGGACCGCATAGCCCCGGCCCCGAAGAGGCACCATGAGGCTCGAGGACTGAGCCTCTGGGAGCAGAGCCCGGCCCCTCAGCCCCCTCAAGCCCCTCAGACCCCTCAGCCCCTCAAGCCCCTCAGGCACGTCCGCGCGCACCGTGCGACCTGGGCGCGCCTGCGCATACATCAGGCCCGCCACGTACGCCCCCGGCGAAGCGGACGGCCGACGCCCGGCCACCCGGCTCCTCCTTAACCCTGCCGCACAGGGTCCTCCAGAGCAGCAGCACCGGCCTCTCTGAGGGAGTTTCGGGCCACTGGTGGGCGATATCCACAGGATTGCTGGCCGTTCGCCGGAGATGGGCTGAGCACTCCCTGAGGCCTTCTTGGACCTCATGTCCTATATGTGGGATGTGCGTCACCACGGCTCGCATCCGGTGTCCGAATGGTGTTCTCGCGCATTGACGTTGTACGGTTGGCCCACGACATATTTGACCAGGAAGAGCGCGCCCACGTGCGCGCCGTGACACGTTGGAGGGGGTCGAGCCTATGGGGCGCGGCCGTCAGAAGGCCAAGGCAACCAAGGTTGCCCGTAAGCTCAAGTACTTCAGCCCGGAGACCGATTACAAGGCTCTGGAGCGGGAGCTCGTCTCAGCATCCTCGGGCTCTGAGCCTGATGACGAGATCGATTACGAGGAACTGGCCGCCAAGTATGCCGTCGACGACGATGACTGGGACGAGGACGGGAAATAACCCCACCCCCAGTCGAGGAGGGCCGGAGGAACGCACCTACCGGCCCTTCCGCGCGCCTGTCAGCGCGTGAGTCGAGGCTGCCGGGCAGCCATCCGTGTCACTCTCGGCGACTCTTCACTCCTCATCCGATCCACCTGTGTCGCATCGACCCAGGTCGGGGTCGTGTTGTCCTGGTGCAGTGCTCCAGGGGCGGCCCAGGTGGGATTGAATAGTCGCCAAGCGTGACACTTGGCGCGAGGCCCCGCCGGACGCATTCCGCATCCGGCGGGGCCTTACTGCTCGCAGCTGCTCGCGACCGCCTATAGCAGCTCTCAGTCGCGGCGGGCTCTCAGGCGGTCCGGTAGTCGCCATGGATGTCGACGGCGCCGCCGTCGACGCCCTTGGTGCCGGAGACGACCCGGTCCTGGGCCTCGTACTTCGCAGCCTCGTGCACCTCACCGAGCACCCAGGCGGGGATGTCGGAGCCCTCAGCGACGCGCAGGACGGCGTCGACTGCGCCGGGGTCGACCACGGCGACCATCCCCACGCCGAGGTTGAGGGTGCCCTCGAGGTCCTCCCACGGCACCGAGCCGAGCTCGCGCACGGTGGAGAAGACCGGCGGCACCGTCCAGGAGGCCCGGTCGACGTCGGCGATGAGTCCGGCCGGCAGGACCCGGGCGAGGTTGGCGGCCAGTCCCCCGCCGGTGATGTGGGACAGGGCGTGGACCGGCCCCGGG
>ERZ773099.3286-NODE-3286-length-10499-cov-13.778820_pt1 | contig 10499 bp, 8 predicted proteins | sample MGYA00511120_ERZ773099 | MGnify/ENA primary metagenome ERZ773099 (study PRJEB29015, sample SAMEA2738012) | human oral metagenome | biome: human oral; feature: human-associated habitat; material: dental | place: China | collected 2104 ... | reverse complement strand
TTTCTTAGCCATGTGTCCCTCCTATTAGTCCAATAGCTCAAATGAACCACCAGCATCTGCTCTAAAAGTCTTCGAGTAAAATACTGTCATCGCATCCACAAGGTGCTTCGTATCCCGTGCACCCACTGTCTCGTAGCACGAATGCATCGCCAGCTGTGCCAGCCCAATATCTACGGTGTTAAGCGACACGTGAGCATTCGATACGTTTCCTAATGTGCTGCCGCCTCTTGTGTCTGATCTATTTGTAAATACCTGAACAGGTATATCATTCGACTCGCAGAGGTCACGGTAAACCGCACAGCTAACGGCGTCTGTCGTGTAGTGCTGTGCAGCGTTGAACTTGATTACTATGCCTTTATTTATCATAGGTCTATTTATTAGATCTGCCTTCTCGGGATGATTTGGATGCACTGCATGTGCGTTATCTGCACTCACCATGAAGCTTGAAGAAACTGCCCTATAGTGTCCCTCTTCATCCTTGCCTGAAGCAAGCGAGATGCGCTTCAGCACCTCCTCTAGGAAAGTGGAATCTGCGCCCTGCTTGGTGAGAGAACCAGTCTCTTCATTGTCGAAAACCGCTAGCACTGGTACACTGTGTGAATTCTTCGCTGCGATGAAGCCCCCGAGGCATCCGTACACGCACTGTAAATCATCTAGGTGTGGCGCTGAGATGTACTCGCCTCTACCACCCCATACCTTGCCCTTATCTCGAACGTATAGAAATAGGTCATGCGAGAGTATATCTGACTCTGATACGCCAGCAGCCTCAGCTATAATTCTCATAAATGAACCCTTTGCCTCATCTACCGAGCCGAGAACAGGGAGCATGTCAACCTGCGCGTTCCACGTCTGGCCTTTGTTAGCATCGCGGTTCATGTGAATTGCGACATTTGGAATAAGCAGCAAGTCCTTATCCACATTAACGAGCCTAACCTCGTATTTATTACCATTTTTTACAATTATCCTGCCAGCAACACTCAGCGGTCTATCGAGCCACGGAGACATGAGCATACCGCCGTAACCTTCGACATTGAGCTTTACATATCCGTTTTCAACGATTTCAGGATTTTCCTTAACCTTGAATGCCGGTGAATCTGAATGAGCAGCGCTGATCATAAAGCCAGTAAAATCAAAGCTCGGAGTCCTAAACGCAATTATGCTCGAATCATTTCTGACCACGAAGTACTTACCGCTTTCTGAAAGCTCCCATTTTGCAGACTCTGCAAGTTCAGTATAACCTTCAGTTTCAAGCCTCGCCTTAATATTAACTACCGCATGAAAAGCCGTCGGAGACTTATCTAGAAATGATATGAGTTCCTTGTTATAATCTGTCATCGAATTCTCCCTCTATATATCCGTGTTTCTCGCTAGAGTTTGGTTCTACGCATCCTTCGCCTTACTACTAGCGCAATTTATCTATAACTTAATTTAATTACAAGCAGTATATCACAGCATCACTATTTCTTCTTCATTACATACCGCTGATTCCTGCTAGTCGCTTTATCTGGAATCGTCATCTCTATAATCTCGTCCTCTATCGCAGGCTGCAAATAGTTCTCTCTAAAAGACTTTCTCGACTTTAAGCCAAGTGCACCCATGAGCTGCACGGCTGTATACGGTATGTCAAATTCCATAGTCTCCATTAGTCTCTCTACCTGAGCAGTGGTATTTTCATACAGTACAGCTGGTTTACTCAGCACTTCCCCGAGCACCGCATCTAGTCGCTTCAGTATGAACATTATGAATTCATCAGAATCGCCATTCTTATGGCATCTAGCAATCACTTCATAATACTCGCTTTGGCAGTTTCTAATCTGACTCTCAAATGGCACATACTGAAAAAGTTCACGCCAGCCATATAAAAGTGCAGTATACCATAGCCTGGCCATTCTACCATTTCCATCTGCAAAAGGATGAATGAATACAAACTCATAATGAAATACAGATGACATAATCAATGGGTGAACGTTTTCTTTCTCTCGGTTCATCCATTCAAATAAATCGTTCATCTGTCCAGTTACGAGCTTCGCTGGCGGCGCCATGAATATGCATCCATATCCGTCAAAAACACCTTCTTCACCACTTCTGAATTTGCCACATTCCGGCACAAGTCCGTCGGTCATTACTCCATGCATACGCTTTAAATCTTCCATATTAAATGGATTGATTTCTTGAATGGCTTCGTAAGCGCGATATGCATTTTGAACTTCCTTAATCTCGTCACGGTTTCCGATGACAGTTCTGCCATCAATTACGTCTCTGACCTCAGCAAGAGATAGCGAGTTTGCTTCAATCGCAAGCGACGAATGAATAGATCTTATCCTGTTACTTCTCTGCAGATTCGGATGGGTGCTCAATGTATGATAACCTTGTATCTTACCGACTTTCTCAGAGATATCACTTATTAACTTGAGCATTTGTTCCGTTATGATATATGGTGGTTTGTACATCTTGGTACTCACTTTGACTTAATTATCTTGAGTCTTAACTTAGGTGCTATCTTGAGTGTATCATGGCATCGCATAGTTGTAAATATAGAAAACCCGCACCACTTAACCACCAGCAGCGCGGGTTTTAACTCTATTCTATAGTCCCCTAAATCCCATATTTAGATATCTATATGTGCTACAAACCTATTTAACAAGCTCCGCAACCATATCCGGAATCTTTGCGAAGTCCTCTTCATCTGGATTCCAGCAGGAACGTACATTTCCTTCCACAACTTCAAAACCAGCCTCAGCGAGCTTAGTCTGTAGAATCTTAACCGACTCACCGCTCCAGCCGTAGCAGCCGAAGGCAGCAGCCTTCTTATTTTTGAACTTAAGCGTCTTGAGGAACGATAGCCACCCCGCAACGCTTGTCAAAACATCATTCACACAGGTCGGAGAACCCACGACAATAGCCTTGGATTTGAATACCTCGGTCATGATTTCGTTCTTATCCGACTTGGCGATGTTATAGACCTTCACAACAGTATCTGGTGCCTGCTTGTGAATTTCATCAGCGATTGCGTGTGCCAGCTTAGTCGTGCCCTCCCACATAGTATCATAGGCAACAGTAATCTGATTCTCCTGATATGCGTCTGCCCAAACTGCGTATTTCTTAACTATCTGACCAGGATTGTCACGCCATACCACACCGTGTGACGGAGCGATTATGTCAATCGGCAAGTTCAGCTTAGCGATTTCCTCAAGCTTCTTGGTTACAAATGGCGCGAAAGGATTGAGGATATTTGCAAAGTACTTCATCGCTTCCTTATCAAGCAGAGCCTGATCCGCAAGGTCGTTGAACATCTCCTCAACTGCAAAGTGTTGTCCGAATGCATCCATCGAGAACAGGATGTTATCACCAGTCATATATGTAGCCATGGAGTCTGGCCAGTGAAGCATCTTCATCTCCACGAAGATAAGCTGTTTGCCGTTTCCAATATCGAGACTATCACCAGTCTTTACCACATTGAAGTTCCATCCCTGCTGTCCGTACTGACCCTCAAGGCTCTTTACACATGCCGCAGTGCAGTATAGCGGTGTATCTGGAATCTCCTTGAGCAGCGCTGGCAGCGAACCTGAGTGATCCTGCTCGCCGTGATTAACGATAATCGCATCAATCTTATCGAGCACGCCTTCAGCCTTCAAGTTCTCTATGAACTCATCTCTGTGCGGAAGCCACACGGTATCTACCAGAATTGTTTTCTCTTCCTCAATCAAAAATGCATTTTGGCTAGACCCATTCAAAATAGAATACTCATCACCATGGAACATCTCGAGTTCCCAGTCCATGTATCCAACCCAACTCACGTTACCCTTTACAAGCTTTCTCATAGTAGACTCCTTATAATCATTCTGCTCTTGGTATCAACCATTCATCTGAACTTTATTATATCATTTTTATACGGATTTCTCCGCTTTATGCTTTTCAGGTACATTCTCTTTGTCCTGCTCTTTCTATACCTTTATAGTTTCTTTAAACGCCTTCGCTCTTTCAAATTCCTCATATAAAAGAACCCTATCGAATGAACCGTAATTGCTACGATTGCCGCTGTCGTTATGTGGAGAACTGCCGCGTCATTATGTGCAAGATTATAGCTCGCAACACTACCAAATAGGAAAATCCACAGCTGAACAGCATAGTACTTCGCATCAAAGCTAAGGTGTGGCTTGCTGTACTTATTATTTGCAATAACGGCAATTTGAAACATGAAAATGCCGGCATACATAAAAAGAGTTACAAAGTGCACATTTGCCGTAGCTTGATTTATAAAACTCATGGATACGGTTATCATAATCAGCCCTATATAGATCGGATAATGGCTGTACATCAGGAACAGACCGTTAGTGTCCATGTGCTCATCTACCGCATGATTGAGCACACTGAAATAATAGAGGAACAGACATGCAACTATTACAAAATAAAGAACCGAGCTGAGACTGAAAGTCTTTGGGGTAAAGAACTTGGCAATACCCATGATCATCTCTCCCAGATTTATAATCGTGAGCAGTGAGACTCTCTCGACCAGATGCACAAAATTATTATCAACCTGCTCCTGCCTGTTTCTATAGTAAATCGGCATCAGAAATGTCACAATGATCGTCACAAGGTATATGTAGAATCCGGGATAAATCGGAAAAAGCCCTGCCGCAAGCATACCGAAAACTCTAAGCCCTGTCACCGCAAGGAATCCACGAATCGAATGTCTCTCCTCCTTTGTCGATTCATAGCTGTAATATTGTGCAAAATACTGCACAAAAAGCATGAACGACAGTGCCGCAATAGTCCAGCACAGATAGTTGAAGTGATCGTGCCAGTCATTGACAATCATGCCGGTAAACACCAGCAATACTACCATCTTGATAAACATGGTAGATATATTCAGAAATGAATTTTTGCCATACTGATTGGTAAACACAGTCTGCATCATCCATGCATCTATCAGCACGAAAGTCGTAACAATGAATGTCGAAAAAGCTTCTCCGCTCACGATCCCGTTATGAAGGTGGTGAATCAGCGCAGTAGTCCTCGATATAGCATATACGAACACCAGGTCATAAAACAGTTCGGTAAATTCAACATTTTTGTGCTTAATAGTGAATTTCAGCATATATCTCCTCTCAACAAAATACCCGTATAGCCTGTTTCTTAACTATACGGGTATTAGGGTTTTTCGTCAATATATTCGGGGGTGAAAGTTCGGTATTCTCGCGGGCTTACCGGCAGGCATGACATTGCAACACGGGTATTTACAAAGCAAGTCAAATTAGAATCTATACTGCATTTTTTCTGCTTACGGCTCTATTATATTGAAGTTCAATACCATTGGCGACATATATTTTATAAGGCGTAACGGCACAGTTCGATCTCCCGTTACGGATACCTGTTCCAGAACTTCTTTTTTCCCAAACATAAGTGAGAGCAGCTGCAGACGCTTCAAACTTATGGAACAATCTGCCTGAATTTTCGATTTTCCGTTATAGACAAGGAGAATACCGTCTCTTCTTGCCGCGAGATACTCCTCGTTCGTATCTATAACTTTAATGTCAAGGGTAAAATTATCGTTCTGCGCCGCCAGAGCATCCGTCATAATATCTACATATGACAGCATCATCTCTGTTGTCATCCCCATCATCATTACTTCATTTCCTTTTACGGTTCCTTCCTTATCTGCCTGATTCCCCTCAAAAAGCTCCCACGCTCCCATAAGATACGCGCTGCGCCACGGACCGCTCTCAGATTGATAACCGAGCTGCTCAAGTGCCATTGCACACAGATCCCTTGCTTCCTGAAAATCCGGCTTGGCAAATACAAGCTCCTTTGTCAGTTGAGCCACCCATTGGTATTCGCCATTATCGAAATCTTCCTTTGCTTTGCTAAGAACCTTTTCTAAATCGCCGAGGTATGAAATCCATTTTTTTGCGGTATCCTCAGGAGTAAGCGGATTAAGATTAACCGGATTGGCATCGTACCAACCCATGTAACGCTGATAAACAGCTTTTATATTATGGCTTAAAGTGCCGTAATACTGGCGGCAATACCATACCTTATTAAGCCTGCTCGGAAGTTCCAGCTTCCTTGAAATTTCTGCCGGCGTAAGTCCCTGATTGATGTAATGCAGCGTCTGATTATTGATATATTGATAAACTGCAGCCGTATCCTGCATATATTCCTTTACGGTTTCTTCCCCCCAGTGCGGCCAATTATGAGACTGAAAAACCACCTCGGTTTCGTCCCCGAAGAGATACTCGGCCTCCAGTATGAAGCGTGCCCACGCCTCAGCATCACGTACCTGAGCCCCTCGCAGAGTATAAATATTATGCATCGTTCCGGTGCAATTTTCAGCCATCCAAAGACCTTTATATTTAGGAAAATACGCATTCATTTCCACCGGTGCTTCTGTTCCGGGAGTCAGCTGGAAACGAATTTCAAGTCCGTCTATCATCAAAGTGTCATTGCCGCTTATCTCTATTGTAGGTGCGATCAGACCAATCGTCCCTCGCGACTGACCAAGTCCTATACCTATTGCCATACGATCTTTTTCGCCGGCTTTCATAATTGAACCGTACTGATACTGGGCTCTTCTTCCCATAGCAGGTCCGCAGTATATGTTTTCGCTTACTGCGTACTTTAAGAATCCTTCGGGCGCCAGTATCAGAGTCTTGCCTGAATCGAGCTGCTCTTCTAAGCTGAGGTTCGCATCCGCTACCTGTTCTTCATTTATTGCACCCATAATTCCACCGTAATGATCTATGTGAGAGTGACTGTAAAGAATGGCCTTGATATTAAGCTTTCCGAAATGCTTTTCCATAAGTGCCATAGCTGCTTCCATATTTTCCTTACACATCATGACGTCAAAGATTATCCAGCCATGATTTGTTTTAATGAAGGTGGCATTTGCCATATCGTAACCGCGCACCTGGTATATACCGTCGCATACTTCAAAAAGTCCCGCGTAAGCGTTGAGCTGCGTGTGCCTCCACAGGCTTGGATTTACCGTATCCGGAGCTTCTTTATCCTTGACAAAATCGAAATCTCCAAGATCCCACGCGACCTCGCCGTCATCGCGCTTAATAACGAGTCCGTCCGGTGATTCAATGAGCCCTCTTAGAGCGAATTCTTTTTCACGTTCATCCGAGAAATTAAGCAACGAATACCGTGTCCTGTTAGCTTCAGCTGTACTCTTCGTTGCACACGAACAACGAGTCCTGCTTAAAAATTTTCTTTCAATTCTCATAATATTTCCCCCGTTAAGATGTTCTAAAAGCAGTTAATCTTTATGACTTGTATTTGCAACACAGAATATTATTTCAGTTTACATTTCCTTAACCGATTTTCGTTATTTGAGGAGCTTTCCATATTCCGTTCAGTACACTGCTTTCCGGCCTGTATATTCTAAGAAAAAGATGAAATCCGCCGCTTCCCACAGGCAGCCAGTTTCCCTTATTTTCATTCGGCTCTTCGGTCTGAAGTATTAAATCCACGGAATTATCCTCATTTAGCTTGAAATCGCTTCGGTTACTTATCGCATATCGGTCAAGTGGATTGGATATCAGAAAATCATCATCGCCGTATGCAGTTACCGACCAGAAACCGTGTTCGCCCACCGGCGGTAGGCCATCTGCTGTGAAGTGCAGCAAATATTTGTTCTCGGCATTAAGCTTCTCTCCACTGTCGTCCTCTTCCGCTTTAAGATACACGGCGGTCTCTACAGTGTTTGCGCCGAAGCCTGCGATTGCGACAAGGCAGCGGTATTCGTATTCCGTACCGAAGCGGCTTATCGGATCACCATAAAATTTAAAGCTGCCGTTTCTGACCATAAATCCTAATGTCTTTTTAATCAGCTTAGGCATAAGGCTTTCTTTCATTTCACGCCAGAATTTCTCCAATTCCTTAGAAGAAAGATGAGGTTTAAAGCACATTCCGGCTCCTATTCCCAGCTCCGCAAACTCCCTGAGCAGCTCATTATCCTCAGGATATGCGGGATTATCCGTGAGCAGCCTGTTAAATCTCTCAAAATACTCTTCCGGAGAGAGGTTCATTGCAAGCGTAATCGGAACACCGTCTTTGCTCTCGTCGTAAGAGCCTTCCGGCATTTCACCATTAGACAGATAAACCGACAGAGTTTCTGCATCCATCTCACTTTGCAGTTTGTATATGTTGGATACATCTTCAGGGCCGTAGCAAATTGTTCTTCCAATAAGCCAACCGATAGCTGTAGGAACCTTGATCCTGCTCATTCCTTGAGGGATATCTCCTCTGAAAGAAGGACCCGTAAGTACATATGTTTTTTCTTCTTCCGTATCTCCACCTGTTCCCAGGATTGCCACGGTATTTGACCAGGCATCCATTATCTGAAATGTCAGATACCTATCCGCATAAGGCTTTTTAATTACAAGCGCATCGTCCTTTAAATCGAAAAAGACTTGCGAATACAAAGTGTCAACATTCGGCGTAACAACCTGCCTGAACTCGGATGTAGCAAGAGACTTTGCATGAAGAAACCGGTTAACGGGAGCTTTGGATCTACCCGGTTCGACGGTGTTGGTGCTGACTTCCTTGGTAATGTCCATCAGAACAAGCGGAAAAGAGAAAATAAACGCCTGCTCTATGAGTGCTTTGTTCATATCCGTTTTCATTTCTTCTGTCATCTTAAAATCCTCCGTATTACTTCATATTAGTCTCTTGTACAAATTCACGCATAAGCATGTCTTTGAGTAAAATGAGCTCCCTTTCAGAATCGCCGTCATTTTCGTAAACAAGTCCCACCGCATATCTGGTGACGGCCGCAAGCATCAGATGTACGATAGATAAGAACATCTCCCCTTCATTCATTTCCGTACACAGCGTTTTGTCATGTTCGCCTTTGACATAAGTTCTATGGAAACGCATTGCGAGCTTGTCAATCATTTCATTATATGAATTCAAAGTCTTTTGAGAAACTGATTCATTCCTGATATAAATGTTAAAAAACTGATTGAAGCAAAGCAGCCTCTTATGATTCCTGTATAGTTCAAGAAATGAATCAAGGAAAAATTCGAGTTCTTCTGCAGCCGTTGCCTTGTCCTCGTTTATGAGAGGCATATATTCTGTTATGAAATTGCTCCACGCATGTGTTCCGACAGCTACCACGAGTTCGGGCTTAGTTCGGTAATATCTGTACAGAGTCGCGACTCCTATGTTCGCTTTATCCGCAACATTTACCATAGAAACCTTATCTATACTCATTTCGGAAAATATACTTAATCCCGCATCAAGTATTCGTCTGTTGGTTTCTTCTTTTTGTAATGCATCCTGCTCAGGGTCAAATCCCATTTTATCCCTCTTTTCCCTTCCGAAGACAGCCTATCTCACTGACGATAGACATTATATCACCAACGGGGCATCACTGCAAAAAAAATATAGTAATCTATATATTCTTCAATGATTTTTGAGAATTCTTCGAAAGAAGAAAGGTTTCTTCATTTTCAAATTCCGCTCATCGGCAAAGCCTTTACTGAACCACGCATTCAACACGTGGTTTCACCTATACAAAAACCGCCTTCCCGAAAGAAGACGGTCCAAACAATTATGCTCCATGCTATTGACGGATCATTCTTTTGTGGTGACAGATGAAGACCGGCAAAGACCCCTGGGATTCATCCACAGGAGGCATGCGAGCAGCTCATAGCGTGTATTTGAGCTTTTACATTAACTCTATAATTTTGTCATTTAATTTATCATAGGTTTTCCTATTATCGTCATCAATCTTCACTCCGACGTAACGTGCAAGCTCAATAAGCATATTTAATATTTTCTGCGGCTCACATTCGGCTGCGTTTTTAATCGCTTCAGCATTTATACAAGCTACTAGGTTTTTACATTAAAAACGAGGTTTATACAGATTAAAGACGAGGTCTATCAAGCTTGAATTTTCAACGATTGATATTAATATTTATGGAATTAACGTTTCTGCGGGTGGATCTGTAAGCAGTTTTATTGGATACACATTAAATGGAACACCTGGTAAAACTCAATATATCGGCTTTAGAGCTAAATACAGGGTCGAATAGGGTGTTAGGTGCAAATATAATCAGAATACCGGGGAATTAGTATCTAGTAACACTTATAAAGTTATGAAACCTGTCAATGGTGAATATGCTTTACTTCGTGGATAAAAAAAATGCGAGGATAATCCTACAATGAAAAATTATAAGGATAAATATAAACTAATATCCAAATTTGCAGTAATAATCATTGGTGCAGTATTATGCATGCAAACCCACTTTATCTTTTCTAAAGTCTTTTATGGAGCAAATTCTGGGTTGGTGTATGGTTTAGCTGCTGCGGAAGTTATATCAAAAACTGCAATATTATTATTTGTTTTTCATATTGTCATTACTCTTTTTAATGATGATAATTAGTTGCAAAAAAATGTTAAAACGTCAATAATCATAACCACCAGCTTAGCTGGTGGTCAGACCGTAGACAAAGTCTCGCTATACAAAGGCGAGGCTTTTCTAGTGCACTAA
>ERZ773099.3285-NODE-3285-length-10500-cov-34.018669_pt1 | contig 10500 bp, 4 predicted proteins | sample MGYA00511120_ERZ773099 | MGnify/ENA primary metagenome ERZ773099 (study PRJEB29015, sample SAMEA2738012) | human oral metagenome | biome: human oral; feature: human-associated habitat; material: dental | place: China | collected 2104 ... | reverse complement strand
ATGACGATCTCATCAAACAGATGGAGCGCTATCTCTACAAATCCAATCGATTGCCCATGCAAACTTTAAACTGGATGTCACCTATCGAAATAAGAAAAACTCTACAAGGAGCTAGCTCCTTGTAGAGAATACCATATCAAGTTTTTAGATAACTTTCGTTTGGTCTCACATCATTGACAAACGTACATCAAATAATATGCAAAAAAGTATACAAAAATTACAAAAGTGTAACTTCCCAAACTGAGTTCTGTTTTCCCCAAAAACTAACAGTTATCCTAAAACAGATATTTGTGGGGAAACGACCGAAGCAACACTGTAGTCTAGTAAATACACTAAAAAAGAGAACAGACTGTTCTCTTTGGCAACCGGAATTCAGCACTCATCCTCATTACTGGTGAGTCACAGTTATTTCCCTTACTATTATATAGGTAAGATGTTTATTCGAAGCTATCAATCGTTGCATTGATAATCTTGAGTGACTCTTTTGTATAATCTTTTTTATTAGCTTCTGCTTTTGCTGCTGGACGCGGTTTAACAATCGGCTCAGATTTTATCACTGGACGTGACTTAACCACTGGCTCAGACTTTACTTCTGGACGCGGCTTAACGACTGACTCAGACTTTACTTCTGGACGCGGCTTAACAGCTGGCTGAGAACTTACCGGACGTTGTGATTTAGAAACGGGCTCAGACTTTACTTCCGGACGCGGTTTAACTACTGGCTCAGGATCTGAGAACGGAGCAGCTTCAATTTGTGCTGCCAACTCATCTTCCTCAACATCATCGATAGCAGCACTTGCGCTGAATGATTGCTTCGTGCCCCATTGCTTGCGAGCATCTAACTCACGAACGATAAAGACTGGATTGCAAAATTCTTTCGGAACAAGAACTTTGATTTGATCCTCTGTAAAGAGCTCGGCTCCATCTAGATCCGAAACAATATCCCAAGCAATATGTCCATCAGCACCACGTACATAATCACCAAATTCGTCTCGTCGGCAAACTAAGAAGCTCGGCAGACCCAAACTCTGAGTGATGTTGACATAGCGCATACCTGTATCAACTTCCCAAACTCCTGAAAAAACAGCTTCAAACAAGGCTCTGTACTGATCCTCTGAATCAAGAGAAAAACCATTAATGGTTTTCATAGCATTGGCACTGTACGCTCTCGATAAAACTTCCAGTTTTTTCTTATATGTATCAAAAGATTTGCCCTTCAAGAACTGGTCTTGTCCAACAGTTAAAATCGGTTTTTCAATTTCTGACATGATTCAAAACTCCTATTCATTATTATTCAGATTAAATCTCAAAGTGATCAGCATTAGTTTTGGTTTGGAAGCACCAAGTAGCTTACGTGCTAATACTATTTTAAAAATCCCCACAACATTTCCCTTAGCGTCCTGTCTAAAATTTTTCCCAACAACTTCAACATTACGCTGATGCTTCTCTTTGACAGTATCACGGACAGCTTTCATCATTGAATCTTTAATTTCATCCGTATTGGAGTACTGACTATAAAAAGAAACAGATTGTTGCTTTTTAAAGACCGCTCGATAGACCAGCTTTCTATAATATCTCTTATAGATAATTGCCAGTAGAAACGGTGCAGCCAAATACAAGTCAATAACTGGATCTTTTAGAAAAACAAATAGCCGATTATCAAAATAACTAATCACGGACAAGTAGCCCAAGGCGGATAAAATTTTAAAATAATTGCTTGCTATCGTAATGTTCTCAAAGCTATTTGTCACCAGAAAACCTATCAACATATAAGCAAATGATCCAACCAAGGAAACAATATGGATATAATTTAAAGGAATACCGAGAATATTATGCGTCAGAAGTAGGAGTGCCGTTCCGGCAACAAACACAATTCCAACAAAATAGACAAACTCTGCTAACCATTTCAACAAGACTAGCAGAACCAAGTAATAATCTCTCTTCTTTTTAGTCTTTTTCTTTTTTTTCGGTTTTTTATACTCTAAGTCAATAAACACCATAGAGTAGGTCCTACACTTTCCCTAATTAAATTTTTATACAAAATAGCGCAGCCGTCTTTACTAAAACAACTCTGCTCTCAATCGCTACAGATCTTTACCTTTAAAAGCCTTAGCGAATAAAATTCCGCAATTACATATATAGTAACAAAAAAATGCCAATATTACAACAAAAAGTGCAACGCTTACATCATCCTGCCTCAGAAGCCTTAAGTCCCTGTACACAAGTCAAAACACTTGTAAAGCACAGGAAAAAATAAGCTGATTTTCGTTCATCCTCTAATAACAATTTCTGTTACAAATCACAGAACTATCTAAGCAGCAAATTCATCACAGGCGCAAACAGCCTCTGGACTTACTCAATGAGAATTTGGCGCTTTTGCCACCCAGAATTTATAGCATCTTTCGAGTGTAGAAAAAGCCTCCTATAAACTAAACCTAATTAAAAGCAATAAAGCTATAATTAGAAAGATTCATATGAGGCCTTTTAATAAACACCACAAAACAGGGCAGAATAAGAGCCCTATCTTGTGTTATTTTACATGCTTTTCTTACTCTTATTTTTGACCAAGGGCAGCTGCCATAGTTGCAGCAACTTCTGATTCAAAATCATTAGCAGCTTTTTCAATCCCTTCACCCACTTCAAAACGAGCGAAAGCAATCACTGCTGCATTCACAGACTCAAGGTAAGCTTCAACTGTCTTGCTGTCATCCATGATGTAAACTTGTGCAAGAAGTGTATATGCTTGGTCAACTTTTGTGTTGTCAAGCAAGAAGCGATCCATTTTACCTGGGATGATCTTGTCCCAGATTTTTTCTGGTTTACCTTCAGCTGCGAGTTCAGCTTTGATGTCTTCCTCAGCTTGTGCAATCACTTCGTCAGTCAATTGAGCTTTAGAACCGTATTTCAAGTGTGGAAGGGCTGGTTTGTTAACCATAGCACGGCTTTCGTTATCTTGATCGATAGCGTGGTTCAATTGTGCCAACTCATCTTTGACAAATTGCTCATCCAATTCTTTGTATGAAAGAACACTTGGTTTCATCGCAGCGATATGCATAGAGATTTGTTTAGCAAGTGCATCGTCTCCACCGTCAATCACTGAGACAACACCGATACGGCCACCGTTATGCTGGTAAGCACCAAAGTGTTGCTCATCTGTCTTTTCAATCAAAGCAAAACGACGGAATGAGATTTTTTCTCCGATAGTAGCAGTTGCAGATACGTATGCTGCTTCAAGAGTTTCACCTGAAGGCATTGTCAATGCAAATGCTTCTTCGTTGTTAGCTGGCTTGCCTTCAGCGATTACTTTAGCTGTAGTATTTACCAATTCAACGAATTGAGCATTTTTCGCAACGAAGTCAGTTTCAGCGTTAACTTCAACAACTGCTGCAACGTTACCATCCACATACACACCTGTCAAACCTTCAGCGGCAACACGGTCAGCTTTCTTAGCTGCTTTTGCCATACCTTTTTCACGAAGCAATTCAATTGCTTTTTCGATGTCGCCATCAACTTCAACCAATGCTTTCTTAGCATCCATGACACCAGCACCAGATTTTTCGCGCAATTCTTTTACCAGCTTAGCTGTAATTTCTGCCATTTTTCTTCTCCTATGTTTACTATTTTTAAATAAAGGGGCTGGGCTGAGCCCCGCCCCTTTAGGTTAATTGACTTATGAAAATTATGCGTTGTCGCCTTCTACAACTTCAACGATTTCTTCGATTGAGTCTGCTTGAGTTTCAGTTGCAGCAAATTCTGCTTCAACAGTCGCTACAGCGTCCTCACCTTGACGACCTTCGATAACAGCGTCAGCCATTTTCGCAGTGATCAATTTAACGGCACGGATTGCGTCGTCGTTAGCAGGGATAATCACATCGATATCGTCTGGATCAGTATTTGTGTCAACCATCGCAACTACTGGAATACCAAGTTTCTTAGCTTCCTTAACAGCGATTTGCTCTTTATGAGGGTCAACGATGTACATTACATCTGGGATGCGAGGCATATCTTCGATACCACCCAAGAATTTTTCAAGACGAGCACGTTGTTTGTTCAAAAGTGCTACTTCTTTCTTAGGAAGAACTTCGAAGATTCCTTCTTCTTCCATACGTTTGATTTCTTTCAAACGAGCAACACGTTTTTGGATAGTTGTCCAGTTTGTAAGAGTTCCACCCAACCAACGGTGGTTGATGTAGTATTGACCAGCACGTTCTGCTTCTTCTTTTACAGCTTCAGCAGCTTGCTTTTTAGTACCAACAAACAAGATAACTGCATCGTTTGCAGCTGCATCACGCATGAAGTCATAAGCTTGATCTGCGTATTTTACAGTTTGTTGAAGGTCGATAACGTGGATACCATTACGCTCAGTGAAGATGTACTTAGCCATCTTAGGGTTCCAGCGACGAGTTTGGTGACCAAAGTGAACACCAGCCTCAAGAAGTTGTTTCATTGAAATTACTGCCATGAGTAAATTCTCCTTTTTGTTTTTTTCCTCTTTTAGATTTCAGCTCGCAGGACCACCCGAAGGCAACGGACCCACAATTCATCTAAAATGAGTATTTCTGCCGTTTACACGACATCTATTATCATATCAAAAATTCTGTCTTTTGACAAGTGCTTTATACATTTCATATTTCTAATCTTTTTCTAATAAAGCGACAGTTATTTAAAAGACATCTCTTTATAGAATCTAGCTAAAAGTGAATGTTTTGCGCATATAAAACAGTATTTAGAATCTCTCAAAGAACTTCTCCACAATAAAAAGAGAGGACAAATTAGTCCCCTCTTTTAATCAGCTTCGACATTCTTACGTATGAGCGCGGAATGAACTTTATGATTATTCCTCTTCTTTACGTTTTTTGAAGCCAAGGATTGACATCGCTGATGCCACCATCGCTAAACCAAGCACTGCTGCTCCTGTATGGTCTGTTTCACCTGTTTCAGGCAATTCAGTTTGAGGCGTAGTTGGAACTACTGGAGTTGTAGGAGTAGCTGGAGGTGTTTGTGGTTTTTCAGGTGGTGTCTGAGGCTTTTCAGGCGGTGTTTGTGGTTTTTCAGGTGTTACCACAGTAACTGTGTTAGAATCGCGCTCAACATTATTGATAATTTCTGTAAAGGTGTTCTTCACTGTACCATAGTCAAGCTGTTTCACTTGCATGTAACCGATCGCTTGGAATTCACTGTCATCAGAAATCTTGCTCAAGAAGTCATTAGAGAAGCTGTAGACAACTGTTCTAGCCTTATGATCAATATTTTGGTTGACATATTGAGTCAGATCAGTTCCTTTAGCAATCTTCGTACCATCTTTCAAGAGAATATCTGTGTTGGCAATCCATTTGTGAACGCCATTGTATTCCACAAGCGGTGAATAAGTATCCTTCACTTCGATCTTGTCAATAGACTGACCACGTTTCGCTGGCAAGTAAGAAGTATTCAGCTCGAAGTTGTAAACATCGCCAACGTTAACCGTCTTGCCGTTCAGAGAGTTTTGATCTTTCAGACCATCTTCAACTGTCGCTACAATATCTTTCTTCGGATTAATTTTCGGAATATTGTTCGTGACGATATTGGTTTCTGCAATACCGGCAAAGTCAATTTGATAAGCCTTGTTTTCGTACTTGCTCGCTTCCTTGATATCTTTCTTTACAGTTGTTGGGAAGATCAATTTCAGGTTGATACCCTTCAAGGCATAGTTATTCGTGTAGGCTACTGGATCATCTGAAGTTGTTACCGCAAACTCACCATCAATTGTCAAGCCCTTAGCCTTGATATAATCTTGAACCTTTTGTGGAGCTTCTGCAACAGACTTATAGATCTTAGTCGTGAAGCCGCTGACAACCTTGCCATCTTCTGTCGTCATACGAACAGCATCCAGATTTGGTGTTACAAACTTGCTATCGTATTTCTCAACTACCATCAAGCCGGCTTGTTTGTCTTGGTCAACCAGACCTGTTGTGCCCTTGTATTGGTCGTTGTCAATGTTAATTGTGTAAACCTCTGTTGAACCAGCCAACATCGTCTTACCATTAACATCTTCACCCTTAGCATTGGTACCTAGCTTCTTAGGTTCTGCTTGAACAGCCTTATAGACATAGGTAACTTCTGTTACACCCTTCACAACCTTACCTCGTTCTTGACCTCTGGTCTTTTCAGGTACAATGTTGTAAACTGTGTTACCATGCTTGATAGAGATGCTCTTATGATCTGTTGTGTCATAGTCTTCGCCAACCTTACCTCGAGCAGTATCGGTCACATCTTCCTTGATCTTCTTACCAGACTCATCCACATAATGAACAACAACATCACCGTATTCTTTTGGTGATACGAGTGTTACCGTGTTAGAGTCGCGTTCAACATTATTGATGATTTCTGTGAAGGTATTCTCTACTGTACCATAGTCAAGCTGTTTCACTTGCATGTAACCAATCGCTTGGAATTCACTGTCATCAGAAATCTTGCTCAAGAAGTCATTAGAGAAGCTGTAGACAACTGTTCTAGCCTTATGATCAATATTTTGGTTGACATATTGAGTCAGATCAGTTCCTTTAGCAATCTTCGTACCATCTTTCAAGAGAATATCTGTGTTGGCAATCCATTTGTGAACGCCATTGTATTCCACAAGCGGTGAATAAGTATCCTTCACTTCGATCTTGTCAATAGACTGACCACGTTTCGCTGGCAAGTAAGAAGTATTCAGCTCGAAGTTGTAAACATCGCCAACGTTAACCGTCTTGCCGTTCAGAGAGTTTTGATCTTTCAGACCATCTTCAACTGTCGCTACAATATCTTTCTTCGGATTAATTTTCGGAATATTGTTCGTGACGATATTGGTTTCTGCAATACCGGCAAAGTCAATTTGATAAGCCTTGTTTTCGTACTTGCTCGCTTCCTTGATATCTTTCTTTACAGTTGTTGGGAAGATCAATTTCAGGTTGATACCCTTCAAGGCATAGTTATTCGTGTAGGCTACTGGATCATCTGAAGTTGTTACCGCAAACTCACCATCAATTGTCAAGCCCTTAGCCTTGATATAATCTTGAACCTTTTGTGGAGCTTCTGCAACAGACTTATAGATCTTAGTCGTGAAGCCGCTGACAACCTTGCCATCTTCTGTCGTCATACGAACAGCATCCAGATTTGGTGTTACAAACTTGCTATCGTATTTCTCAACAACCATCAAGCCAGCTTGTTTGTCTTGGTCAACCAGACCCGTTGTGCCCTTGTATTGGTCGTTGTCGATGTTAATTGTGTAAACCTCTGTTGAACCAGCCAACATCGTCTTACCATTGACATCTTCACCCTTAGCATTAGTACCTGTCTTCTTAGGTTCTGCTTGAACAGCTTTGTAGACATAGGTCACTTCTGTTACACCCTTCACAACCTTACCTTTTTCTTGACCCTTGGTCTTTTCAGGTACAATGTTGTAAACTTTATCGCCGTGCTTGATAGCGCTCGGTTTGTTATCAGTCGTATCGTATGATTCACCGACTCTTGCTTGAGCAGTATCCGTTACATCATCTTTAATCTTGTTGCCAGACTCGTCCACATAGTGAACAACGACATCACCAAACACTTCTTTGTAGATATAAGTAACATCTGTATTACCTTCCACAATGCGACCTTGCTCTAGACCGATAGTCTTTTCAGGAATGATTTCATAAACACGTCCATCCTGAGTAGTGATTGTCTTATGAGCATGATCACGAGTGTCATAGAGGGTGTTGATTGGAGCACCAGTTGTATCTTTTTCTGGTTCCTTAATGACTTTGCCATTTTCATCTTTATAATGAACTGTTACATCACCGAGTACTTCATCATAGACATAGACAACACGAGTTGTTCCCTTAACAACCTCACCGCTTTCTTGTCCTTGTGTAGCTGTAGGGTCAATGCGGTATGTCTTACCATTAGATGATACGATTGTCACAGGCTTATGATCTGTTGTATCGTAAGCTGTTCCTACTTTCGCTGTTGGTGTGTCAACAACGCGTGGTGCAATGGTGTTGCCTTTCTTATCTTGGTAATCAACAACAACATTACCGTACTCTTCTGGAGTCTTCACAAGATCATAGTAGTAAACAACATTGGTATTGCCTTCTACCACCTTACCAGTTTCAGCACCTTGGGTCGCTGTCAGATCCAGCTTGTACTTCTTGCCATCTACTGTAGTGATAGTGTCCTTACGTTGATCAGTAGTATCGTAGTCAGTACCCACTTCAGAACGCGGTGTATCGGTCACTTTCGGTGCGATAGTCACTCCATCTTTGTTCTTGTACTCAACGGTAACATCACCGTATTTCTTTTGAGGTGCATCCGGAACAAGATCATAGTAGTAAACGATATTGGTATTGCCTTCTACCACTTTACCGGTTTCAGCGCCTTGGGTCGCTGTCAGATCCAGCTTGTACTTCTTGCCGTCTACTGTGGTGATGGTGTCCTTACGCTGATCCTTGGTATCATAGTCTGTACCGACTTCAGAACGCGGTGTATCGGTCACTTTTGGTGCAATGGTCATACCATCTTTGTTCTTATACTCGACGGTAACATCACCATATTTCTTTTCTACCGGCTTTTCAACTTTGTCATAAACATATACAACGCGGGTTGTTCCTTCGACAACCTGACCACTCTCGTGACCTTGTGTAGCATTGGTGTCAATGCGATAAGTTGTGCCATCATCCGCCGTAATGGTAGTTGGTTTGTGATCAGTTGTGTCATAGTAAGTGCCAACCCGTGAAGTTGGTGTATCTACGATACGCGGAGCAATGGTGTTCCCTTGCTTATCTTGGTAATCAACGACAACATTACCATATTTCTCTACTGGTTTTTCAAGCTTATCATAAACATAGATAACGCGGGTTGTTCCTTCAACAACTCTACCACTTTCTTGACCTTGTGTAGCTGTAGGGTCAATACGGTAACTTGCTCCATCGGCTGTTGTAATCGTAGACGGTTTGTGATCAGTTGTGTCGTAAGCTGTTCCTACTGATGTGTCTGGTGTATCTACAATACGCGGAGCAATGGTGTTCCCTTGCTTATCTTGGTAATCAACAACAACATTACCTTTTACTTCGGTATAGTAGTTTGCTACGTTTGTCGTACCTAATTTAACTTTACCTGTTGTATTATTAGTTGATGACACATATTTATAGACCTTGCCATCCGCTGTTGTGATTCTGTCTTGGTGTGTTGTTGTGTAGTCTTCACCAACAGGAGTTCCCGTAGGTTTAACCGTTTGAGTATTTGTTAGTTTAGTAGTAGTCCCTTGAATATAGTTATCCAGCAAGACATTCCCTGCAAGATTGTATTCAACCAGATTGTATTCAAGATCTGGTTTTACAAGAGTAAAGCGAGATGGTAATTTGCTTGTAATAGCTAACCAATAACCTCTATCCCATTGTGTAGTCCGCTGCATCACAAAGGAAATTGAATCTCCGCTTTCTGCCACACCCGCAATCCCCATTTTATAGAAATTTGGATCATCATAGTCGTCTTTAATGCCGTCAGTGACAATATTTGCTGCCAAACGTCCATCGGTTTGTTTTTCAACCAAAGAACCGGTAATCTTTACTGGTCGGAAATTATAATCTGTTATGCTTTCTTCGTGCTTCAGACCAGCCAATTTTCCAGTCTTAGGTTCTGTTTTGGTTAAACTTGTTAGAGCCAAAATTGCAGGGTTATCTTTTTTAAAGTTTATAACATTGCCATCAGCATCATAGAAGCGAGCAACAACTTTATATCTAGAAGGTACATTTATGTCATAAAAAGTGTAAATCCCTCTCGTCGGATCCTTCTCAGCAAAACCAACGATACCTGTTTTAGGGTTTAAATTCGTTACCTCATAAGTAACCTTTGAAATACTTACTCCATTATATTTAGAATTTTGGAGGCCCGTATAAGTAGCCGTAATGGTTTGTCCGCTTTTAATTTTAGGGATGACAAACCGGCTTCCACCAGCTGACAGTCTCGTTGTAAATGCTGGGATTGGATTGTTTGCAAACGTTCCACCAGATTTCACATACTCCTCATATGACATATTATTCATATCTTTTTGACCAAATTCAGTGGTACCAGTGATAGACAATTTAGCATTAGGCTCCCGTTCAAATTTCAAGCCTTGGCTGACAACTTCACTTAGATAGCCTGGAGTGCCGGTGTTTGCTTGCGCTTTTTTTAGGTCGCGTTTATAGGCATCTACCCCCGTCTTGATACGAGTTGCTTGTGTTTCCTCAAGAGTGTTGGCAAGGTCCTTTTTAGCATCTGACTCTACTTGGTTGTTCGCTGTTCCAATATTTTCTGTTGGGTTTTGTTTTACATCAATGTTGTAACCCTTAGCTTCAGACACAGCGTCTTTCAACTTTTGATTTTCCACAGTAACTTTTGGCTCTGTAGACTCAGCTGGAGCAACTGGAGCTGCTGGAGCTGCTGCAGGCGCAGTATAAGTTACAGGGGTTGTGTCACTAGCCGAAGAAGCTAATGCAGTTGGAGCTGTTTCAGCTACTG
>ERZ773099.3279-NODE-3279-length-10510-cov-3.942611_pt1 | contig 10510 bp, 16 predicted proteins | sample MGYA00511120_ERZ773099 | MGnify/ENA primary metagenome ERZ773099 (study PRJEB29015, sample SAMEA2738012) | human oral metagenome | biome: human oral; feature: human-associated habitat; material: dental | place: China | collected 2104 ... | reverse complement strand
GACCTGCTGAATGCGTGCAACGTGAAAATGCTCCATTTCGCATGGGACAATCCGCATGATGAGATCGTCCCTCGTATGCTTCGGATGTTCGCGGAGAAATCGACGGTGACGGACTACCGCAAGCGTAAGGTGTACGTCCTCACAAACTATTGGAGCACGCACGCGGAGGATTTATGGCGGGTGTACTGGCTGAGAGAGCATGGCTATGATCCGTATGTCATGATCTACGACAAGCAGAGAGCACCGAAAGAGACACGGCGGCTGCAGCGGTGGGGGAACAACAAGATCATATTCCGATCTTGTGAGAGGTTTGAGGACTATAAAGGATGAGGCGGTGGAGACGATGACACTCGGCAGTCTCTTTGACGGGATCGGAGGATGGTTACTGGCTGCGCGTCATGCAGGGGTAACACCTGTATGGGCAAGCGAGATTGAACAGTTCCCGTGCTCTGTGACGGCATACCATTTTCCTGATGTCACGAAAATGGGCGACATCACGCAGATTGATCCCGACGAGATAGAGCCTGTGGACATCGTATGCGCGGGAAGGATATTGTATTTCGGGAGGTGCGGTGATGGCGTACAAGGTCAAGCGGAACAATGCGACAGGGGCGTTTGAGTGTCATTTCGAGCATGACGGGCACAAATATTTTGCGCGGGTGAGGTATGTTCCGCTGAGTTGGGATACGGAGTGCTCGATCTACCCCGAGGATGTTTTTGATTTGATCTGGGGCAGGTGGTATGTACCTGTGACCAAGGAAGGGCTGATCTCCTGCATTGAGGAGTTTATGCGGAGGAAGGAAGCGGTGTGATGGAGACATGGTACAAGTACTACTGCCCGCTGCGTCCGCCCAATATTGGCGCGGTTCCGCCGCATCCTGTGCGCGTGGAATATGTGGCGTGCGAGGTGAACGGACGACGGTGCTGTGGTGCGGTGTATTATGACCGCAGGTTATCGGCGGCAGAGGTGGAACGCTATGAGCTGTTGGAGGAACGGATATGAAAAAAGCGTGTTTTGTGTGCGGCGGGGAATTTGAGGCGCGTGACCCTCGTGCAAAGAACTGTCCCGCGTGCCGTGCGGCGAAGCGGTGGCGCTGCATCCGCTGCGGCGCGGTGTTTTCCGCGAAACATCAAGCGACCCTGTGCTCTTCCTGTAGAAAGGATGATTACCACAGAAACAAACCGCCAAGAGCAAGAGTTGTTGAGAAAAAAGTGGTACAGGAAGATATTCCCGTACCGAAGCAGAAACCGCCGCACGATCCGCAGCACATAGCGGACATGGCACGTGAGGCGCGGGCAATGGGGATGAGCTACGGGCGGTACAGTGCAATGCGGCGCGGCCTTCTGCGGGTGTGACGTGGATTTTCCGGCGGCGGTTCTTCTTGTGGCGGTGATTGTGTTTTGCGTCACGGAGGATTTGTGAAACAGGAGGTGTGGGATGATACATGCGGGAATGATGTCGAGCAACACAGATCTTTGGGAAACCCCGCAGGTTTTTTTCGATGAGCTGAATATGGAATTTGGGTTCGATCTGGATGTTTGTGCATTGCCTGAGAACGCCAAATGCGAGCGGTACTATACGCCGAAAGATAACGGGCTTCTCATGAGGTGGGAGGGCGTCTGTTGGATGAATCCGCCGTATGGACGACAGATCGGGCGATGGGTGGAGAAAGCCTATCATGCGGGGCGTACAGGAAGGGCGACGGTTGTATGCCTCCTGCCGGCACGAACGGACACACGATGGTTTCAGGACTATTGTCTGAAATCAAATGACCTTCGATTTATCCGAGGGCGCTTGAAATTTGGCGGCGCAAAAAACAGTGCGCCGTTTCCGAGTGCTGTTGTGGTGTTCTCACGGAAGACAATTCAGGAGGAATCCAAATGAATCACTTTGTAGGAATCGGACGGCTCACGCGAGACCCGAATGTAAAGTACACGCAGAGCGGCAAGGCTTACGCCTCGTTTACGCTGGCGATTGACAGGCGTAAGAGCGCGGACGGGAATCATCAGGCGGATTTTATCTCGTGCGTGGCATGGGAAAAGCTCGCCGAGGTGATCAGTCAGTATGTTTCAAAGGGACAGAAGATCGCCGTGGAGGGGCGCATCCAGACGCGCAGCTACGAGAAGGACGGCAGAAAGTACTATGTGACGGAGGTCGTCGTTCAGAGCATGGAGTTCTGCGACAGCAAGAGGGACGCGGCGGGCGGCAGTGCGGGACGTGCGGATGAGTACCCCGGGGCGGTTGTGCCGGATGAGGATATTCCGTTTTGAGGGACAGAAAAAGAGCGGCATAATCACCGCTCTTTTGGTGCGTATGGCCATATTGGCGGCGGCAACAAAATGATGAGATGGGAGGAACGGGCGTGAGGGCGTACGGCGACTATATCAGGGAGACAAAGCGGATACTCGGCAGCTACAACAAGATGAAGGTCGCCGTCATGAATCTCACGGAGGAAGTGGAGGCAATCGAGCGGCTTTTGCAGGATGAGGGCATCGCCGCCGTACGATATGGGGACGACGGAGGACGGGGCGCGGGGGAACTCACGGCGACGGAGGCGGCAGCGGCACGCAGGATAAGGATGCGGGGGCGGATCACGGAGATGCGGGAGCGCAGGGATGAGATGGAGCGGACGGTGCGGAAAATTGACCGTGCACTTGCGTCGCTGGATGATGGGGATGCAGAGCTGATACGGGGGCGGTATATGCAGGGGCGGTCATGGGCGGAGGTTGCGGAACAGCTGAACTATACGGAGAAGTGGGCGAAGGAGAAGGGCGGGAAGGTGCTGCGGGATGTGGCGTTAATGTTGTTCGGGGTGTTGGTGAGACCTGTTCAGCTTAACCTTGTATACAGTTGTGGATAACTTGAGCTTTCTCCGAACGGTATTTTTAACCGACTTTTAGCGGGTTTTTTAACGGACTTTTTGTTCCCTTTTACTTCCTTTTTTTCGCGGGAAAACGTGCTATACTGTTAGTGTGGCGGTTTTGGACGAGCCGCCCATATACCTCCTTCATCCATAGTTCCACGGACAGCCGCCCTTCGAGGCGGCTTTTCTCGTGGAGTAAGAGAAGGGGCATAGGTTTTTTAGGACACAGCTGCGGCGGTGTCCTTTTTGATTGCAGAGGAGGTGGCAGATTGCGGCAGTTGATGGAAAATTTTTGTGTGGAATTTGTACGGTGCGGCAATGCCACCGAAGCCTACAAACGCGCGGGATACAAGCCTCGGTCAGACAAGGTTGCGGGGACAGCGGCCGCAAGATTGTTGGGAAATGTTGGTATTCAGAAACGTATTGAGGAGCTGCGCAGCGAAATGGATTCGCGCAAGATCATGGATGCGGCGGAGCGGCGCGAACTCCTTACGCAATTTGCCCGTGATGAGGAGACGGCAAAGCCGGATCGGCTCAAGGCGATGGATCTTCTCAACAAGATGGATGGGGTTTACATCAACAAGACGCAGGTAAGTGGGGCGGATGGTGCTCCTTTGACATTCCGATGGGAGGGCGGTACATGAGCGAGATTGTCATACCGTATACGCCGCGTCCGCTCTGGCGCGATACGATTCATCCCGCACTTTCGAAGAACCGTTTTGCGGTGCTCGTGTGTCACCGCCGTTTCGGCAAGACGGTCGGCACGGTGAATGAGATGATAAAAAAGGCGGTGCTCAACGAGAAGAAAGCGCCTGTCTACGCATACGTCGCGCCGTACCGCAATCAGGCAAAGCGTGTTGCATGGGAGTATCTGAAATACTATACGAATCCAATCCCTGGGCGTACGGTGAATGAATCGGAGCTTTATATCGAGCTGCCTACGCGGTGTCGCGGATCGCCGGGGGCAAGGCTTTACATCATCGGGGCGGATCATCCCGATGCGCTGCGCGGTATCTATCTCGACGGGGTGATTCTCGACGAGTATGCGGATATAAAGCCCGAACTCTGGGGCGGTGTGATCCGTCCTGCGCTCTCTGACCGTCAGGGATGGGCGGTGTTCATCGGCACGCCGAAGGGACAAAACCAGTTCTATGAGATGTACCAATACGCGGAGAAATCGGAGGGTTGGTATTCCTGCATTTACAGGGCGGATGAGACGGGTGTGCTTCCCGCCGAAGAACTCGCCGATATGAAAGCGCAGATGACGGAGATGGAGATTCGGCAGGAGCTCCTATGTGACTTTACGGCATCCGCATCCGATGTTGTTATCCCGATTGATCTTGTCACGGAGGCGGCGGGGAGACTGCTGAAAGATGAGGATGTACAGGGGCAGCCTGTGATCCTCGGTGTGGATGTGGCGCGGTTCGGCGATGACCGTACGGTGCTGTGCATCCGTCAAGGGCTGTGGCTCAAAGATATTCGTACGTTCCAAGGGCTTTCCACAATGGAGGTTGCAAGCCGTGTGATTGACTGTATCAATCAGCATCATCCGCACGCGACGTTCATCGACGCAGGGGCGATGGGGGCGGGGGTGATTGACCGTCTGCGTCAGCTGCGCTATCAGGTGTCGGAGGTCAATTTTGGTGAGATGGCGATGGATGCGCAGCGTTATGCCAATATCCGCGCGGAGATGTATTTCAAGTGCCGCACATGGCTTGAGGCAGGCGGTGCAATCCCGCAGAATGCAGAGCTCAAGACAGAGCTCTCAACGGTAGAGTACAAATTCAACCCGACGGGGCGAATCATTCTTGAACCAAAGGATAAGCTCAAGGAGCGGACGGGGAAAAGCCCTGACCTTGCCGATGGTTTTGTCCTGACGTTCGCTCGGCCGGTATATGTTCCAACGGCGGGATGGACGGAAGAAGATACTCGCTGCAATACGGACTATGATCCTTTTGAAGCAATGTGAGAAATACTCATGTTGCTTTTTTATTGCCATGAAAGGAGGTGATCCTATGTGTACAGGAGGAAGCGGTGGCGGTGCATCCTATACGCCGCCGCCGAAGGTAGACCCGGCACCGACAGCCGTGCAGTCCTCGGATATTGGCTCCGGTGACAGCGCAGCAAAGGCACAGAAACGCCGTCATGGGCGTGCATCGACGATGCTCAGCAGTGACCGCGATACCATTCTCGGGACGCTCACGGGCAATGGTGGACGCACAACTCTCGGATAAGGAGAAGCTATGCAGGAACAAAACATGCAGGGGGCTCGCCTACCCCCGCTCATTCGTGCGAGTGATCTGGCCGCGCGTATTGAGCTCAATCGAAAACCAATCGAGCAGATCGTTCGACAGCTCATTGAGAAGCGTCATACCTACGAGAAGCGATGGAAAGCGATCCGCGATTATCAGCTTTCGTATGTCGGTGCATTTGACGGCGTGGATGATGAAACGAATGGCGGCAACCGCAAAGATACAAACGTCTGGCATAACTGCGCATGGGACAGCAATCAGATCTTTGCGGCGGGCGTTATGGGCGGCCTCACACCGCCTTCACGAAAGTGGTTCCGGCTCGACTTTGCAAGCACCGAACTCAAGGACAACTCCGACCTCGGGAAAATCCTTGACGAGCGCATTGACATCCTCGCGGACGTGCTCGAAAAGAGCAATTTCTACACGGCTGTCCATAGCTGTTACCTCGAACTCGCTTTTGGGCAAGCACCGCTCGGTATCTTTCCAGATCATCAGTATGGCGTCCATTTCGTCCCGTATCCCATTGGCAGCTACGCCATGGAAAACGGATCCGATGGAACGGTTCAGACGTTTTGCCGCCGCTACAAGATGAGTGCTGCACAGCTCGTGGATAAATTCGGCATGGAGAACGTACCGGAGAACATCCGCAACGAGGTCACGAACGGGCCCGGCATCAAGGCGGATCATACGGTCATATGGTATGTCGGTGCCAATCGGCACCATGACCCACAAAAGATTGGCAGTTTCCACCTGCCCTATATTTCCGTGTACTACCTCGAAGGCGGTGCGGAGGATGAATATCTTCATGTGGGCGGCTTCCATGAGTGGCCGGTACCCGTGGCGCGGTATCTCATCACAGGCAATGAGAGCTACGGTAAAGGCCCCGGGTGGTTTGCAGAGGGCGATGCGAAAATCCTGCATCTCCTTGAAAAGGATAAGCTGACCATGGTTGAGCTGAGCGTGAAACCGCCTGTTGTAGCAGATGATTCGCTCGGTATCAAGGGGATTAACCTTGTACCGGGCGGCAAGACATTCGTGCAGCAAAAAGATGCGATAACGCCGCTTTTCCAGGTACAGGGCAACCTCGACCATCTGCGTGAGGTGGTAACTGACGTAACGACGCGTATCAAACGCGCTTATAGTGCCGATCTTTTCATGATGCTCGATCAGCAGGAGAAATCCATGACCGCACGCGAAGTGCTTGAGCGCACACAGGAGAAAATGAACATCCTCGGCCCCGTCGTGCAGCGGATGCAGTTTGAATTCCTCGGGCGCATCATCGAACGCGTGTATAACATCCTTGACCGAGCGCACATGTTCCCGGAGCCGGAGGATGAAGAGATGGCAGAGATTCTGCGCGATCAGGAACTCAAGATTGAGTACATCAGTCCGCTCGCACAGGCGCAGAAGATGAGCGGCCTTGTCAACATTGAACAGGGGGTTGCCTTCCTTGCGCAGATTGCGCAGTTCAATCAGGACATTCTCGATAAGATGAACTGGAATGAGACCATCAACCGCTACTTTGACATGCTCGGTGCTCCTGCGGCAATCAAACGCACGGATGACGAGTATGAGGCGATTCAGCAGCAAAAGCAGGAGATGGCGCAGAAGCAGCAACAGATGCAGGAGGCAGCCGCAATGGCACAGATGGCGGCACCTGCGGCACAGGCGGCAAAGAACGCCACGGAGGCGGCGCAGGATGGGAATCCGGCTCTGCAGCAGTTCTTTGGGATGACACAGGTCTGATCGGAGGCGTGAATGGAATACGAACAGAGCGCAGCGGATAAGTTGCGGCATATCGCAAATGGAAAGATCGCGGTCAAAGACAAGGCGGCACTTCTCTACATGCTCAAAGAGTCGGAGGGGCGCTGGTTTCTTATGCGGCTCTTTGAACGCTGTCATCTCATCAGTGATGCTCCGTTCCCGGAAGACAACGTGCATCGCCTTCTCATCATGGAGGGCGAGCGGCGCGTAGGGATCCACATCAAGAATCTTGTCACCGATGATCTTGCTTCACTTGCTGCAAAACAGCAGGCAGAGAGTGAGTATTACGCATTTATGAATGAGTTGGAAAACCTCATTCGTGCAGCAGAAAAGGAGGCAGAAAATGAAAAAGGAATCGGTCTTTGATTTGCAGAGATTTGCAGGAGACGGCACAGACAGTGGCGGCGATGGCGCGGCAGGTGCTACGGATACGCCGCCTGACGCAGATGATGCAGGGGGAGAAGGAGGGAAAGGAGAGCCCCCTGAAAACAACGCGGGCGGCGATGGCGGCAAACCTGACGGCAATACCATTCTCGGCGGCGACGGCAAGAATGATCCTGCAAAACCTGCAGGTGTTCCCGATACCTATGACTTCAAGGGCGTTGTCCCTGAGGGTATGGACTACGACGAAGTATCCGCCGCCGCATTTGGAGAGGTCGCAAAGAAGGCAGGGCTCTCTCAGGAACAGGCAAGTGCGATTGCCGCCTATGGCATGCAGTACATGCAGCAGGGCGCAGATGCTGCTTTGAAGGCAGTCTATGACACGCAGGCGGCATGGGCTGATGAAGCACGCACGCAGCTCGGCGGGGAGTTTGATGCGACCGTTGCAAAGGCGGCCGCCGCACGCGACGCACTTGCCGCGAAGGTGCCGGGCTTCACCGCAATGCTCAACGAGACCGGAGCGGGCAACCGCGTGGAGATGATTCGCCTTATGGCGGCGGTTGGTGAGCTCATCGGAGAGGATGGAGGAGACCGCAATGGTGCCGCGGGGGCGGAGAAATCCATTTACCCCAATACCGATTTCAAGAAGTACAGCTCATAAGAGGAGGAAAAACCTATGGCAACACTCGGAACACAGGCACTGACGCTTTCTGATCTTCGGAAGCGTCTTGCGCCCGATGGGAGCGTCGATTTCATCATCGAGGCACTTCTCAATGCAAACCCCATCATGGATGATATTACATGGAAGATGGGCAATCTGCCGACGGGCAACCGCACGACGATTCGCACGTCGATGCCGAAGCCCTCGGTGCGCCGCATCAATCGCGGTGTAACCCGTCACAAGTCCACGACGAAGCAGGTGCAGGATACCTGCATTATCCTCGAAGATCGCTCTTGCGTGGATATTGAGGAGATTGCGCTTGCCCCGAATGGGGAGCAGTTCCGCCGTAGCGAGGACGCCGCATTCGTCGGCGGATTCTCGGATGCGATTGCGGCAAACATCTTCTATGGCAACGCAGAGGATGACCTCGACACTTTCAACGGGCTTTCCATGCGTTATCCCGTCATTGGCGGAGAGAAGAACACTGCGGGCTATCAGGTGATCGGCGGTATGACCGCAAATGCGGGTGCAAAGAACACATCGGCATTCCTCGTCGGCTGGGGTACGCACGCGACGAGCGGTATCTACCCGAAGGAGAGCGACAAGCAGCGTGATCTCGGCGAACAGACGGTACTTGACCCCGATGGCAAGGAGTATCAGGCACTCACGACGCTCTTTACGTGGAAGGCGGGGCTCTCGGTCGTGGATATCCGCGCGAACGCCGCTGTGCGCAACATCGACGTGGATAAGATTACGGGCTCTATGGCAAGTGCTGACAAGCTGAAGCTGATTGAGAAGTTTGTCACTGCGAAGAACCGCATCCGCAATCTTCAGTCTCGCGACAAGAGGGTTGTGATGTATGTCTCCGAATCGCTCTACAACTGGTTTGAGATCTATCTGCTCGACAAGAACAACGTACATGTGACGCGGCAGGAGCTTTCGGCAGATGTGCCGCGCCTCTATTTCGGGGGCATTGAAATCAAGAAATGTGACGCCATCTCTGATCAGGAGAGTGGCATCACTGTCATTTAAGGGAAGGAGTGACAACAATGGCGATTTTGGACGGAGAAAATCTGTTTTACAACGCGAAAGCCCTGTCGAATGGGGCGATTGATTCGGACGTTTTGAAGGTCGGTCCCGGCGATGCTGGGGATCCTGTCATTCTTGTTCTGCGCGTAAAGAACGGTGGGACGGGCACATTCAAGACCGTGCTTGAGACCTCGGCGACGGAAAACTTCGCAGCACCGAAGACCCTTGGCACCTACGATCAGGTGCCGCTCTCGGTGCATCTGCCGCGCGGCAACCTCGGCTATCTTCGCATCAAGGGAACGAGTACCTACACGAAAGGCACGGTGACGGCGGGGCTCGTCCTCGACGACAACATCGACCGCTGATATCTCGCGACAGGCAGAGCAGAAGGGCTTTCCTTCTGCCTTTGCCATAGTGCCATAACAGCTATGACACTGTGGCAAGGGAGGAATCTATATGAACAGTACAGAGATCTGCAACATGGCACTCTCCTATATCGGACATGGGCGCATCAACAGCATTGATGATATGAGTGAGGAGGCGCGTAAGTGTAAGGTGCACTACGACCACGACCGCCGCCGAATGCTGACGGCATATCCGTGGGGCTTCGCCAAACGCGTGGAAAAGCTCGCGGCGTTTCCTGAGGCGGTGCCCGGCTGGGATGTGGTCTATGCGTATCCTGCGGAATGCCTGAGCGTGCTCTACGTCTACAACAAAGAGAGTGCGCGGAAGAAGGAGACGGAGCCGGAGGATTATGAGATTGTGACACTCGGCGGGAATAAGGGGGTTGCGACGGATGTGCAGGAGGCATGGGCGGAATATACGGAGGATGTGAAAGACCCAGTGAATTTCAGTGAGGAGTTTGTGGAAGGCCTCGCGCATCTTCTTGCCTCCTCCATTGCGACGGGAATCACGGGGAATGCGACCATCGCCGCACAGCATATGCAGCTTGCACAGCAGTCGATCATGACAGCGCGGTATTACAGTGCGCTCGAAAAGGCACGCCGTATGCAGTATCCGAACAAATATGCTAACGAGCGATTTGCCTGAGGATAGGGGGGGGTTGCGATGGTTCAGCCGACTGTATTTTATTCCATTCAGCCCGCATTTACGGGCGGGGAAATCTCGGGGGAAGTCGCGTCGCGTGTCGATCTTGAAAAGTATCAATTGGCACTCCTCACGGCGGAGAATGCGATTATCCGACCGTATGGGCCTGTCTACAAGCGACCCGGCAGTATCTATGCAGGGCGCATGAAGTACGATGACCGTGCGGCGATCCTCGTACGCTTTGAGTATTCGGTAGAGATCTCATATCTTCTCGAATTTGGAGACCTTTATATTCGCATATGGCGGGATGGTGTGCGTCTGCCGTTTGAACTGGAAACACCATTTGTACCTGATGATCTTCGGAATCTGCGCTTTGTGCAGTCCGTTGATGTTATGTATATCTGTTCGGGCAATCATCCGGTCAAGAAGCTTTCGCGCTATAGCGAGCAGGATTGGCGGCTCACAGATATTGCGTGGACGCGTCAAGCGTACGGGGATGTCAATACAGATGA
>ERZ773099.3275-NODE-3275-length-10521-cov-31.805848_pt1 | contig 10521 bp, 6 predicted proteins | sample MGYA00511120_ERZ773099 | MGnify/ENA primary metagenome ERZ773099 (study PRJEB29015, sample SAMEA2738012) | human oral metagenome | biome: human oral; feature: human-associated habitat; material: dental | place: China | collected 2104 ... | reverse complement strand
CGAGATCGGTCCGGTTCTGCGTCGAGATTGTGGTGTGTCAGGACATCTGAGACAGTTCGAGTGTCTCAGATGTGGTGATTGTGGTGGGGTGGTCTCAGGGTTGGTGGGTGGTTACTGAGATTTCCTGGGCTAGACGGCATGCGCTCGCCGCATTCAATACGGACCGATCTCGAGCCGGAGTACAACCGATCTCGACGCGGAGTGCGACCGATCTCGACGCGGAGTGCGACCGATCTCGAGCCGGAATACGACCGATCTCGACGCGGGTTACGACCGATCTCGGCGAATAAGCTGAGTGCAGCCGGTTAGCCGGTGGTGATCGAGATCAGGAAGACCAGCTCGAGCACCACCTCGACCAGACCCATCGTCCCCGGACGCAGCGGCCGGTGGCGCTCCTTGACCAGCTTCCACTGCCAGCGCGGCATGACCAGGGACCTCACCGCCAGCACTACCCAGAGCGCCGCGTGCATCCACGGCAGCCACCCGCCGACCGCCAGCCACACGGCTCCGGCCGCCACGACCGTATGCGCCGCCACCGTCGCGGCCAGGAGCCGGTTGTTGAAGCGCTCGCGGATCATCGACTTGATGTACGGCACCGTCCCGCAGAAGTACGCCGCCGTCGAGGCCGTCACCAGCCACATCCACGGCCAGCCCACCAGCTGACCGTTGGGGCTCATGCCGGGCAGCCCGGCGTCGTTGCCACCGGTCCCGAGGAATCCGCCCGCGCCCCGCACGGCCAGGCTGTAGGTGACCGCGGCGATCAGGCTCGCCGCCGCCGTCGTCGCCAGTCCGGAGGGCAGTGAGCGCTCGCGTCCGCGCCACACCTCCCACAGCGCGATCGCGAACAGCGGCAGCATGGGCACCGCCCACTGCAGCAGGTGCGGGGCCACGACCAGGGTCAGCAGCCCGAGCATGCCGGTCCATCCGGTGTACATCACCAGGGGGATGAGGAGCAGCGCGCGCTTGCGCGCGGACCGGGTGCGCAACCACTGCGACCAAGCCCAATAAGTGAGGTAGGCGCCCCACCAGGACGGGATGAACAGCAGGTTGACCCAGCTGAAGCCGCCCACGACCCAGCCGACGATCGCCGGCATCACCAGCATCGACCAGGCGCCGTGCTGGCCCGGGACCCAGGCGCGCCGGCCCGGCTGACGGCGGATCTTCTCCTGCTTGCGCCGCTCGGACTGGACGAAGGTCTCGCCCGCGCGCGTGCTGGCGGGGCGGCGGGGCTTGCCGGTGGCGAGCATGATGTCGTCGTCGGGACCCGGTCGGGACTGCTGATGGGGAATACCGGTGCGCGGCCTCTGCTCCGCGGCGGGGGCGGCGTCCGGGTTCGCGACGGCATCCGGACCGGAGGAGGCGCCGGAGGAGGCGGAGGGGGCCGCCCCCGCCGAGGCTGCTCCTGCTGCGCCCGCTCCTGCCGAGGCCGTCCCTTCGGCCTCTCCAGCCTCCCCGGCCCTCTCGACCGGGGCGTCCTCCGGGGTCGGGTCGCCGGAGACGTACTCGATATGGTGGTCGGAAGGTTCCGAGGGGCGCTGCTGGGTCACGTGGGCAGCCTACTGAATGCCCCGCTGAATCCGTCAGCGCAGGCCGTAGATGAGGGTGGCCTTCTTGGAGCTGGTGTCGTTGCCGGAGCTGTCCCACGCATCCCAGAAGGTGCTCCACATGACTACTGCTCCAGGCGCGGCGATCGCCTGCGGCTGGTTCATTTCAGAGTCGCCGGCGTGCAGCAGGGCCTCCGATTCCACTGTCACCGCCGCTGATCCGTCGGGGCGGGTCAGCGCCAAGCCCGTGGGCTGGTCATGAGAGTCGGAAGGAGCCGATACGGCGACTGCTGTATCCGCCGTCGCCCAGCCCGCAGGCCGATGATCATGGGTACTCATCTGGTACTGCGCGCCCTCGGCAACTGGCGTGAGCGTGCCTGTGGAGGGATCGAACAGTGCTGCGATCGACAGTCCACGGCCTTGCCCGAGATCCTCCGTCCCGGGCGCCTGGCGCAGTGCGATGAAGGAGCGCGAGCTCCAGGGGTCCGGGCCTCCGAACTCCCCGAGCTCGACGACGCGCGCGTCCTCGGGGACGGTCTTCGTCACGTCGCCGCTGAGGGAATCGATGTCCAAGGCCTCCATGGCGGTCTCACGCGAGCCGGAGTCGGCTCGCGATGCGTTGGCGTCCCGGTCGGAGTAGCGCACGACCCATCCGTCCACCACGGTGAGTCCGTCCTCCGGGCTGCCGACCACGTTCATCAGGAGATGCTCGGAGTCCGGGTCGTCGTCGTTGATGAGAGTCAGGTCGCATGCGCTCGGTCTCGGATCGTCCTCATGGCCGTTCTCGCAGGCTTTCTTTGTGATCAAGGTGTGGTGACCGGCCGTCCCGGAGAAGCGGTAGCGCTTGTCGGAGTCCTGCTTCAGGTCCAACTCCCACATGAATGAGCCGTCTGCTAGGGAGAAGGCCTGGGTATCGATGAGGACCACCGAGTCGGTCATCTGAATGGCGGGCATGGCCTCGTCGATGTCGTCGGCCTCGGTGGGGGTTATCTCATCGGGATCGTAGGCGCGCCCGCCCTTATCGGGAGTCTTGGGACTGGCGGATTCCCGGGGGCGGTTCCCGGCGTGCTCCATGATGACGCGACCGGTGACGGTATCCAGAACAAGGGTGAGCACCCTGATGCTGCTGCCCATTGTGGGAGTGATCGCCAGAGCGATGGCGATGCGACTGCCGTCCGGGCTGGTCACCGAACGTATGACAGGCGGTTCCTCGTCGCTCGTGGACGAGCGGCTCCTGGCTTTCGGCTCGGGCGCGCCGATTCTCCCGACGACGCCGCGGGCACGCCGGTAGGACCACAGTGTGGAGCCGTCATCCCCGTTCAGGCCGATGAGTCCGTTGTCGGTGATCAGGACCGGCCCCGCCTTGCCCGCGGCGATATCGACGACGGGCTCATCCATGGCGAGCTGCCAGGCGACCTGTCCCGACACGGATGCGGGGGTGGCGGGCAGCTGATCGTCCGACTGTGCGGGCGCCGTCGTCCGCGTGACCGGATCCGGGAGCAGTGTCGGAGCCGCGGCGGCCAGCACCGGAACCAGGAGGGCCGCCACTGCTCCCAGCAGGCCGAGGCGGCCGCGCCGCCCCAGCGGTATGGACCGCCATGCCTCCGCGCCCTTGGGGCGCGGAATCGCATCGCCTGCCCTGCGGCACAGGAGGAGGTCGAGGGTCAGGGCGATGGTCAGGGAGGCGACGGCGCATGCTGCGAGCCCGCCCGTGATGGTCCGCGAGCCGCGGATGGAGAAGAACGTCCAGGAGATGAGTGCGCCCACTGCCCCGATCCCGAGGGTTCCGGTCAGGACGCAGATCATCAGGCGCGACGTGGGCTCCCAGCGGCTGCGGCCGATTCTCCACGCGACGAACCCGATGAGGCATTGCGAGATCAGAAGCACCATCCCTCCCTTGCCGGGCGGCGGAATGGCGGGCTCCATGTAGCGGTGCACCAGGAAGGCCGCGCATGCGAAGGCCGTCGCGCTCAGGGCGGCGCCCTGTCGGATACCGCGCATCAGATCGGTGGTGGGGGATACCGGGATGGGCGCGGGCGTGCTCGTTGCGGAGTCGGCGGCGGGCTCGACGGCGTCGCCGGTGTCAGGCTCGACGGCGTCGGCGGCATCAGGGGCGCTCGCGGTGCTCTCTGTGTTCGCAATGTTCGCAGTGTCCTCGGTGCCCTCGGGGTTCGCGGCACCGCTGTCGGGAGAGTCGCTCATGAATCCGCCTCTTTCGGGATCGCGTAGAGATCAAAGCGCTGTCGCGATACATCGGTGATCAGCGAGTCGGTATAGGTGGAGTCCACTTTCATTTTGTCGGTTATCCGAAGAACTGAACCAGGGGAGTCAGGGGATTCAATAGTGGGCGCACTGGTCGCCGGGGTGCTGATATTGATATTGCCGACCGTGGTCTTGTTGTTGGTTCCGGGCTCCTTCTGGATGAGCTCCACCTGGTTTCCAGTATTCGTGTCCAGAGACTCGGCCGTCATTCCGGTGATATCGATTCTCTGATCGGTATTGAGATCGACCAGCTCTCGGGTCTGCTGCTCGGGGCCGGAGAGGAGCTCCACCCATCCGCCCGGGAAGATGTTGTGAACACCGGTGATTTTGGATGCCTCGTCTACTCTGGCCGGGGTCGCCAGGGTGACGGTGGCTGCCCGTCCTTCCTTAGGGCTGTTAGGGTCGTGAATGCTGTACGGCGATTGATCGGATAGCAGGAGGCGGTCGCGGGTGGCGCCCACCAGCCAGGTGCTCACCTTCGCTGTGCTCTGAAAGTCCGCATAACCATTCTCCCTGTTCAAGGAGTAGGTGAGGATGGTTCCGCCGGTTTCCAGGGGGGAATCGTCCGCGGTTTGGATTGCCAGGGTGTCCGAGGTCAGGACGGTGCTGACGATCTCGCCCTGGATCTCTGCGCTCCCCACTATTCCGCCGCTCGTCAGATCGATGACGGCAATGGGCGTGATCCATTCTTTGGCGGATTTATTCCAGGTGGGTTTGAGGCGGATGGCGAGTAGTTGTCCGTCGGGATCTGTGACCATCCTGCCAATGGCCGGATTGTCCTCGTTGGGGAAACTGGTGGGTAGATAGTCGGAGAGATTGTGAGAGGAACCAGAACGTGAGGTGTCTCCAGTGGATAGTCTCGTGGGACTGGTGAGTTCCAGACTCCACTGCGGGGAGCCATCAGTCGGATCGAGCAGGGTGACGGTCAATGTGTCGAGTCGGCGGGACTCGTATGTCGATACTGCGCTGTTCCTGCTGTCCGACGTGTCCTCCTCCTTCGGGGCCGACAGGGCGATCGGCCCGGCCGCAGTGACGGCATAGTCGATGAACAACGACTGCTTGAACTGGACGGTCCACGTGCCCGAGTCGCTGGTACGGGCGAATAGGTCCGGCCCGCTGCCCGAGGGACGCGACTCGGAGGCGCTGAATGCTCGCGTGGGCGATACCCGTGCGCTGTAGACCTCGGCGGAGACGATGGTAAGAACGATCACCCCGGTGATCGCCGCGACGCGGATCCAGAGGCGAGGACTGCGCAGACTGCGCAGACTGCGCAGGCCGTGCAGGGTGCGCAGATCGTGCAGGGTGCGGCTGAAGATCTGCAACGGGCTCGGCCCGCCGTCGTCGGCGGGTTGCGGAGGTTGCGGCGGCCATTTCCGCGGCCTCGGCGGTAGGAGCACGATGCCGAGCGCCAACAGGAAGCCGCCGACGATGAGGAAGCGGGCTCCCAGATAGTGGGCGGGGGCTAAGTCCGCCAGGATGACGACGGCGCCCACCAGGGCGGAGAAGTCCAGGAGATTGATGCCGAATGCGGCGGAGCCCGCCGAGGACCTGGTCAAGGGGTCCCGCCGGATCCACAGCTGCATGGCCAGGACGACCGCGCAGCTCAGCAGGATGGCGAGGCCGCTGCAGAAGAGATCGCGCTCCCGGCCGGGAAGGTCGCCGCCCAGCATGGCGATGGGCCGGACGCCCAGGGCCGACATGAGGTGCGCCACGATCGGGATGAGAGTCAAACCCACTCCCGCGCTCAGGCAGGTAATGGAGGCCGCAGTCAGCAGCTTGTGGAGCAGCGGCCGCGGGCGCTCGTCACTGCGGGCCTTGACGGACTGACTGGGCTGGTCAGGCGGTGAGGTCATGGGGCCTCCATGGGGGTCGGGCTGAGAGTCACGTCCATGTGGTCCTCAGGTTTGACGAACTTGGAGGTTCGGTAGCGGTCCTTGACGTCGGTGACGGGTTCGGTGTGCACGGCACCGCCGTCGGCGGGGGCGCCGATCCAGGCCGCCGAGTGCTGATCGAAGCGCGGCGAGCCGTCCTTGTCGGGCTCGGTCTCGACAATGCGGTTGAGGAGGATGCCGGGGCCATCGGTCAGGATGAGAGGGTCGGGGGCGGTGGCGAAGCCGGTGATATCGGTGGTGGTACCGGTGGAGACATCAAGGATCTCTCGGCTGCTCGCCGCCCAGGCCAAGTCTTTCCCGGGGCTGCTGACGGCATCATTGGCGGCCGCCGGGTCGGTGTAGCGCTCGACGCGCCCGGCGCTCAGGATTCGGTAGACATACGGAATAGTCGCCAGAGTCTCGCCGCTCGCGGACATCTCGGTGATCGTGGTGCTGGTGCACGGCGGGCAGTAGCCGGAGAGGCCATCAGGCGCCAGGAGAACGGCATCGGCGGCGGCGCCCACGAGCCACTGGTCGGTGCGCAGGGTACTCGGCTCGGCCTCAGGCTCGTCCAACGGCGCGACGGCGAGGGTGCCGCTGCCCGCCGGCACATAGTCCTGCGCGGTCTGGACGAACAAGTCGGAATCGGTCAGGGCCTGGCTGAGAATCAGGCCGGTGGTCTCGAGGGTGCGCACCGTCTCGCCCGTAGCGGCGTCCAGAACCAGGATGCCGGCGCGGGTGCCGGCGATTGTCGAGGACTCGTTCGAATTGAGCTGGAGGGAGATGTATTGGCCGTTGGGACTGGTGACGACAGGGCCGGGAGACCCGACCAATTCGATATTGTCCATCGCTACGCGTTGAGGAATCGACGGGTTTCTTAAGGGGGAGCTCTCCAATGATTCAATCGCAGGCGTGATGGTGAGCGACCAGCGCAGCGAGCCGTCCTGCGGGTCGAGCGCGGCCAGAACGGTCTTATCGTTGGGGCCGGAGTATTCCTCGGACCTTACGCGCAGGATCGCCACAGGCCCCGACGCCGTGGCGATGAACCACGGGGTGTCGCTGGACAAGGCCAATCCCGTCGTCCAGCCCGCGCTATCGGAGCCCGAGGAATCGACCAGGTCGGCGGGACCAGATTCGATACTGGGCGCTTCACTCTGCGCGTCGCTGCTGGTGGATGGCTCGCAGCCGGTCGCCCCCAGCGCGTACCCGACGACGGCGAGGACGCAGGCCGTGGATCGCAGCAGTGCCCGAAGGCGTGAAAGACGGCGGCTCGTCATCAGTCATCTCCTGCTATGCCGTAGATGACGCTGACCTTCGGGTCGTCGACGTCCGGAAATATGGATTCGAGAATGATGACCGTGGCCCCGGGGGCGGTCAGGGCGGTGATATCCGAGCGTTCCGCATTGAGAGGCTCCGCCTCCTCGGCAAAGAGAGTGTGCCTTTGCGGGGCGAAGAGGGTTCCCGGTGGAATCTGGGCCGAAGTCCCGGCGCTGCCGTCGGCGGGGTCGATGGCTACCGAGGTTATGGCCTGTGTGTTGTCGACCGTGGTGCGCAGGCTGACTTTCGCGGCGGCCAGGCCGGAGGACTCGACGGCCGGGGTTGCCATGTCCGTTGCCGGATCGAAGACCGTCTCGGCCCAGTTCACCTTGGGATCGTCGATACTGCTGCGCTTCGCAAGGCTTTCGAGCGCAGCGGCGGTGACCAGGGTATGGGAGGCGTATGAGGCGACCGCGTTGATGCCGCTCGCGCTCCCCAGAGAGATCGGCGCGTACTCCCAGCCGAGGGCGACGGCGTCGAGGCTCACCGCCTGCGCGTCCCAGGCCGGCTCGGCACTCCCGTCCGGAACCGTTCGTGCCTTCTCGTCGGTGCTGCGCGCCACCCAGCCGCCCACGACCGTGATGCCCTCCGCAACGCTGTGCTGCAGCTCGAGATCGCGCAGGACATGGGTGATGTCGGTGGTTGCGGTCGGGTCGTGATCGGGGGCGATGCGGAGCGTACTGGTCATTGCGCAGAACTCATTGGAGGTGATGCAGCTCCTCTCCGCACTCACGATGACGGCGGTGTGCCCGGCGGTTCCCGAATAGCCGTTCTGCCCCCGCCCGAATGTGCCCTCCGGCATTGTCCACAGGACTCTGCCGCCGTCGAGTGCGAAGGCCTCGTCCCCGTCGACGGCGAGGGAATCGGTTATCTGGAAGGAGTCGTCGTCGGTGCCCCGGTGCTCGGCGGTGACCTCGCCCGTGGCGGAGTCGAGAATGACCGAGACGACGATGTGCGACTCGTGCAGACTCGGGCCCTTCATCCGTATGGCGACGTGGCGGGCATCGGGACTGATGATCAGGGCTTTGTCCCTGGAGTTCCCGCGCCCGTTCACGTAGTCGGCGTCGCGCTGGTAGGTCCACCGGACGGAGCCGTCCTCCCCGTTGAGCGCGGTGACGCCCTCGGGCGTCAGGATGATCGGGCCGGCCGTGCCCGCGACGACATCCAGGAACGTGCCGACGTTATAGGTCCAGTCGATGTTCTTGTCGTTCTTACTGCTCCCGCTGCTTCCGTTGCTCCCGCTGTCCCCGCCCGGGCCGGTCGGACGGGCGGGCGGCTCGGAGTCGGCAGGGGCCGTCGTCCGGGTGGCCGGGTCGAGCAGGGCGGTGGGCGCTAGAGCGGCGGCGGTCAGGGCCAGGATCGGCAGAAGGACGACGACGGCGAGCAGGGCTCTGCCCCGGAAACGCAGAGGCAGTGGGTTTGGTGGGGTTGGTGGAGTCGCCGGAGTCGGTGAAGTCGCCGGAGCGTCGGGCTCGCTTGCTCCCTCGGGGGCCGGGTCTGCTTCGGCGGGTCCGCGCAGGCGCCGCCAGCGGGCCGGGTCGTTGGGCGTCCGTCGTCGTGCACCGATTCGCCTGCGGGCGCGATACAGACGTATGTCGGCCACGACGAGCAGGGCGAGTGCGATGAGGGCGGCTGCGGCGATGAGGTATACGGGAGAGGTGATGGTGGTCTCCCGGTAGCCCGCCCACCACGCCCGCGCCAGACGCACCGTCATCGCGAGCGCCGCACCCACGACAATGAGCTCGGTCATCGCGATGATCGTTGTTATCCCAGCGATCCTGGTGTTGTTCGTGTTGTACTCAGTCCGCTCACTACTCGCCGCCGCGCAGTCGACGACGATCATCACCACGCAGGCCAGGATTGTGAGCGCCCGGTGAGGGTTGAGCAGGCCGATCTCCTGACGCCAGGCGCAGAGCAGGCCCAGGAGGGCGGCGCATGTGATCAGTGCGCCCAGTCGCAGCGCGCGCAGTGCCAGGATTCCGCGGTAGCCGGGTGGAAGGGCGGCATCGGTGGAGCCGGGGTGCGGAGCGCTCACGAGCCGGGCTCGCCGATCGGTGCGGGGGCCGGCATGAAGACGAGTATGAAGACGGGAACAGGAGCAGAGTTCGGTGTATCAGGGGTCACAATTCTATTATGTGACTGAGCCGAGACCGGTGTGAAGAGCCTGTCCGTCCCGGGTGGCCCAGTCAGCCCAGCAGCAGGCCGAGCAGCACGAGCAGGGAGGCGACCACCTCGAGGCGTCCGACGAGTTTGACGGGCACGAGCTTCTGCCCGCTGTCCATGCGCCTGCGCTGGAGCATGGGAAGCGCGACGGCCCGCAGGAGCAGCAGGACCCAGACCAGCGCGTGCAGCCAGGACATGAGCCCGGCGACCGCGCAGCCGAGTGCGGCCGCCGTCACCACGGCGTGAAAGCCGATCGAGCCGATGATCATTCGCGGGTCACCACGTCGGCGTATCATTGTCTTGACATAAGGGACTGCGCCGACGAAGTAGGCGGCGAGGAATCCGGTGAGCAGCCACATCCACGGCCACCCCGTCAGCGAACCGTTCAGGCTCTGGCCGCGCAGCTCGCTCGCCTCCGGTCCCAGCCCGAGCCAGCCCCCGCGGCCTCCGGTGCCCAGGTCGTAGACGACAAGAGCCATGAGGGACGCCGCCAGCGTGGTGACGCTCCCGGAGAGCAGAGAGCGCTCCTTGCCGCGCCACGACTGGTGAACCGCCACTGCTGCGAGCGGGACGAGAAGGAGCCCCCAGCCCACGAGGTAGGGGGCGCGGGCCAGGGAGATCAGCGCCAGGATTAGCGTGATCGCCGAGTAGACGGCCAGCGGCGTCCGCAGCGGAGCGCGCTTGCGGGGACTGCGGGTGCGCAGCCACTGGGTCAGCACCCAGTAGCTGAAGTAGGCGCTCCACCAGGCGGGCAGGACGACGGCGTCCATCCAGCTCCAGCCGCCGACGACGATGCCGACCACCGCCGGCAGTACGAGCATTCCCCATGCCCCGTGATAGTTGGGCACCCAACCGCGCTTGCCGCGCCGGCGCTTCTTCTTCGGCTTCTGCGGTGCGGCCGTCGGGACCCGGCGCGGCTGCCCGGCGTCGGAGGCTGCGTTGGCGGCGTCAGTCGCACCGGCCGTGGCGGCCGCGTTGGCTGCACCGGCTGCGTCGGCCGGCTCAGTGGATGGCGAGTGGCTCACGCATGCAAGCCTAGAGAGGGGCGGGTAAGCGCCGCGACCATGGTGACGTCCCGTTAGCTCCCGCGTTCGCCCCCTCCAGATGTGCCCACACCTTCCAAATTGACATTCTCGAACGAGATCGACGGTGACACCGTCGATCTCGTTCGAGAATGTCGATCTCGACGCCGGAGTGCCGGGACCGGAGAACGCCGGAGCTCCGGTTGCGCAGGCCCGAGCGCGAGACCGCGAGCGGTCAGCCGCCCAGTGCGGCGGAGACGACCTTCTTGGCCTCCTCCTGGACGAGTGCCAGGTGCTCGGCCCCCTTGAAGGACTCGGCGTAGATCTTGTAGACGTCCTCGG
>ERZ773099.3273-NODE-3273-length-10527-cov-3.152406_pt1 | contig 10527 bp, 7 predicted proteins | sample MGYA00511120_ERZ773099 | MGnify/ENA primary metagenome ERZ773099 (study PRJEB29015, sample SAMEA2738012) | human oral metagenome | biome: human oral; feature: human-associated habitat; material: dental | place: China | collected 2104 ... | reverse complement strand
GAACGCGATGATCGTCGACTCCTCCGCCCTGACCGAACAGGTGGTGGCCGACGTGCTGACCTCGGCCTTCGACTCGGCCGGCCAGCGCTGCTCCGCCCTGCGCGTACTGTGCGTGCAGGATGACTGCGCCGACCGCCTGCTGACCATGCTGGAAGGCGCCACCCGCGAGCTGCGCGTGGGCAACCCCGAACTGCTCTCGACCGACGTGGGCCCGGTGATCGACGACGAAGCCCGCAGCACCATCGTCAAGCACATCGACACGATGCGTGCCAAGGGCCACAAGGTCGCCCAGCCTGCCCTGGCCCATGCCGACCAGCACGCCCTGGGCGCCGGTACCTTCGTGCCGCCGACGATGATCGACATCAAGAGCATCAAGGAACTGGGCCGCGAGGTGTTCGGTCCGGTGCTGCACGTGCTGCGCTACAAACGGGAAGACCTCGAATCGCTGGTACGCGACATCAACGGTACCGGCTACGGCCTGACCTTTGGCGTGCATACCCGCATCGACGAAACCATCGAACGGGTGCTCGGCTCTATCCACGCCGGCAACCTGTACGTCAACCGCAACACCGTTGGTGCCGTGGTGGGTGTGCAGCCCTTCGGCGGCGAGGGCCTGTCGGGGACCGGTCCGAAGGCCGGCGGCCCGCTGTACCTGAAGCGCCTGCTGTCCAAACGCCCGGTCACGGTGCTGCCGCGCACGCAGGAGACCGAACAGGCTCTGGCGCAGCTGCTCGAGTGGCTGCCGCGCGCCGGCCTGGTCGAAGCCGACGCCTCCAGCGCCCGCGCCCTGGTCGAGGGGCTGCGCGCGGCCCAGACCGGCATGGAAGAGCAGGTCATGCCCGGCCCCACCGGCGAGCGCAACACCTATCGCCAGGAAGGCCGTGGCCGTGTGCTGTGCGTGGCCTCCACGCCGCTGGGTGCCCTGGCTCAGCTGGCCACCTGCCTGGCCACCGGCAACCAGGCACTGTTCGTGGGCAGCGGTGCCACCTCGGATGTGATCAACAAGCTGCCCGGCACGCTGCGTGCGAAGGTCAAGCAGCTGAACGAGTCCGAGATCGACAGCGCCGTGTTCGAGGGCGCCCTGTTCGAAGGTGATGCCGACAAACTGAAGGCACTGAACCAGCGTCTGGCAAAGCGTACCGGCGCCATCGTCAACCTGCAGGGCCTGACGCACGACCAGCTGACCGGCGGCGCCTTCTACGGCACCGAGATCCTGCTGGCCGAGCGCGCCATCAGCGTGAACACCGCCGCCGCCGGCGGCAACGCCAGCCTGATGACGATGGTGTAAGCCGTCGCCACAGGGCAGCAGGCCACCTGCGGGTGGCCTGCGTGGGGCGCCTTGTCAGTAGACAGCCTGGGCCAGCGCAGGGACGCATGAGTCCATGACACGCTCCGGGTGCCGCCGGGCAGGAGCACCATACGGCAAAGGCCGGACCCGTGCTTACGGTCCGGCCTTTGCCGTTTCATTCACCTGCTTCGGGATCTGTCAAAGGCGCTGATCCGGATTCAGGTAAACACGGACCTGTACCTGTGCGGCATGATGACACAAAACTGCATCACCCATACCGCACTGTCACCCGATGCCCGTCGCTACACCATACACGTGTTGGCGGACTGCTGTAGCGCCCCATCCGCACTGATTCATGACATTGCCGTGCGGGCACTCAAAGGGCGCCTCGATGTCAGGGAGACGCTGGCAACAGGTCCACACGCCCACGCCATCGATTGACAGACCATCCTGAATTACTACAATTGTAGTAATTCAGGGATATCGTGGGATGATCACACCATGACGACTTCCATCGCCATCCGAATCAATCGCGAGCTGTACGACCACGCCCGTACCGAAGCCCGGGCCGAGCACAGAACCATTGCAGGCCAGATCGAGTTCTGGGCCAGTGTGGGCCGTGCAGCCATTGACAACCCTGACCTTCCCGTCAGTTTCATCACGGAATCACTTGCCTCACTGGCAGAGCCCCGCGAAGAGGCGACCCCCTTCATCCCTCGTAGCCAGAATCAGCCAGCATGAGCGACTATCTGCTCAAGCAAACGCGTCGCTTTGCTCGCGCCTACAAAAAGCTGCACGACAATGTTGCGCGAGACGTCGACATGGCTGCAGACACAATCGCCCACAACCCACAAATCGGGGAGCGCAAGAAGGGCGATCTGGCAGGGCTGCTCGTCTACAAGTTCCGTAGCCAGAACCAGCTCTACCTGCTTGGCTACACCATCGATGAAGGCATACGGTTCGTCTACCTCGAAGCCGTTGGCCCCCATGAAAACTTCTACCGCGACCTGAAACGCGGTTGACACACCTCACCGCCGCTTCCTCTGCGCCGTGCTGATGGGCTGGGGAGCGATGGAGAGCTGAGGCGCCGCATCAGCCGGTTCTGTGCACCGCCCTCACCGCCGCTTCGTCCCCGGCGGCTGGGCCCGGTCGAATTCGGCGATGATCGCCTCGATGTCGGCACGGTGGGCGTGCAGCAGGTCCACCAGCGACTTCTTCCTGCGCGGGGCCTTTGCCGGTTTGGCCGATGCCATCATGGCCTGATCGGCGGCCAGCAGGGCAGCCAGCCCTTCCGGATACAGCGGCGTTTCGGGCTTCGTGTCCTCGGGGCGCACCCAGATGGCCGAATAGTCGGTACCGTCGCTTTCCTTGCCCCGCAGCACCTCACGGCCGTAGAGCGAGGCATCGGTGAAGCGTGCATCGTAGACCAGCACGATCTCGTGACGGGGTTCGTCCCCCACCCGGAAACGGTTTTCCAGCGTGCCGATGAAGCGCACATCGGCAATGTCGGCCCCCAGTTCTTCCTTCACCTCGCGGACCAGTGTCTGCGCGCCGGACTCCCCGAATTCGATGCCGCCCCCGACTGGCCGCAGGTAGGCGCCCTGACGGTGCGGATCATGGCCACGCACGGCCAGAATGCGGCCTTCATGCCTGAACACACAGATGGCCACCGGCCGGATGACTTGCGCTGTCATGATGTCTCCTGAAAAACCTGCCGGGCAGGCGAAGGGATGAAAAGGCGCTGTTGCGGATACGGCCTGCCGGATGACCCGAAGATGGCCGAACACGACAAGGCATTCATTGCCAAGGATTATCCCTGATTTCCCGGCCTGCCGACAGCCAGCCGCGACCGGCAGTCCGGTGCCCCGGGCGGACACGGCAAAACAGTCGGCAGACTTGCAAAACCACCCGGAGTGATGCAAAATTGCATCATCTCTGACGCGAGGCAAACATGCGTACCACCGTCACCATCGACGACGCACTCTACGAACAGGCACTGGAAGTGGCCGACCCCGACATGGACAGGTCCGACCTGTTCCGCGAGGCGGTCAGGGTATTCGTGCGCGTGCAGTCTGCCCGGCGTCTTGCCGCGCTGGGTGGCAGCGCCCCCGACATGACGCTGCCCACCCGTCAGCGTACAGACGCGTCCCATGCCGGGTACAGCCACACCGTGCACGAAAACGCGCCCCCTTACGGGGTACCAGCGGGCAGCGGCACATGACGCCCTTCGTGCTCGTGGACAGCAGTGTCTGGATGCGCCATTTCAAACATGGCGACGCGCGGCTGGCCACCCTGCTCGCGCAGGATCAGGTGGCCATTCATCCCTTCATCATCGGCGAGATCGCCTGCGGCACCCCGCCGCGCCGCGTCCAGCTGCTGGGTGACCTGCGCAGACTGCGCAGTGTCCAGCAGTGCAGCCTGAACGAGCTGCTGGCCTTCATCGACCGTCACCAGCTACAGGGACTGGGCTGCGGCCTGGTCGATCTCTTCCTGCTGGCCTCCACCCTCATGACGCCCGTCACACAGCTGTGGACCGCAGATCGCCGGCTCGATGCACTCGCCCGGCGCTTCGGGGTAGCCTATCCCCCCGTCGACGATCCTGCCTGACGCACCACCCGGCAGCCCGCTTTTCCAGATCAGTGCCATGCAGCCGCCCGCCATTCTGATCATCGATCTGGAAGTTCGTCCGCCACCGGACGGGGCGGCAGCCACCGATACCCCCAACCCGTCGGCAGGTGCGGTGAACAGCAGCGCCCATGAAGCCCTCCCGCACGGCAACGCCGGAAATGCACAGGCAGCCAGCAGTGGCCGCACCGGTGCCCCTGCACACCCCGAAGAACGCACCAGCACGGCCAGCCGCCTCACCTCCCTGCTGGGCGCAGGCCGGGAACGGCTGGCCGCCCTGCTGGGAAGCAGCCCTGGCACCCCCGGGGGCAGCCATACCCACGCAGGCAGAAAGCCTCTTTCCCTCGACACCGACCGGGGCCGCCTGCGGCAGATCGGTGCCTTTCGACCCGATACCGGCGAGCGTTTCGAGAGCCCCCGCTTTCGCAAGGCGGCCGACCTGCAGGCTGCGCTGGCCGAACTGGAAAGGCTGACCCTGGGCGCCACCCATGTGATGGGTCACAACCTCGTCGCCCATGATCTGCCCATCCTGCAGCAGGCCGCGCCCTGGCTGGGCCTGCACCGCCTGCCGGTCATCGACACGCTGCGCCTCTCGCCCATCGCCTTTCCGCAGAATCCCTACCACCGGCTGATCAAGAACCACAAGCTCATCTCGTCTGCGCAGAATTCGCCCCTGGCCGACTGCCTGGCCTGCTGGACCCTCTTCCAGGACCAGTGCGTGGCCCTGCAGACGCTGAAGGACCAGGCACCGCAGGAGGCAGCCGTTTGCGAACACCTGTTCGGCCCGCTGCCGGGGCTGATACAGCCAGTGACGCCCCAGGGCACCGACGGGGGCAGAAAGCTGGCCCCCGCCGTGCTGCACCAGGCCATTCGGCAGATGCTGCACGAGGACGCAGGCGATACCGCCCTGAAAGTCTGCCGCACACGCCTGCAGCAGCTGCTCGACCACGATCTGGCCGACCCTGCCCTGCAGCTTCCCATCGTCTATGTGCTGTCGTGGCTGAGGGTTGCGGGCGGCAATTCGGTCCTGGCGCCCTGGGTGCGACAGCAGTTCCCGGATACGGCACGGTTGATCCGCGAACTGCGTGACGTGCCCTGCACCGATCCTCTCTGCACCTATTGCCGCAACACGCTGGACGCCACCGTGCAGCTGCAGCGGTACTTTCACCCCATCACATCCTTTCGCGCTGTCGCGGGTGTGCCCGGCGGTCAGCAGGCCATCGTCGAGGCCGGCATGCGTGGCGAGAGCCTGCTGGCCGTGCTGCCCACCGGGGGTGGCAAATCGCTGTGCTTTCAGCTTCCGGCGCTCAACCGGTATTACCGCAATGGCGGGCTGACCGTGGTGGTCTCGCCGCTGCAGTCGCTGATGATGGACCAGGTGCGCAATCTGGAAAAACGTGGCATCAGCGGCGTGGCCACGCTCAACGGCATGCTGGACGTGGTGGCACGCGCCGACATTCTGGACAGGGTGGCGCTGGGCGACATCGGCATCCTGTTCGTGGCGCCCGAGCAGTTTCGCAACACCAGCTTCATCCGCGCCATCGAAAACCGCCAGGTCAATGGCTGGGTATTCGACGAAGCCCACTGCCTGTCCAAATGGGGGCACGATTTCCGGCCCGATTACCTGTATGCCGCGCAGTTCATCAAAACGCACCGTGCGGCCGAACATGCCCCAGTCAGCTGCTTTACCGCCACCGGCAAGCCGGATGTCCTGGACGAGATTCGCCAGCATTTCCGCGAGGAACTGGGTGTCGAACTCACCGCTTTCATCGGCACGAACACCCGCGACAACCTGGCCTACGAGGTGCTGGAAACCCCGCGGGAGCAGAAGAACCTGCGCATCAGCGAACTGCTGCATCATGCGCTGGACCATGACCCGGGCGGCGCCGTGGTGTTCGTGGCCAGCCGGCGCGGCGCCGAAAAAACCGCCGAATTCCTGAAACAGCAGGGCTGGGCCTGCGAGCATTTTCATGCGGGGCTGCCTGCCAACGAAAAGGCCGAGGTGCAGGAGCGTTTCATCACGGGGGGCGAAAACGGCCTGCGCGTGATCGTGGCCACCAACGCCTTCGGCATGGGTGTGGACAAACCGGATGTACGGCTGGTGGTGCATGCCGAAATTCCCGGGTCGCTGGAAAACTACCTGCAGGAAGCCGGTCGTGCCGGCCGTGACCAGCAGAACGCCCGCTGCGTGCTGCTCTACGACGGGCAGGACATCGACACGCAGTTCGGCCTGGGCAAAAGCTCGCAGCTGGAATGGCGCGATCTGAAGATGGTCTGGAAGCGGCTCGTGCAGCTGCAGCCATCCAGAAAGACCGGCCATGCCAGCCGGGGAACCCCCACCGGTTCCACAACTGGAAACCCGGCAGGGGCAGGCGCGCAGACGGGAAGAACCACCCGCACACGGACCGGCACCAGCACCAGTACCGGCACGGAAGCGGGTTCGGGTTCGGGTTCGGGTTCGGGAGGCACACCGTACAGCGAAGACACCATGCTGGTGGTCACCGGCGGAGAAATCCTGCGCGACACCGAAGCATCGATGAGCTTCGACAGTGACGATGCCGGCGCCGACACAAAAGTCAAGACCGCCCTGGCCTGGCTGGCCCGCGACGGGTTTCTGGTACGAACCGAAAACCAGACGCGCATCTTTCCGGCCCGGTCGGGCAGCCTGACCGATGAACAGGCCCTGAAAAGACTCGAACAGGCCAACCTGCCACCACGCAAGCGGCAGATGTTCCAGACACTCATCGAGATCATCTTCAACGCATCGGACGACCGTCCGGTCAGCACCGATGATCTGGAGCGCGCCACTGCCTGCAGCTTCACCGAGCTGCGCGGCATGCTGAAGGAACTGGAAGAACTGGGCATTCTGGTCAACGACACGCGCATGACGGTGAACCTGCGCACCGACCATGTTCGTCCCGCCGAGAAAACGCTGCGCACCGTGCTGGCCATCGAGGAACGGCTCTGGCAGATCCTGCACGACGAAATTCCCGACGCCGACCAGCGCGTGTGGCAGAACGTGTCACTGACGGCACTGTGCAGCACGCTGCGCAGCCGGCTGGCGTCGGCGCACGCGCAACCGGACGGCCATGCGTCGGCCCGCCACGACGCCAGCGAACCAGCATCGGCCGCGTCCCGTACGCCGGGCAACCCGCTCCCGTCGGCACCTCTGCCTGTCACCACGGCCGGGGACAGCGGCGGTGGCGCCATGCTGTCTTCGCTGCTCCCGGCCAGCCTGAAAGCGCTGCTCTTTTCGCTGTCGCATGACCGTGCCGCCGAAAAATCGCACAGCAGCGGCAGCTTCGAAATTCAGGACATGGGCAACGACCTGCTGCGCATGCGTTTCAAAAACAGCGCCGACAACTGGGACGATCTGCAGAACCGCGCCGCCCTGCGACGGCAACTGTGCGGCGTCATCCTGCCTTTTCTGGTGGGCAAAACAGGGGGCGTGCGCAGCAAGGACGCCGTAGCCGAAACCAGTTTTGGCGAACTGAAGGATCTGCTCGAAGAACACGATGCCCTGACCGGCCAGATTCCGGAGAACAACCGGGAGCCCCTGCTGAAGCAGGCGCTGCTGTTCATGCACAAACAGGAGGTGATCCGGCTCAACCACGGCATGACCATTCTGCGCCATGCCATGACCATCCGGCTCGATCCCGATGCCCTGGCCAGCAAACGGCAATACCGGAAGGCCGACTACAGGCCCCTGCAGATTTTCTACAACGAAAAATGCTTTCAGGTGCACGTGATGCAGGAATACGCCATCAAGGCCCTGAAGGAGAACATCCAGACCGCCCAGGCCCTGGTGAACGATTATTTTCACGAACCGGCAGGCACCTTCAAACAGCGGTGGTTCCGCGGCCGCTTTGCCGAGCTGGAAGAGGCCGTCTCTCCCGACACCTACCGGCGCATCACCGGCGGTCTGAACGACGCCCAGCGGGCCATCGTGACCGACAAGAGCGGCACCAACCGGCTGGTGCTGGCCGGCCCGGGCTCGGGCAAGACGCGCGTGATCGTGCACCGGGTGGGTTTTCTGCTGCGGGTCATGCACGAAGATCCGGCCTCGATCATCGTGCTGACCTTCAACCGGCATGCGGCCGTGGAGGTGAAACACCGCCTGCACCAGCTGGTCGGCGACATTGCGCGCCGGGTGACCGTCCTGACCTACGACAGCATGGCCATGCGGCTGCTGGGGGTACGCTTCGACAGCCTGCCCGACGGAACGGAACCCGGCAACGGCGCACCAGAGCCGTCGCTTCCGACACGGGTTCAGTCATACCCCGCGCAGGACCATTCCCGCCCGATGCAGGGCAGGCTGCTGAGCGCAACGCAGGAAGACGGCGCGGGCGCAAACCGGGGACGACGAGCCGAAGCACTTCAGCCCGGCCCGTTCGAGATCTGGTGCCAGCAGGCCGCCGACATGCTGTCGGCCGGCGAGGCCACCCAGGGCGAGGAAGACGATACGCGCGACCGGCTGCTGGCCGGTTTCCGGTGGATTCTGGTGGACGAATACCAGGACATCTCCGGGCCACACTATGCCCTGGTTTCGGCCCTGGCCGGCCGGCAGCTGGCCGATGACGACAGCAAACTGACCCTGCTGGCCGTGGGAGACGATGACCAGAACATCTACGCCTTCCGCCAGACCAGCAACGAGTACATCCAGCGCTTCCAGCAGGACTACGGGGTGAAAAAGCCCGATTACCTGACCTGGAACTACCGCAGTACCGGCGCCATCATCGCCGCGGCCAACGCGGTCATCGAGGGCCAGCCAGGCCGGATGAAGGCTGATCAGCCCATCACCATCGATCCGGAGCGGGCCGATGAACCCATGGGTGGTGCCTGGACGCAGATCGATCCCGAAAGGCAGGGACGCGTGCGGGTGCTGCAGGCCACCACCCTGAAAGATGACTCGCCCCGGCAGCGGACCGTCGCCGACAACCTGCAGGCGCAGGCCGTGATAGCCGAGATGAAACGGCTGAAGGCGCTGCGGCCCGAGGCCGGCTGGCGGGATTTTGCCGTCCTCGCCCACCACAACCGCAGCCTGCAGCCACTGCAGGCATGGTGCGAACAGCACGGAGTTCCGTACGCCCTGTCGCGCGAGAAGCACGCACGCATCCGCATCACTCACCTGCGGCCCTTCGTGCGGCTGGTGGATGCGCTGGAGAAGCTGCAGCAGGCATCAGTGACTCCGGAACACTTCACCAGCGGCCCCCTGCTGACAGCGGAGGATTTCGCCCGTCTGGTGGAACGGCAGGATGTGGACGAACGCTGGCAACGCTATTTCCGCGTGATGCTGCGCGACTTTCTGATGGAACACGGAGATTCCCGGGAAGCGGCAGACGACCCGTCACAGACCCTACGCTACACCCCGCATCACCTGCGCCAGTGGCTGTACGCACATGCCGGTGAACTGGAAGAGCTGCGGGCCGACGGGCTGTTTCTGGGTACCGTCCATGCCGCCAAGGGGCTGGAGTTCCGGCACGTGTTCGTGCTCGATGGTGGCTGGGAAGCGCCGGAACCCGACAGACAGCGCCTGTACTACGTGGCGATGACCCGGGCCATCGAAACGCTGACACTGTGCCATGATTCGCCGCAGCACGCGTGGATCGGGCGGCTCGACGGCCTGCAGAGCGACCGGCCCGACACCCGGCAGCAGGGCAGAGACCGGCGTGAGAAACGGAATACTGCGCATCCAGACCAGCCGCAGACCGCAGATGTGCCCCTGGTCGAACGGGTCATGCAGCAACATGCGGTACAGCCCGCCCTGGATACGCAGTACCGGATGCTGGGGCTGAAGGAACTGGACATCGGGTTTGCCGGCCGGGATGCACCGTCGGGGCAACTATCCGGTACGGCATACCCGGCAGCTTCGGAACCACCTCCTGGCGCAGGCGCTTCACGTTCCCCCGGCAGGCTCAGCGACCGCGCCCTGCGCCGGCTGAAGGTGCTGGCACAGCTGCGCCCCGGAGATCCGCTTCAGATGCGACCGTCACGGGACGGAAAACGGTACGAGTTCCTGCATGAAAACGTGGTGGTCAGCCGCTCTGTAACGCTCGACCGGCTGGACCTGCCCTGCCCGCTGCCTGCCGGCGCCCGGGCCGTGGTGGCCGAGCTGTATGTACGCTACCGCGCGCAGGTCGATCCGCAGTGGCTGCACCTGCATCCGGAGAAGCTGGACAAATGGACGGTGGTGGTGCCGCGGATCACGATTCCGGCCGGCCCCGCAGCCTTGCCAGACGAGTTTATCGTCGCCGGTATCGCCCCGCCCCACGCACCAGCCACGATCAGAACTTCAAGGACCTGATCCTCGACTACCCGCAGGCCGCCCTTGCCTTCTTCGCCGCCGAGGAAGGCATCACACTGTACGACGAAATCGACATCACCTTCATCCGGCAGGAGCCGCCCCGGCGCCGGCTGCGCGACCGCGCCCTGATCCTCGACACGCCGATGCGCGTACACTGGCGCAACGGCGAACGCGAAGATGCCATCTTCCTCTTCGAGGAAGAGTCCGTCACCCGGCACTTCAACATCGCACGCATGAACCGCTACACGGCCACGGTCATCCACACCCAGAAGACCTGCTATGTCTACCCTGTCGGAATCTTCCTGCGCCG
>ERZ773099.3272-NODE-3272-length-10527-cov-4.056150_pt1 | contig 10527 bp, 8 predicted proteins | sample MGYA00511120_ERZ773099 | MGnify/ENA primary metagenome ERZ773099 (study PRJEB29015, sample SAMEA2738012) | human oral metagenome | biome: human oral; feature: human-associated habitat; material: dental | place: China | collected 2104 ... | reverse complement strand
AAACCATTGGAACCTGTCTTCTAATATGTTTTTGACTAGCTCTAACAACATACATTGCAAAAGCAACATTTTCATATACTGTCTTATCAGGTAAAAGTCTAAAATCTTGAAAAACAATTCCCATACTTCTACGTAAATAAGGAACTTTACTAGGCTTAATTTTAGTAATATCCCTTCCATTTATTATAATATTTCCAGATGATGGATCTTCTTCTTTAAGCATCATCTTTATCATAGTTGACTTTCCAGAACCCGAATCCCCTATTAAAAAAGCAAATTCACCCTTTTCAATTGTAAAATTAGCATTATCAACTGCTACTGTTCCTGTACCATATTTTTTTGATACGTTTTTAAATTCTATCATTTTCCTTCCCCAAATAAAAAATGTCCATAATATATTTATGAACATTTTAACAATAATAATTTTATTTTTCAACATTTTATTTTATTTTTTACATATATGTCACATTGTATTGATTTTAATTATTTTTATTAGATCTAAATTTAATAAAAATTACTACTCCCAATACAATTAATACTGACACTATAATAATAGTATTTTTATCCCCAGTTTGTGGCAATTTGCCCTTAGCAGTATTATCAAAATTATTATTTGGTTTATTATCTTTATTTATAATATTTTGATTTTGATTTGATTTTCCTTTATCATCATTTATTTTGTTCTGATTTTGATTTGGCTTCTCTTTATCATCATTTACTTTATTCTGATTTTCATTTGGCTTCTCTTTATCATCATTTACTTTATTCTGATTCTCATTTGGCTTTTCATTGTCATTTTTCGGTTCTTTATATTGATGTTTTATATTAAAACCATTTTTATAATCTCCATATATTTGTTTTGTATAAAATTTCAAATCATCAGAATTTTCTTCCTGCTCTTCCAATGTATATTGTATCTCATTTCCTTGACCATTATATTTTGGCAAATTTGTAAATGTATATGACCAATTATTAGTCTTATCAGCTTCTTCAATTATATGTTCTATATCTTTAATTCCACCCTTTAATATGTATTTAATTCTTCTTGGTCTTTTGCCATTTTGATTGTTATTATCTTCCCAATTATTTGTTATTGTGACACTTATTTTTTCATCAAATACTTTAAATATATTTGTTACATTAAATCCATTTTTATAATTTCCAGATACTTGTTTTGTATAGAACTTCAATTCATCAACACTTGTTTCTTGTTCTTCAACTGTATAAACAATTTCATTTCCTTGAGTATTGTATTTCGCTAAATTTGTAAATGTATAATTCCAATTTTCATCAGTTTTTGTATTTCCCGATACAATTTGTTCTATCGGTGTTGATCCACCATTTAATACATATTTAATGCTTGAAGGTCTCTTTTGACTTGCATTTGAATCATCATCCCAATGCTTATTTACTGTTACTTCTATCTTATTATCTGGAACCGTATATGTATTTACAATATTTACTCCTGTTTTATAATTTCCTGATATTTGATTTGTATAGAATTTCAATCCATCAACACTTACTTCCTGCTCTTCTACTAAATACTTTATTTCATTTCCTTGACCATTATATTTCACTAGATTTGTAAATGTATAGCTCCAATTCTCATCAGTTCTTAAATTTCCTGATATGATTTGTTCTATCGGTGTTGCTCCACCTTTTAATATATACTTAATCGAAGTCGGACGCTTTTGACCTGCATTTGAATTATCATCCCAATGTTTATTCACTCTTACTTCTACCTTATTATCTGGAACCGTATATGTATTTACAATATTAATTCCTATTTTATAATTTCCAGATACTTGATTTGTATAAAACTTTAAATCATCCGGATTCTCTTCCTGCTCCTCAACTATATACTGTATTTCATTTCCTTGAGCATTGTATTTCGCTAAGTTTGTAAATTTATAGCTCCAATTCTCATCAGTTCTTAAATTTCCTGATACAATTTGTTCTAATAAAGTAGCTCCACCCTTTAATACATATTTAATACTTGCAGGTCTCTTTTGATTTACATTTGAATTATCTTCCCAATATTTATTTACTCTTACTTCTATCTTATTATCTGGAACAGTATATGTATTTACAATATTAATTCCTGTTTTATAATTTCCTGATATTTGATTTGTATAAAACTTCAATCCATCAGCACTTACTTCTTGCTCTTCTACTAAATACTGTATCTCATTTCCTTGCCCATTATATTTTGCTAGATTTGTAAATGTATAGCTCCAATTATCATCAGTTGTTGCATTTCCAGATACTGTTTGCTCCAATGAACCAACTCCACCCTTTAATACATATTTAATACTTGAAGGTCTCTTTCCATTTATATTTGAATTATCATCCCAATGTTTATTTATTGTTACATTTATTTTTGCTTCTTGATTGTTTTTTAGCTGTCTCTTTGCTTCTTCCAATAATTGTGTAAATTCATTCTTTAATGCTTCATTTTTAACTTGTTTTACTTGATTCTCTAAATCATTTATTTTATCTATTTTAACATTAAGCTTTATCTTTCCTTGTTTATCAAACAAATCTTCTATTGCTTCTTGAAGTTTACTCTTTTTAATTGTTATTTCTATTTGCTTCTCAGTTTTATTTCTGGATGAATCCATAGCAATTATTTTTATTGATTGCTTTCCAACTGACATTGAATTAATAGCTGGTTCAGATTTTATATCTAAATTTTTATCCAAATCTGTAATATTTGCTACATCAGTTATCTTTATATCATCACCTCTTTCAAATTCCGTTTTCTTAATTTCAATTTGTGGTGATTTTGTATCCCTTACCGTCACTGGAACTGTAATATTTACTTCTGGAATTTGATCCGGATATCTAACTTTTACAATAACCTCTTTTTGTCCAGGGGTTTTAATTTCTTCTGGATTTGTTATTATAAATGTTGGCTTTTTATTATCTTTATCATATGCATTTTTCACTAAATTCTCAGCAGATACTTCTTGCCCAAGCTCTATTGTTGTCGGTACTGCAGTCGCTAGCATATTTAAAAATGGCATTTGTAAATCTTTTTTATTATTATAATATGCTTCAAGTCTAGGTTCTTTGCTAAGCATTTGTCTCCAATCCTTTGGCATCTTTGCTTCATCTTCAGCCGTCCATTTCCAATGTGTCAAATGTTTATCAAGAGTATCATCCCTTGTATTTCCTTTAATATATGTATTAGTTGGATTATTAATTTCTAACAACTGTATTCCTTTTCTTAGATCACGATGAATATTTTGATAATTAATATATTTATTATTTATGAATACATTCCCGTCAATTTTTGTTGGCATAGTTTGTGATGATATCCATTCAGGTAAAATTCCAAATGCATAAGTTTTTTGCCATTCCTTAAAATCAAATATATTATTTGCAACTAGTAATCTTGTAAATTGTGAAGTTTCACCTTCTTCAATAGTTTCAGTTAAACCATATTCAGGTAAAATTGAGAGTATTACACTTGAATTTCTAATATAATTATTTACTATAGCAATATCCCTTCCAGTTTTAAATTTAAATCCTCCCCCAGTTCCATTTTGAAATCCTCTCATATGATTACATGATATATAAATATTCTGACTTCCTCTTAAATATGTCGCATGATCATGTTCTATTGGATTTTTATCCGGAGCTTGTTCATCAAAATTAGAATAAAAAACATTATTTTCTATAATAGCATTTTTTAAATTACAAAAAGAATTTATACTAGTTGTTATGAGATTTTGTTCATTTTTTAAATTAATTATTCCTGATTTTAAAACTCTTTGTAGTTTTTCAATATTTCTCTTATTTTCTTCTTTTTGAAGACTCTTTATTGCATCTAATTCATTTATTTTTGCACCAAATAAATTATCAGTAATAGTTACATTTTCAATAAACTTATACTGGTCCCCCCAATCATATCCACCAACATAGATAACTCTTGCAAGACGTTTAGGAATAACTCCATGTTCCACATCCCTTAAAAAAATATTGTGATTGATATTTATATTCTTTCCAACAAGGAAGGATAACATCATGTCATTGTTAGCATTGTAAAATACATTATTTTCAATAGTAATATCCGTTTTTTCTCTTGCCTTTATTTCAATACCATCAAAATACAAATTTTCAAATCGTATATTTTTCATCGTTCTAATATAATTATCTGCGTCAAATATTACATTAAGTGCATTATCCTTATTTATCAGAATTGTTGCATTATCTTTATCTCCAACAACCATTGTATTACTCTTTTTCAAAGTTACTGCTTTATTCATATAATACTTTCCAGCCGGAATAAATAATTCCTTATTATCAGTAGCTGATTTCTTTATGCAATTTTCTATTTTCTGGCTCTGATCTTCTTCACTATTTGTTATTAATGCATCTTCTCCAAATATACTTTTATCAGTCGCCACATATCGATTACTATCAGCATTACTTATATTTAATTTTAATGTAATTACTACCATTAATATTCCAATACACATTAACAAAATTATTGATATTTTCTTCATTTGTCCCCTCCAATACTATTTTTTAAAATTATCCATCAATAATAATCAATTCCTTAGAGGATTTTGTCAAAACCCTTGGAATTCGATCACTAATCATAATCATATCCTCTATTCTAATACCATATTGCCCAGATATATAAATTCCCGGCTCATTTGTAATAATCATATTATTTTTCAAAAAAACGCTTGATCTCAATGAGACTACAGGTCTTTCATGGACATCAATACCAACTCCATGTCCCAATGCATGTACCAGTGTATAGTTTCTTTGATTTAATTCATATTCAACATTTTTAGCAATATTTCTAGTATCCTCGCCCTCGATAAATCTTCTTGTTGCTTCTAATTGAATATTTAATAAGAAATTATATAAGTTCTCAATTTCCTTGCTTACTTCTCCCACAAATATAGTCCTAGTCATATCAGCACAATATCCATTATATTTAGCACCAAAATCAATGACAATAACATCTCCATATTCAATTTTTCTATCAGTAGGAATTGCATGAGGCTTTGAAGAATTTGTACCACTCGCAACAATAGTATCAAAAGCCAATCCATCAGCTCCATGTTTAATAAAATAGTTATATACCTCCAAAGCAATATCTTTTTCTGTCATTCCAATCTTTATAAAGCTTTGTAAATATTCAAAACATCTATCAGTAATATCACATGCTCTTTCAATAAATCTTATTTCATCCATATCTTTAATCATTCTCAATTTTTCAATAAGACCATTAGTTTCAACCATATCCCTAATTCTATATCTTCGAATCAATTCCAAATATAAAGAATATGTAACATCCGACTCTTCAAATCCAACTCTTTGACAATCTTCAAAAAAAGAAAGATTATCATCTTCAGTTAAATCAGATATGTTAGCAGTAGCAATTCCATCAGTAATTGTAATCATTGAGTTAGCATATTCTATATACCTACTATCAGTTATAAGTAGATTTCCTTTATCAGTAATAAATATCATTCCCTCAACATCAAATCCAAGTATATATCTTAAATTCGATGTATTAGTTATAATCATACCTTGAATATTAAGTTTTTCCATTCTCTTCTTAATATTTTCAATTTTATAATTCATAAAATATACCTCCTGATATTAATTTATCCCAAAGAATATGTACCAAGTGTAAAAATTTTCAATAAAACAAATAATAAACTATTTATCGAGCTAAACATTACTATAAATGAAGCAATTGAAATATAAGGTCCAAAAGCAATATATTCAGTAAATTTCTTTTTCTTTACAATCAATAATACAGCAGAAACAATCGCTGCAATTAAAAATGAAATAACAATTATCATTAAAATACCCATTATTCCAAATATTAGTCCAAGTGCTGCCATTAATTTAACATCACCATATCCCATGGCCTTTTTCTTAGCAATAAAGCCACCAAGTAATGTTATTATACCAAATATTGCAAATCCAATTGTCATTCCCAATAATCTATCAATAAAGATATTCAAACTATCAAAACCTTCAATTACTGAAAAAATCATTCCTATTTCAAATAATATTAAAATTAATCTATCCGGAATAATGTGATCTTTAAAATCAATTGCAAATACCGAAATTATAAAAGGAGTCAACAATAAATATTTTAAACTAATCAAATTTAATCCAAATAAATATATAATTAAAATATATAATAACATTGTTGAAAAAATCAAAAACATATTTATCTTTTGATTAGGAAAATATTGATAAAAAAATTCCCTACAAAATACCTTTTTATGATGTGAAAATCTAATATTCACCCAATTCATAAATTGTCCTAAAATCATTCCAAATAATCCAATAAAGAAATAACCCAATATATGAATATTATTAATATACATTTTATTTCCCCCAATTCTTAGCTTTATAACCATTTTCAATTTTTCTTTTAATTCTTGGTATAAAACTTTTTTCCATTTCCACAGGTTTAGTTAAAATGGAAAACATTTTAACTTTATTAGAAACACATACATCAGTAAATAATTGATCACCTATTTCTGCAATTTCATTATAACATAAATCAAGTTCTTTTTGAGCTTTTTTAATTCCCCTTTTAAAAGGCTTTAAAGCAAAACATATATAGATCAATCCATGTTTTTTAGATAATAATTCAATTTGTTTCTTCCTTCTTCCATTTGAAACAATTGCAATTTTTATTCCAGACTTAATCATTAAATCAATCCAATCATCAAGTCCATATATTTTATTCCTCTTTAAATCTATCAAAGTATTATCAACATCTAAAATTAAGCCTTTAATATTATTTTCTTTCAAAAATTCTAAATTAATATCAGTTATAATATTAAATTCAGCATTAGGCTTTATCATATATCCTCCTTTAAATATCCACAAATAGTGGGTAATTAAAAAATACCAACAATATTTCCATCTTCATCAACATCAATGTTTTCAGCAGCCGGTACTTTAGGTAATCCAGGCATAGTCATAATATTACCGGCCTTAACTACAATAAATCCTGCACCATTTTTTAATTCCAATCCAGTAATTGTAATATCAAAATCATCCAAACACATTAAATTATTTTTATCATCAGAAAAAGAATACTGTGTCTTTGCAATACATATCTCAAACCCCTTAGTATTATTAGTAATTTTATTAATAATGTTCATTTCCTCAATAGCTTTATCCGTATATACTACATTATTTGCACCATAAATTTTTGTTGCAACATCACTAATCTTCCTTTTCAAATCATCATCAAGATTATATGCAAATGATATTTTTTTATCTTTTTCTACTATTTTTAACAATTTACTACAAAAGTCCAATGCTCCATCAGAACCTTTTTCCCAATTATTTAATAATTCAATTTCCGAAACTTTTGCAACTTCATATTTTAAAAATTCAATTTCTTCCAAGGGATCATTACTATACTTATTAATAGCTACAATTGGATTAAGACCAAAAGATTTTACATTTTCAATATGTTTTAATAAATTATTAATTCCATTTTTTAATCCATCCATATTAGGTAAACTACATTCACTAACACTAATTCCACCATGATATTTAAGTGCTTTAAGGGTTGCAACAATTACAACAGCAGACGGTTCCAACTCATTTTCTCTTGATTTAATATCAATAAATTTTTCTGCTCCCAAATCAGCTCCAAATCCAGCTTCTGTAATAACATAATCACCCAATTTCAAAGCCATTTTAGTTGCAATAACACTGTTACAACCATGTGCAATATTTGCAAAAGGACCACCATGAACTAAACATGGATTATTTTCAAGTGTTTGAACTAAATTTGGATTAATAGCATCTTTAAGTAAAGCAATCAAACTTCCTACAATTTTTAAATCCTCTACATATACCGGTTCATCACTTTCATTATATCCAATAATCATTTTTCCTAATCTATTTCTTAAATCAGTTAAGTCCTTAGCTAAACAAAATACTGCCATAATTTCAGATGCCACTGAAATATCAAAATGATCCTCACGTGGAATCATTCTTTTTTCACCGGATAAGCCAATATCCACTGTTCTAAGTTGTCTATCATTTAGATCAACCGCTCTTTTCCATGTTACCTTCTTTATTTTTAACTCATTACCAAAAAATATATGATTATCAATTATTGCACTAATCAAATTATTAGCTTCTGTAATTGCATGTATATCACCAGTAAAATGTAAATTAATATCTTCCATAGGTGTTATTTGTGAGTATCCACCACCAGTAGCACCACCCTTTATTCCAAAAACTGGTCCAACAGAAGGTTCACGCAAAGCAATTACCGTTTTCTTATTTAGTTTATTAAGACCATCGGCAATTCCAATCGCAGCAGTTGTCTTTCCTTCACCAAGTGGTGTTGGATTTATCGAAGTTACCAATATCAATTTTCCGTCAACATTATTTTTTATTTTATCAAAAAACTTAAAATCAATTTTAGCTTTATATTTACCATATTGTTCAATATATTCTTCATCAATATTTAATTTTTTAACAATTTCAATAATATTCTTTTTTTCTGCATTTCTTGCAATAATAATATCTTCCATAAATCCCCCTTATATCTAAATTAAGCAATAATTCCAGCTATAAGACCAATAATTAATCCAATAAGTACTTGTAATGGTGTATGTCCAACCATCTCTTGAAATTTTTTCTCAGGCGAAATTTTATCATCCATTAAAATTTCATTTAAGTATTTAGCTTGTTTTCCAACCTGCCTTCTAACACCAACTGCATCCTGCATTACAACTAATGTAATAAAACAAGCAAGTGCAAAAATCGGCGATTTAAAACCAATATTTTTACCAATCATAACTGTAATTGAAACCATCACAGCCGAATGAGAACTTGGCATTCCGCCAGAACCCAATAATCTTCTTAATGTAAACTTCTTTTTTTCAATGCAATCTACAACAACTTTAGATATTTGTATTGTCAACCATAATAAAAATGGCACTAATATATATTTATAATTATTATATAGCAAAATCCTTTTCTTCCCCTTCTAATAAAATCGTAATTTTCTTTTCTGCATTATCTAAAATTTCCCTGCATTCTCTTGAAATTTTCATTCCATCTTCAAACTTTTTAACTGCATCATCCAAAGATAAATCATCTTTTTCAAGTTCTTTTTTTATATTTTCTAAATTATTTATTCTTTCTTCAAAGCTTTTTTCTTCCATAATATAACTCCAATCTATATAATATTCGCATTAATTTTGCCATCATTCAATATAATTTTAATTTCATCACCTGATTTTACATCATTAATACTTTTCACAACTTTATCATTTTTTTCAACAATACTATATCCTCTAAGTAAAGTTTTTAAAGGGCTTAAAGCATCTATTCCAACAACTAATTCCTTAAATTTTGACTCTTTTTTTTGTAAAATATTTTTATACAAATCAATAATCTCTTTTTCAAATTTATCAACTAATAAAGTTTTATTTTGTATAATTAATAATGGATTTTTAAAACTCTTATTTTCCATTATCTTTTCAAATCTAGCTCTCATTAATTGCACTTTGCGTTTTAATAAAACCTTAAATTGATTTTCATATTGCTCAATTGTATATTTAACATCAATAATATTAGGAACTGCTAATTCTGCTGCTGCAGAAGGTGTTGGTGCTCTCAAATCAGCTACAAAATCAGATATTGAAAAATCAGTTTCATGGCCAACTGCAGATATTACCGGAATTTGTGAATCATATATTGCTCTAGCAACAATTTCCTCATTAAAAGGCCACAAATCTTCAAGTGATCCCCCACCCCTTGCAACAATCAATACATCAGCTAATTTATTTTCATTCATATATTTAATTGCTTCTGCAATTTTATCACAAGCTCCAGGACCTTGAACAGGAACGGGCAATAATCTAATATAAACATTTGGATTTCTTCTTGTTGATACATTTATAATATCCTTTATTACCGAACCAGTTGAAGATGTTAGTACTCCGATAATCTTAGGAAATTCAGGAATTTTCTTTTTATGTAATTGTTCAAAAAGACCCTCTTCTTCCAGTTTCTTTTTTAATTTTTCAAACTGTTCATGTAATGTACCAATTCCATCTTCTTTCATCGCCTTAGCATATATTTGATAAACTCCATCCCTTTCAAATACTTGAACACTACCAAATAATTGCACCTTCATACCATCTTTGGGAACAAATGAAAGACGAGCCGCATATCCTTTAAACATAATACATTTTATTAAAGATTTCTCATCTTTTAAAGTAAAATATATGTGACCAGTATAATGCAATTTACAATTTGATATTTCACCTTTAACTAAAACATTATTTAAATATTCGTCATTATCCAATTTATCTTTAATATATTTATTTAACTCTTCTACACTAATTGCTTCAATATCCATAAACTTTTCCAATCTAATCATTGTAAATTCTACTTTTATATTATATAAAAAAGCACATAATATTTCAATTATGTGCTTTTACGCTTTATACTATTTCTTCTTTAACAATACTAGCTAAAACACCATTTATAAAAGAT
>ERZ773099.3268-NODE-3268-length-10529-cov-12.448157_pt1 | contig 10529 bp, 8 predicted proteins | sample MGYA00511120_ERZ773099 | MGnify/ENA primary metagenome ERZ773099 (study PRJEB29015, sample SAMEA2738012) | human oral metagenome | biome: human oral; feature: human-associated habitat; material: dental | place: China | collected 2104 ... | reverse complement strand
CCGTACGATTAAGGCGGCACAGGCGGAGGGGCTCTGCGTCTGCTCGGGCGGCATCATCGGTATGGGCGAGACGTGGGAGGATCGCTTTGATATGGCATTCGCGCTGCAGGAGCTCGGCATTGCGTCCATCCCGCTCAACTCGCTCATGGCGATTCCCGGGACGCCGCTCGAACATCTCCCGCCGATCTCGGGCGAGGACATCCTGCGCACGGTTGCGATCTTCCGTTTCATCAATCCGACCGCGAACATTCGCCTCGGTGCGGGGCGCAAGCTCCTGCCCGAGAACGGTGCGACGGCGTTTCGTGCAGGCGCATCCGCGTCCATCACGGGCAATATGCTCACGACCTCTGGGACGACCATTGCCGAGGATGTGGCACTTATCCGAGCGATGGGCTTTACGAACTGCAGCGAGGACTGCAGGGTGTCGACGGGCGCGTGCGGGACGCACTGACATTGATTCCTACAATATTTATATAAGGAAACGCTGATTAATTGAGTACCCATTTGAGGGCTGCATTTATCAGCGTTTCCTTTATTTTTTGAACACTTTAGCCAAATTGTTTGGTAATGAACTTTAGACGCAATCTGATTCTTGTCCCCTTTCTTAGCAGTGGATATACTTGCAGCAGAACGAAAAATTATGTGCATCCATATCAAAATGGGGGATTTATCATGTTTGCAAAGGCGAATGCGTTTTTATCGGGGTGGCGAATGACATGGATTGCCGGTGTTTTCTTGGGGGGGTCCTTTTTCCTCCCCATGATTGGCTATCCTTGGGCGGAGAATTTGGCATGGGTGACGGTTGTTGTCTGCGGGCTTCCACTCCTGTACCTGTCCGCAATCCGACTGATTAGGAATAAAGGAATCCGCAAGATTTCTTCGGCACTTTTAATTTCCATGGCAATGATAGCAGCTCTCCTCATCGGAGATTTGTTCGCCGCCGGAGAAGTTGCCTTCATTATGGCGATTGGTGCATTGTTGGAGGATATGACGACCAACCGCGCCAAGCAAGGTCTCAAAAAATTGATTGCTCTGGAGCCGGAAACCGGGCGACGCATCAAAAACAATCAAGAAAATATAGTTCGTGTCACGGAGATCCAAAAAGGCGACATTTTACGCATCCTTCCGGGCGAAACGATTCCCGTAGACGGCGTTATCCGGGCAGGAGAGACTTCCGTAGACCAGTCGGTCATGACCGGCGAAAGCCTCCCCGTGGACAAGGCAGTAGGCGACACCGTGTTCAGCGGTACGATAAATCAATTTGGTGCGATTGACATTCAGACAACAAAGATCGGTGAGGACAGTTCGCTCCAAAAATTGATTCGTATGGTCGCCGATGCTGAGGAAAAACAAGCACCCACACAAAGAATTGCAGACAAAGCGGCAAGCTGGCTCGTCCCTGTAGCACTCATGATCGCAATCGGCACATACTTCTTCACAGGAGACATTGTGCGAGCCGTCACCGTTTTGGTAGTGTTCTGTCCGTGCGCTCTGGTATTGGCGACCCCGACTGCGATCACAGCCGCCATCGGGCAAGCCACAAAACACGGTGTGATCATCAAATCCGGGGAAGCATTGGAAAAAATGGGAAAGGTGAATACCATTGCATTCGACAAAACGGGAACACTAACCTACGGGCGTTTGGAGATTAGCGATGTACTTCCCATGGCAGATCTCACATCCGAGGAGCTCTTGGCAATCGCGGCTTCGGCAGAAAGCCGCAGTGAACACCCGCTTGGCAAAGCCATCGCTGAGAACGGCAAAGCGAAGGGAATGCCGTTGTACGATGTATCAGACTTTAGCATGATTGCGGGGAAAGGCGTCGTCGCAACGATCAAGGACATGAAATACGTTCTCGGAAATGAGAAACTGCTTCGTGAAGCCGGAATCACCATCACCGGCCAAGTCGAACAGGTTCTTGAGAAGGTCAGGACAGAGGGCAAGGCTGCCGTTATCGTGGCAAATACAGCCAATGTCATTGGCATCATCACACTTTCGGATGTACTGCGCCCGGATGCTGCTGATATGGTGCAGACACTTGCCGGGCTGAACACCGAGGTTGTGCTTTTAAGCGGCGACAATCAAAAAGCGGCAGCATATTTTGCGGAGCAGATAGGAATCAAGAAAATCGCAGCAGACCTTTTGCCGGAAGACAAAGTAAAGAATATTGTCACGTTGAAGCGGCATAACGCTGTCTGCATGATTGGCGACGGGGTCAACGACGCTCCGGCGTTGAAAACAGCCGATGTTGGGGTAGCGATGGGCGTCATTGGCAGCGATATTGCGATTGAGGCTGCAGATGTGGCACTTATGACCGACGATATTTCCAAAATCCCCTATCTGAAATGGCTCTCCAATGCCACCGTGCGTACCATCAAGAGCGCAATTCTCCTTTCTATGACGATAAATTTTGTCGCGATCCTTCTTTCTGTGCAGGGCGTTCTTACCCCTACCACGGGTGCTCTGGTGCATAATGCGGGCTCTTGTTTTGTCGTGCTGCTGGCAGCCCTTCTCTATGACAGGAAGTATCGTGGTGGCCAACCTGTAATGACAAGTTGAGAAATCGCAGATAAACTCAGCACCGCCGTCTTGGCAAGATCTTTTCGCATCAATAAGGGGCTGTTGCACGAAGTTTTCAGACATCGTGCAGCAGCCCCTTGCTTCTTTTTATCAGCGATTCCTATAGATATCCCTCAAATTTTTCCATATCCGCAATCCGTATGCTTCGTCCCGTTGCCTCGATGATGCCCTCACGCTGCATTGTACTCAGCTCGCGCGAGAGGGAGGGGCGGCTGACGGCAAGATAGGCGGCGATAAACTCACGGCTGACCGTGAGTGTCACACACCCATCTTTGTCGATGTGAGGGAACAGATAGCGGACGATCTTCTCGCGCAACGTGCCGCTCGCGAGGATCTTGAGCTTCGTGTGCATGGCATATGCCTTGCCCGCAAAGATCTTCATGAGGTTGCGTTGGACGATGAGCGCAAAGCGGCGCGGCGTCTCGCCGAGGTCGAGCGTGAAGAGATGGCTCGAGACCTCGAGCAGCTTTACCTTCGTCACCGCACGGACGTACATATCATACGGGCGGCGCAGCACCTCGTAGACCTCGCCGAACATATCGCCCGGCTGGTCGATCTCCGAGATGAAGATCTGCCGTCCCGAATAGGTGTCCTTGAGGATGTGCACCTCGCCTTCGAGCAGGATGTAGAGCGAGTGGGGCATCTCCCCGTCGTGGAAGATGAGTGCACCCTTCGGGTATGTGCGCAGCGTAACGTCGCTTGAGGCGAGAAGTTCGGTGACCTCCTCCGCATTCATTCCCTGCGCGAGGCTTGTCTGCGCAAGGATACGCGCAGCGTTTTCCCTGTCTTTGGTCGCCATACTTACTCCTTGATCAGGACATTCTCGATCTCTGCAATATACATTGTGTGATAGTCATGTTCCGGATAGTAGGTATTTGGGAAATCCTCTCGTTCATTGACAGCGGCATATGTGAAGAAGGACTTATCCAACGGCTGCGCATAGAGTTTTTTCGTGAGTAGAGTGAGACGCGCCTCCTCAAAGTACGTATAAGCACCGTGTTCCTTCAGCGTAAGCCCCTGCTTTGCGATCTTATCCTCGTCGCGCCCCGATACGGTTCCAAAATACTGCATCATGGGTTTGTATTTCTGCTCAAAGATCGAGAGTGTCATACCATCTGTGGCATCGACAAACTCCTTCGTGTAGCGTGTCGGACGAATGAAAATATAGGCGACGGGACGCGCCCAGAGGATGCCAAGACCACCCCATGAAGCCGTCATTCCGTTGGTCTTTCCATCGTGCACTGCACTGACCAGCATCCAATCTTGACCAATCAGTTTGAATACATTGTCGGTCAGATCCGTTGGGCGAATTTCCTTGATTGACATGATATACCTCCTCAATAGCTTTTGCCCATAGTATAGCATAGAGACAAAGAAAGCACAAAAAAACCGCCCACACGGGACGGCTGTTATATACAATGGTGCTCACTGAGGGATTCGAACCCCCGACCCCCTCCATGTGACGGAGATGCTCTACCAACTGAGCTAAGTGAGCCTAAGAAAAAATCCGCATCACTGCGGATGGAAAATCAAATGGTGGGGTTAACAAGATTCGAACTTGTGACCTCCTCGATGTCAACGAGACACTCTAACCAACTGAGCTATAACCCCATTTGCTTGCCGCTCATGTCCAAACGACAAGACGTATTATAGCAAGGAAGATCAATTCTGTCAAGATTTATTTCGCGAAAGAAGAGCTTGTGGCAAATATTTTTGCAGGGACGCATCGTTCAGCAGCCTCTTTTGAGTGCCCCTTGCAACACTTTGCGGTCGCATCCTACGATGAAATTCTGCCGCGTGTGGAGTACTCGCTGACGAAAAAAGGCTCGTTCGTCGTTCCAATTCTACAGAGCATCTGCGGCTGGGCAGGTCTCTTCTTCAAGGAGGAGCCGGAGCAGATGATGACACAGTATCAGAAATGTAACTATCGATAATGAGAATTGTTGAAAAATTGCATGACATCTTATAATAGGCTTGACAGAGCATTTATGTTATGATAATCTGCTAAAAGTTGTTAGCAATAGAATCACAGTTGAATATTTTGCCGATTGGGTGCGCGTCGCGCTTAATAGAGAAGCAGGTGAGAGACCTGCGCTGTCCCGCAGCTGTAATGTGGAGTCGACCTCAATACGTCACTGGGAAACTGGGAAGGCGAGGGAGACGAGGAAGCAGAGCCAGAAGAACTGCCCGATTGGAACGCTGTATCGTCCCTGCGAGAGACAGGAAGGCACGATTATTTTTATGTGTTTCGTATGCCTTTTTGCCGGAGAGCAAGAAGGCTTTTTGTTTGCTTCTTACGGTGTGCTTTTCTGGTGCTCAATTTGACGATGCATGAATCCTATTGGCATTTTGGAAACGAAATGTGAATGCGGGGATAAGTCTGTATTTAACATTGTTTTCTATGATGTACCGCCGTATTAAATGCTTTTTGTCAAAGGAGAGTAAGCACATGCAAAAGAAGCTGCGAAGGGGTACTGTACTCGGTATTTTAATGTCGACGATGCTGACGGGAGGGACAGATGTTTATGCTCAGGACGCAGAGTCGACTGTACCCGCCGAGGAAACAATCAAGACGAAATATGTGACACAGGATATTGATGTTGAAGGAAAGATGAAAGATCCTTTCGGCAATGTGATGACGGAGCAGTCCTACTATCGTACGGGTGGTGATGTGAACGTCATTGACCGTGATACGTTGGAAAAGAGGCATTACGATCAGCTCAGCGATGCGCTGCGGCAAGTGCCGGGCGTACAGATCAAGACGCCGGGGTATCGTGGCGGCGAGTATGGGTATACGCAGACGCACAATATTGTGACGATCAATGGCGATGATCGCGTTGTTGTGCTCGTGGATGGGCGCCGTATGGATAACTCTGTGGGCAACGTTGTCTCCGGACGTTCAACGAGCGGCTCCAAGGCAGTCACGGACATCAATCAGGTCACAAATATTGATAATATCGAAAAAATAGAAGTCATCAAAGGACCCGGTGCGTCATTTTACGGATCGGATGCCACTGGCGGCGTTATCAATATCATTACACGCAAGGGAACGGATAAATCCTATGGGTCGCTTGATCTGTCAACCGGTTCATGGAATCGGCACAATTATAAATTGAACTATGCGGGGAGCACAGATCAGGGGAAACTGAAATATTTCTTTACACTTGCGCGTGAAATGGGTGGAGATGCCAAATATAAGGATGGACTGAGCGGCAATACCTATACCTATGTGAATACGGGCTACAAAGAGGAAACGTTCAATCTCCGTGTGGACTATGATTTCGACCCCACACATTCATTGCAGGCGGCGTTCAATCATATGCAGAGTGATGCAGACTATCCGCTTACGGCACCCGATCACAAGTACTTTAATCAAGCTGATTGGGATCGGATTAAGACTGATTATTCCGTACATAAAAAATATGGTGATCCAAAAAATCCAGGTTATCGCACACTATGGTATATGTGGGCGGTGACGGGCGCCTATAACGCCTACAACAAGAACAATCTCGATCTGACCTATACGTTCCATCGAGATAACGGCATGGAGAGTTTTGTTCGGTACTACGAACAGCATGAACGCTATTGGGGGTCGTTTGGAGGAGGGAGTCGACAAGATTCGCCCGTACCGGATACGCCCGAATGGTTTGAATGGGGGAAAGCGAATTATCGCAGCCGAGACCATCGCTCATGGTATCACCATCTGGAAAATAAAGGGATTCAGTTCCAACTGGGTAAATCCTATGGGAAACATGATGTTCTCACTTCGTGGACCTATGATAATTCGAAATACTATAATACACAAGTAAGTACAGGAAAAAACACGAGTGTTAAACGAGATTCTATCCTTGGCTACATTCAGGATAAAATTCTGCTTTCGGATAAGTGGGAACTGACGCCGTCCCTTCGCTTCGCGCATTACAGTGATGTCAGCCATGTATCGCAAGATGGGGTTCACAGCATCGGCGGTGCCTCGTCCAACACGATTACACCGTCCCTCAATACGCAGTATCGGTTTGATAAAGATACGAGCGCATATTTCGGCTACAGCCGCGTACACAGACCGCTCAAACCGAATGACTATACGGCGACGAATGGAGCGGATGCTGCCAATCTGCAGGATGAGAAGGGAGATGTATGGACGCTCGGCGTGCGGCACGAGTTTTCACCAAATACAACGGCGTCTGTCCATTACGCCTATACACGTATGAGTAACGCGGTTGTTCGATACAGCATCTGGGATGGAGCGGTGAGTGACTTCAAGCTCAAGTATGTCAACGCCAAGGAAGTCAAGAAATCGATCAACCTTTCTTTGCAACATCAATTTAATCCGCATTTGTCGATTACGGCAGGTTATTCGCATGATTTCGATAAGTTTTCGGCAAAGGATGGAATGACCTTCGATCCTGAACTGAAATGGGCAGATGGCAATGTTAATTCCGTTATCAATAAGTTGCGTCCTGCTAATACCTATACAGCGGATCTTGTGTATGAGAACGGAAAGCTGTATACGGCATTGACGGGGACTTGGTATACGGGCTGCAATACAATGGCGTATACCAGCAAGCGTGCGCTTGTTCTCGATTTCAACATCAACTACGCGCTTCAAAAGGATTTAACCCTGTATGCCTCCGTTGTGAATTTGACCAACCAGGCGTATGAGACGGTTTATACCAGCTATCTTGGGAAGGGGAGCTGGCCTCAGTTAGGCAGACATTTTCTGATTGGTATGAAATATAAATTCTAAGGATATGGGGCGGCAAGTGTGTCATTTTGACAGCTTGCTGTCCATTTCTATAAGAAAGTTGGAGCTATGAAAAAATCTCTCATCTTATTGCTGGTAATTGTCGGACTGTCCATTTTTTTTGAGGAAAGAAATGGAGAGAACTTTGAAGTGAAACTGCCATCAGAAGACATGGTTGAGAAAGCCCCTTCATATGAAACTGTGGAGATTGAGACGTTTGACTCGTCGAAGAACCCCATATGGATTCAGTTTGACAAAGTACCGATACGGGGGATTGTATATGGAGGAAATACAATAGAGACACTCATGGTATTTGGTCAGGGTGACAAGATTCTCAGCGCGTCATTGAGTACATCCGATGAGGCATATGCGCGGATGAGGGAGAAATACCCTGAAGAACTGAAAAAAATACGACATATCTCCCAGCAGGAGATTAGCAGAGAGCAGACGATTGCCTATCAGCCGGATTTTATTCTGGGATGGAAGTCGACATTTTCTCCGAGGCGATACGGCAGCACGGATTGGTGGCAGGAGCGCGGCGTGAATACATATATTGTTGCCACATCAAACCATGTGGTGCCGCATGGAATGATCGAAGACGAGTGCCAATTCCTGGATGACATGGGGCGAATATTTGATGTTAGAGAGAAATCAGAGGCTTTGATCAATGAAATTCACGCAGAGATGGAGCTTACAGAGAAGAGTATTGTGGGGGAAAAACTACAAGAGGTCATGGTCGTTGAAGTGAGTAAAACGGGAATTATGAACTATGATGATGGTTGGATCGTGGGGGATATGGTGCGGCGTCTGGGTGGAAATATGCCCGTCAAGAGTCGCTCTGTGGGGGCTGAGGACTTGCTGGCACAGGATCCGGACATTATTTTTGTCGTTTACTTTAATTCACGGCATCGCGAGGAGTCGGAGCTTTTCTTTCAAAACGTCCGCTTTAACTCATTGAAAGCCTCGCGCAATAATCGAATCTATATGCTGCCGTTCCGGTATATGTATACGCCGGCAGTGCATACAATAGATGGGATTCGAGCGATCAAAAGGGGGCTGTATCCGGAATTATGAACCGTACAAATTGGCAGCAGGCAGTAATCCTCGTTGAATTGTTTTTGATTCTGATCATCAGCATGGCAGGAGCGCTGACGTTTGGTACGGTATCTCTATCCGTCGGCGATATCATATCTGCGATTTATGATTCCCTGCGAAGCGGCATCCCCATTGATGCGGCGGGACAGGGGGCACTTCATGATATTGTCTGGCTGCTGCGGATGCCTCGTATTCTGATGGCTGCGTGTATCGGAGCGGGACTTGCAACCTGTGGTGTCATTATGCAGGCGATCGTGAAAAATCCGCTTGCCGACCCCTATATCCTGGGTGTTTCCTCTGGTGCCTCTCTAGGAGCAACGGCAGCAATCCTCCTCGGTGTCGGGGTTTCTCTTGGAGAAAACTTTGTCGGAATCGCTGCATTCGTTGGAGCCTTTGCGATATCTCTTGCGATTGTGTTCATTGCAAATATGGGCGGGCGCGCCAACGCTGTGAAGCTGCTGCTTGCAGGCATGGCACTGAGTGCGGTATGCAGCGCATTTTCCAGCTTCATTGTCTACTTTGCCAACGATAAGGACGGCATCCAATCCATTACCTATTGGTTGATGGGGAGCATGGCGGGGGCAAGCTGGTCGACCCTGCAGGTGATGATCCCGCTGAGCATCGCAGTGCCGTTGTTCTTCTATACACAGACAAAGATATTGAATCTGATGCTGTTGGGTGATGATACGGCAGTGACCCTTGGGGTGGATTTGCACCTGTATCGTCAGGGCTATTTGCTCGTGAGCGCACTTATGGTGGGCTTTGCAGTCTATGCAGCCGGTATGATCGGCTTTGTAGGACTTATCGTCCCACATGTCAGCCGTATGCTGGTCGGAGCGGATCATAGAAAGCTGCTGCCGATTGCCGCGCTTTCCGGCGCAATATTTCTCGTCTGGGCGGATGTGCTCTGCCGCATCATCATTCCGCAGACAGAACTCCCCATCGGTATTCTGGTTTCTATGATCGGTGCACCCTGCTTTATCTATCTGATGATAAAGAAAACATACGGTTTTGGCAGCGGTGCATAGGCGGCAACAGGAGCATATTATGGAGATTCGCGTAGAAGAACTGGAAAAGAGTTTTGATGGCCGACGGATTCTGGATAAAATATCGCTTGCGGTAGAGAACAGGGCGTTTGTTGGCATTATCGGTCCCAATGGGAGCGGGAAGAGCACGTTGCTCAAGTGTATCTATCGCGTTCTCCGTCCGGATTCCGGTGCAGTCTTTCTCGATGGGGAGCCGTTGGATGATCTGTCTGTGCGGGAGTCGGCGCGGCGGCAGGCAGTGCTTGCACAACATCATACATTCTCATTTGACTTTACTGTCCTGGAGGTTGTCCTGATGGGGAGAAGCCCGCATAAGCGTATGCTGGAGCGCTACAATGAAGAGGACTATAAAATTGCGAAACGGTATTTGGCATTCATCGGGATGGAGAGCTTTGCCCATCAGTCCTTTTCCAGTTTGTCGGGCGGTGAGCAGCAGCGTGTGCTGCTTGCGCGGGCACTTACACAGTCGACGTCCTGTCTGATTCTTGATGAGCCGACGAATCATCTGGATATTCGCTATCAGTTGGAAATTATGGAGAATATTCGGCAGATGAATCTGACCGTGATTGCTGCGATCCATGATCTCAACATTGCCGCATCGTACTCTGATCGGATCATTGCGATGAAGGACGGCATGATTTTGAGAGAAGGAACCCCCGAGGCGATTTTCACGGATGAATTTATCTATGAATTGTATGGTGTGCGGGCAAGAATTCACCACTTTGGGGATGGGAATATTGTGATTTCATATCATCTGTAAAACAACCCATGCGGACGTTTTTGTCCGCATGGGTTGTTTTACAGAAATTATTTTCTGCGATTCTTCTTTTTTCGCTGTTCCGTGGGGGCGTCTGTCGACAGCTGCGTTTCGGAACCATTCCGCAGTCCAAGCCAGAGGAAGAAACAAAGTGCAGTCAGTCCGAAGCCGAGGCTGGTCATCTGGGCACTCGTGAAGAGCCCCAAATATTTCTCCGTGTAGTCGCCGCGCAGGTACTCGAGTGCGAAGCGTACGAGGCTGTAGAGCATGACGTAGAGGGCGAAGCACTGTCCGCGTGCGTGTCCGC
>ERZ773099.3267-NODE-3267-length-10534-cov-10.920031_pt1 | contig 10534 bp, 8 predicted proteins | sample MGYA00511120_ERZ773099 | MGnify/ENA primary metagenome ERZ773099 (study PRJEB29015, sample SAMEA2738012) | human oral metagenome | biome: human oral; feature: human-associated habitat; material: dental | place: China | collected 2104 ... | reverse complement strand
ATATTTTAGATAAACACAAGATGCAAAGTGCTAAAAATGATATGTATATACTCCACCCTCTTCCACGTGTTAATGAGATAAACCCTGAACTTGACAATGATGAAAGAGCGAAATACTTTGAACAGGCGCAGTACGGAGTATACATACGCATGGCTTTAATTATGACTTTATTGGAGGTGGGTATATGTTAAATATAAGCGGACTTAACAAAGGAATAGTACTTGATCACATAAAAGCGGGAAAAAGCCTTGATATCTATTACCAACTGGGACTTGATAAAATAAACTGTCCCGTAGCGATAATAAAAAATGCAAAAAGTAATAAAATGGGAAGTAAGGATATAATAAAAATAGAAGGAGATGTGCTAAACCTTATAAACCTTGAAGTCCTTGGCTATATAGACTGCAACATCACTATAAACATAATAGAAAACGATAAAATCATAGAAAAAAAGACCCTTACCCTACCTAATAAACTACACAACATAATAAAATGTAAAAACCCAAGATGTATAAGTTGTTCGGAAAATTACATAGAACAAATCTTTTATCTGTCTGATAAGGAAAAAGAAAGCTACAGGTGTTTTTACTGTGATGAGGACTACTCACTATATTAAAAAGTAGAAGATAAAAAATTTTCTCTCTACACTGATTTAATAAAAGTATATTACATTAAAGAGATTAATTAATGGACTGTTGCAAAATAGAGATTGTTTACAAGATGTAGTGGCATTTTAGAAAAATAACATCCTATACCTTGTGGAAAATTTTTAAATGCATCAGTCCTTTAATTTAGGTTATCGTTAAGATGGGTCATTCACCTTCGTTAAAAAATAAAAATATTTTATTGACCTTTTATAGCCAATCTTGTATACTTAACATTGAGTATGCAGGAGGAAAATTTATGACACAGCTATTTGTATTAGGACTACTTAACATTAAAGCCATGTCAGGTTATGATATTCAACAAAAACTTTTAGAATGGAATGTTTCAATTTGGGGAGAGGTATTGGTTGGGTCAATATACCACGCTTTAAAAAAACTGGAGCAAAACGATTATATACATATTAGCAGTATAGAAAATACCGGACATAGACAAAGAGCAATCTATGAAATAACAGAAAAGGGAAGAGAATACTTGTTAAAACTGGTGAGTGAATCCATTTCTGCTTCTTCAGTAGTATATCCTAAAACTCTTTATAGCGGTCTGGCATTTATTGATACACTTACTAAAGAAGATTTATGTTCTTCTTTGAAATTACAACAAAAAGTACTTGAAAATGAATATATAAAGACAGAAAAAGCTTTGTTGGAAAAAAGGAAAGCTATAGATGGTGATTTGTCTTCAATTTTAGAACTTGTATTTGATGATACCCTTTCTATTATTCGATTTCGACAAAATTTTATTGATAAACTTTTGATACTGTTATCAAGCTAAATTTCTCCCTCATTATTTGAGGGAGAAAAAAAATATAAAATCATTCAACATTGAATAAACAATTTAGAGTAAAGGAGATTATAATTATGGATACATTAATTAGAGCTAGCGGATTGTTAAAGCAATATGACGGACTCCAAGTAGTCAAAGGCATAGATTTAGATATAAAAAAAGGGGAAATACTCGCTTTGATCGGCACTAATGGAGCCGGAAAAACTACAACTATATCTATGTTACTGGGTATTATTAAGCCTGATTCCGGAAATATTTACTATTGGAGAGATGATTATAAAGCATATACAGGTATACAACTTCAGACAACACCTTTTTTTGAAGGATATACTGTAATAGAAAATATGCTGATTTTTGCCTCACTTTATAAAACTCCTTTGGATAAACAATCAGCCCAAGAAAAACTTAAGTTCTGGGGACTGGAACATATGAAGAATACATTGGCAAGTCGCCTTTCACTTGGACAACAAAAAGCATTGGCAATTGCTGTTGCTACCGTTCATCAGCCTGAATTAGTTGTATTTGATGAACCTACTTCCGGACTTGACCCACAGGCACGCTATAAAATCAGACAACTAATAAAGCAATTATCAGAACAAAACTGTACTATTTTATTTTCTTCCCATGATATGGAAGAAGTACATAAAACTGCTACCGGAATTATCATAATGGATAAAGGGTCTATTTTAGCCAAGGGTTCACCAAAAGATTTAATTAAGCAGTACAATGTGAGCGATTTAGAGGAGTTATATATGATATTAACTACAGCAGAAGGAGAAGAACAATGAAAACAATATTTTTTTTAACGATAAAATCTGCCATTCGAGATTTATATTTATTAGTATGGTCATTACTTATACCTGTAGGATGTATTTTTTTTACCGGAATTTTTATTAAAGAGGATATATATACACAACGCATTTCTATCGGTATAGTTGTTTCAAGTATTATTTTTTATTCTTTTTCAACAACAGCATATATGATTATGTCTCAACGCAAACGAGGGGTTTATAACCTGTTAAAAGTTACTCCCATGAAGTTATGGGAATATGTATACAGTTTATCAAGTGCTTGGGTATTGATATCTATATTTTGTGGAATACTTATTTTTTCTATCTGCACAGTTGTTTTTGATATTAAGATTTCATTTATCGCTTTTATTGCATTACTTCCGATTTTAATTATAGGAGCAGCAGGATATATATTTTTTGCTTTTTTCATTTCAAGTATAACAAAAAATGAAGCTCATATGAGTATGATTACAAACTTAATAACATTCCCATTGCTACTTTGCAGTGATGCCTTTTATTCATTTGAAAATGTATCACCCATTTTTTTAGTAATCAAAAATAGCAATCCTGTACAATGGTTTTTAAATGGAATAAATGCTGCACTTGATTTAAATATCAGAACTTCTTTAATAAATATAGGACTTCTTTTATTGTTTCTTTTAGTAATGTCGGCATTGTCTATAAAAACATTTCACAGCACAGATATTTATACATAAAAAATATAATTTAAAACCGATATCTATTGCTTCAATAAATATTTTGGCAGTTTTTAAAATCACCGAACAGATTTTACTGATTTTTGTATCTAATTCGTTGTGGTCAGTCGGCACATCCTAATATACCTTATCCCACCTCCTCATAGCCATAAAAAACAGTGCAAATAGTCCGGTGATTTAAGCAAAACTACATTATGGTTGTTTAAGCTCAGCTCAAACGGTTTTAGCTAAATATAAGTCCTACAGCATGTAAAAATTCATCTATCTTTCGCAAACAAATCTGTGAATATAGTTAAACTACAAGCTGTTTTAAGACTTTCACTACACACTTTCCTTCGACTTAAGCTGACTTCTCTTCCTCAAAGTCGAATCAAGAATCTTCTTTCTTATACGCAAATTCTTAGGTGTGATCTCCAAAAGTTCATCCTTATCGATAAACTCAAGAGCCTGCTCCAAACTCATAACCTTAGGGGTTACAAGCTTAAGGGCATCATCAGAGCCTGAAGCTCTGGTATTGGTCAACTTCTTACTCTTACAAACATTGATTTCAACATCTTCAGCCTTTGCATTCTGTCCTATAACCATGCCGGCATACACTTTTTCTCCTGCACCTATAAAAAGAGTACCTCTTTCCTGTGCATTAAACAGTCCGTAGGTTATAGACTCACCGCTTTCAAATGCAATCAAAGAACCGGTCTTTCTGTAATACATCTCACCCTTGTAAGGAGCATATCCGTCAAATTCGGTGTTAATGATTCCGTTTCCCTTGGTGTCAGTTAAAAATTCACCTCTGTAACCTATAAGTCCTCTTGCAGGTATGGAAAACTCAAGTCTGGTATATGAGCCCTGTATCTGACTCATACCTTGCAGCTCTCCCTTTCTTGAGCTTAGTTTTTGTATTACACTGCCTGAAAACTCCTCCGGTACATCTACATACACAAGCTCCATGGGCTCAAGCTTTTGATTTCTCTCATCCGTCTTATATATTACCTCAGCCTTACTTACGGCAAACTCAAAACCTTCTCTTCTCATATTCTCTATAAGTACGGACAGATGTAACTCTCCTCTTCCTGAAACCTTAAAGCAATCAGCCGACTCGGTTTCTTCAACCCTTAAGCTCACATCCGTATTAAGCTCTTTAAAAAGCCTTTCCCTGATATGTCTTGAAGTTACATATTTGCCCTCCTGACCTGCAAGCGGAGAATCATTTACCAAAAAATTCATAGATATGGTAGGCTCCGATATCTTTTGGAAAGGGATGGGAACGGGATTTTCAGGAGCTGCCAGGGTATCTCCTATATGTATATCCGAAATACCGGATATTGCAACTATAGAGCCGATGTCGGCACTTTGAACCTCCTGTCTGTCCAGACCGTTATATTCATACAGACGTCCTACTTTAACTTTCCTAAGCTTATCCGGCTCATGATGATTTACCAAAATAAGATCCTGATTGACCTTTATACTTCCGTTATCTACCTTACCTACTCCTATTCTCCCCACATATTCATTGTAATCTATGGTACTTATAAGAACCTGTGTACCTGCCTGCCTGTCCCCTGTAGGTGCGGGTATATGCTCTATGATCGTGTCAAAAAGATCCGACATATTATCGGCTTCTTCTTCCAAACTCTTCTTTGCCCAACCCGCTCTTGCACTTGCATATATAAAAGGACAGTCAAGCTGTCTGTCATTGGCATCAAGCTCTATCAGCAGCTCCAAAACTTCATCTACCACTTCCTTAGCTCTTGCCTCTTCTCTGTCACACTTATTAATCAGACATACTACGTCCAAATCCAAATCCAGAGCCTTCCTAAGTACGAACTTTGTTTGCGGCATGGCTCCCTCGTAGGCATCTACCACCAATACGACACCATTGACCATTTTTAAAACTCTTTCGACTTCTCCTCCAAAGTCTGCATGACCCGGAGTGTCTATAATATTTATCTTAATCCCCTTATAGTCAACTGCCGTATTCTTGGAAAGTATGGTAATACCCCTTTCTCTTTCCAAGTCATTAGAGTCCATCACCCTCTCCGCTACTTCTTGATTATCTCTAAATACACCGCTTTGTTTTAATAATTGATCTACCAGGGTAGTCTTGCCATGATCCACGTGTGCTATTATAGCTATATTTCTTATGTCATCTCTACTTTCCAACATACACTTCTCTTTCTATTATAACTTGTCATAAAATCCACGGGGTATAATATAGCATTATCAGGTAAAAGTTACAACTGTTATTTTCTCTTTACTTATAACAAAACTTATTTCTTCTGTTTTATAAGGACTTATACTTCCTGCACTCTCTGCTGCAAGTCTTTTTAGAAAACTTTCTTCAAGCTCTTTTTTTACTATTATTTTCATATCCACTTCTTGAGTATATTCTACATCTTCTATATATATACCGAGACTTTCTTCCATTCTTTTAAAACTGCCGTACATATCATAGCTTGACTTTATATAGAATCTGAATGCCTCTTCTTTTTTTACGATTTCTGCCTCTTCAAGTCCTTTGATTACTGCTGATTGGTAGGCTCTGACCAAACCGCCGGTACCCAGCAGCGTACCTCCGAAATACCTGGTAACTACTGCACAGATATTTATCAGTTTCTTTGAAAGCAGTACATCAAGCATAGGTCTTCCGGCGGTTTTTGAAGGTTCTCCGTCATCCGAGCATCTTTGTATGCTGCCTTTATCCCCTACTATATAAGCATAGCAATGATGTCTTGCATCCCAAAACTTCTTTCTCACTCCTTCTATAAATTCAAGTGCCTCTTCCTCATCTTTGACAGGTACTATATCAGCTATAAATCTTGACTTTTTTTCAATAATCTCTCCATGAGCCTCACCCATGCAAAGACAATAAACATCTTTTTCCATATCTGTTGATCCTTTTTGTTTTATTACAAACTTACTAATCTTTTCTAAAATACACAAATCCCGTAAGCCTTTATGCTTACTCATATTTCCTGCTTGCACATTTACCTGCTTAGACTTATACTTAAAAAGAAAGTACAAAATCAGTCAAATCATTTTGCAGACGATATAGCGATTTAAAATTTATCAAATAATGTTTCTTTTTACAAGCTTGATTTAATATATATATATTATAAAAGTTACTTTTTTTCTATAAATTCGGTAAATACTGGAACTTTTATTTATACTTTGATATACTTATAGATTATACAGTTATCGTTTATATCTTTTTATCCCACTGTATAATAATGATCAATGACACACTTAATGTAAATGTATTAGGAGACGAATAATATATGAATTATAGTAAACGTCATAACACACGTAAAATAAATAATTCCTCATCTAAAAAGAAGAAATACATCAATAAATTGATAGTAACTTTTTTTAAAACCTTATTTGTATCATTTTTGGTACTCTGTATTCTCGGTATCAGTTTAGCCTTCGGTGTAATAAAGGGCATTATAGACAATACCCCCAAGATAAATATAGAAAGTATAGCACCTTTAGGTTTTGCTACTACGGTATATGACTCTAAAGGAAATGTTACCGATACTTTGGTAATGGCAGGAGCCAACCGTGAAGAAGCAAGTTATGAAGAAATCCCCAAGGATCTTATCAATGCCTTTGTAGCAATAGAAGATGAAAGATTTTGGCAGCATAAAGGTATTGATACCAAATCAATAATGCGTGCTGTTTATGGTGTACTGAAACACAGCAACCTGGGCGGCGGCTCTACTATTACCCAGCAGCTTATTAAAAATAATGTATTTAACGGCGGTAGGGAGTCAAGCTTTGGAGCCAAACTTGAAAGGAAGTTGCAAGAACAGTACCTTGCCTTGGAGCTTGAAAAGACCATGGATAAAAAGCAAATCATTACCAATTATCTTAATACCATAAACCTCGGTAACAATGCACTCGGTGTCAAAGTGGCTTCAAGAAGGTATTTCGGTAAGGAAGTTTCAGAATTGACTTTATCGGAGGCTACAGTACTTGCCGGAATCACTCAAAATCCCAGTAAGTATAACCCTATAAGCGGCAGGGAAAAGAATGAAGAAAAAAGAAAAGTAATTTTAAGTTACATGCTGGCACAGGGTTATATTACTAAAGAAGATATGGATAAAGCCCTGGCTGATAATGTATATGACCGTATTCAAAATGTTAATACGGTAACAAAGGAAACTCCGGTTAATATTTACAGTTACTTTACGGATGAATTGACAGAGCAGGTGATGAGTACACTTATGAATAAACTCGGATACTCTGAAACTCAAAGCTATAATTTGCTTTATGGAGGCGGTCTTTCAATATATACGACTCTTGATCCGGATTTGCAGCAAATTGTTGAGGAAGAGGTGAATAATCCCGATAATTATGATATTACAAAATACTCGGCGGAATACAGACTGTCAGTTGAGCATATAAGCAGCGGAATACATCATTATTCTGAAAAGGATATTATGCAATACCATAAAAATGTACTGCATGATGATTTTGACGGGCTTTATAAATCCGAAGAAGCTGCAAAAGATGATGTTGAAAAGTACAAGGCTTATGTAGTGAAGGAAGGCGACAGGGTAATAGGTGAAAGTTTCTCGCCCATACTTCAACCACAGGCATCATTTGTACTAATGGATCAAAAAACCGGTCAGGTCAAGGCTTTAATAGGAGGAAGAGGACCTAAGAATGCCTCTCTTACACTAAACAGAGCAAGTAATACTTTAAGACAACCCGGTTCAACTTTCAAAGTTATTTCAGCCTTTGCCCCGGCTATTGATGCAAAAGGTGCTACACTTGCAACCACCTACTATGATGAAGAATATACCGTAGGCAAGAAAACTATTTCCAACTGGTACTCTTCCAAAGGATACCTCGGTTACTCCAATATAAGGGAGGGTATCATATACTCTATGAATATAGTAGCCGCACGTTGTTTAATGGAAACTGTAACACCTCGTCTCGGTGTGGAATATTGTAAAAATTTCGGTATTACCACCTTGACAGACAATGATTACAGTGCTTCTGTAGCACTTGGAGGTTTGTATAACGGTGTAAGCAATCTTGAACTTACCGCAGCCTATGCAACCATAGCCAATGGCGGTATGTACACCGAGCCTATTTTCTTTACAAAAATAGTAGACCATAACGGAAAAGTATTAATAGACAATACACCTGCCACACGTAGGGTTATAAAAGAATCTACAGCCTTCCTGCTGACAGATGCCATGAGGGAGTCTATGATAAGCAACCGAAAGTTTGCAAGATCAAGTGTAAGCGTCAATTCAACAAGTACAAAAGCGCATCTTGATAACATGAGTTGTGCCGGAAAGTCAGGTACCACTTCAAAAAGTAACGATATTTGGTTTGTCGGCTATACACCTTATTATACCGGCGGAATATGGTCGGGTTTTGATGAAAACCAAAAGCTGGGTGAAGAAAGCAGCGGTACTTCCTATCATAAAGTTATTTGGAAAAAGATTATGACCAGGGTTCATGATATCAAGCAACTTCAAAATGTTGAATTCACTAAGCCGGCAGATATAGAGACCGCAACTATATGCAGAAAATCAGGCAAGCTTCCTATATCGGGAGTATGCTCCTCCGACCCCAGAGGTAATGCTACCTATACCGAATACTTTGCCAAGGGTACCGTACCTACAGAAAAATGTGATGTTCACAGCAGTATAAGAGTTTGTTCCGAATCGGGTCAAAGACCTACGGCATTTTGCCCGAGCACAAGGAGTAAAACTATCATGAAACTTCCTGACAGTGACAGTACTACTGATGATTCATACTTTGCCTACCCCAGAAAATGTAGTATACACACGGGAGCACCGGATCCGGAACCGTCAGAATCGGATGCCTCGGATATAAACTCTCCACCAAGCCCAAGTACAAACAGCCCTGCCGGTTACGGTCCGGGCTATGTAAACTAAAATAAAAATCCTCAGCTTAGTGCATGCTATGCTGAGGATTTTTAATGTATTAAATAAAGAAAAGAAGAGGGTTATTTACTCTGTTTATTTAAGACACGATACATTAAATTAAACTTCCAACTTTTTTAAGTAAATTCCGGTTTTAAACGAAGAAGTTTTATTATACAATATATACTTCGCTTATTAATATCCTCTTTCAGTCTTGGCTAATTTAGCCTCATTGCTGTCCGGATAATTAATAATTATATCTCCGAATATAGTATTGGCATTTTGTGAGTCTCCGCTCAGCTTGTAAGCCATAGCCTTCTTGTATAGGGCAGCTACAAAGGAAGGTGAAATCGCAAGACTTTTATCATAATAAACTATAGCATTGCCATAGTCCCCCGCACCGTAATACTCATCTCCTTTGTCAAGCAAGAGTTTGGGACCGTCCTGCTTTATCTTGGCACTTAACTCATTATATATGGAATTAGGTGAAACCCTGCTGCCGTCATCTATATCCAAAAGCTTTTCCGTATCAAGCCCTGCAAAAAGAAATGCCGCCTGTGTAAAATCTTCTTTTCTATATGCATCAAGTATACCTATTAAAAGTTGATATTGTGTAATTTGATAAGTACTTGACTCGTCAGAGGTATTGGCATTCTCCGTCAGACGGTCTATTTCCGCCTGAAGGCTGTCCTTAGACTCTGTAAGCTCATCTATCTTAGCATTGGATGCGCTTAATTTATCGCTTATTGCCATAATTTCGGAATTATGTACCATGTTCATTCTGTTTTTTACTGTAGGCATATATATGAATACAACGCTTGCAGCACCTATCAAAAGCCCTATCAATATATTGACTGCAGTATGCCAGCCAAAACCTTCAGAATATCCCTTAGGTATTATAACGTCCTCTTCCAAAAGTTTGGACATACGCTTGCTTTCAAACTGTCTGCTTCTGCTTGCATCAGGTTTTCCGCCTTCTCTAAGCTTTGCGGCATAAGACAGTGCTATAGGATTGCTCTTATCCACATTAAGCACTGCTTTTATACACTTTCCGGCTTTTTTATAATCCTCGTATTCCATAGCTAAAAGTGCCAAAAGCAACTGCGCATTGACATACTTAGGATTGGATTCCGTAACCCTGTTAAGCATTATAATAGATAAGTCCTTACTGTTTGAAGCGGCATTGGATAAAGCCACATTATATTTTCCTATATTTTGCTCGTGCTTTTCAAGCTCTCCCCTGCTGTCTCTCAGTATTCTGATGTACTTTATCGCTATATTGTTTTCACTGTCTATATTGCTGCTTATAACCCACTGAACCAGGGCTTCGGCTGCTTCACCGATCTCATAATATATAAGACCTAAAAGATTCCTTGCCGGAATATTTTGTTTGTTAAATTGTAAAGAGTATTTTATATATGTAACAGCCATTGATAAGTTTCTGCTTTTAGCATGGCTAAGCGCCAGGTTATAGTAGCTATTGGATATACATACACAACGTCGCTTTATACTCATTAAGAACGCCCCTCTGATTCAAGCTGTATAATTCTTGCTATAATGTCTGCCATATCATGCATATCTGTTTTAACTATCTCATCTTCAACCTTGGATATATCGAGACTGGGTTTAAAACGAGCCAATTCTTCATCAAAATTTATCATATAGAAACCTCCTA